>Ga0302319_10020870_pt1 | contig 11823 bp, 9 predicted proteins | sample Bog_T0_2_FD_203319 | JGI IMG/M metagenome (GOLD analysis project Ga0302319, IMG submission 203319) | Peat permafrost microbial communities from Stordalen Mire near Abisko, Sweden - Bog_T0_2 | ecosystem: Environmental > Terrestrial > Soil > Wetlands > Peat | place: Sweden: Abisko, Stordalen Mire...
CGGCCACCATGGCCACCGCCTCGTCGAGCGTGGTCCGCAGTGCGTCGACCACGTGCATCTCGGACGACTTGGCCACGATGCACACGGCCTCGGTCTGGGCATCCACCAGGTGACGCAGGGTCTCGTCGTCCTCGGCCCGGACGCCCGCGCGCCTGGTCGAGCCGAAGGCCACCAGTGTGGCCCGCTCGAGATGCAGCTCCTTGGGTGCGCGGGCGAAGAATTCAGCGTCCTTCGGGTTGGCGCCGGGCCAGCCCCCTTCGATGAAGGTGACCCCGAGGTGGTCGAGCTGCTCGGCCACCCGTAGTTTGTCGTCGACCGTGAGCGACAGGCCCTCCTGCTGGGAACCGTCGCGCAGCGTGGTGTCGAACACGTCCACCGCGCTCGGCAGGTCGGGCAGGTCGAAGTCGTGCCCCGCGCCCGTGGCCGGTTCAGCGTGGTCGTGGTCGGAGACCGCGTGCGAGCCGGCCCGCCGACCACTGGCGTGGGCCTCCTGCCCGGGTGTCAGGGGGTGGCTGTGGGCCGGACCGCCTCCATGCCTGTGGGTGTGCCCGTGGCCATGGGAGTGGCCGGTGCCACCCCGTTTGGCCGCGGCATAGGACTCGTCATTGAGCGTGGGGCCGTCACTCGACATAGTCGAGCCAGTCCTTGTACTGGTCCACCTCACCGCGCACGGTCCCGAAGTACACCTGCTGGATCTGCTGGGTGACCGGGCCGGGCTTGCCGGCCCCGACGGTGCGGTCGTCGACGGCACGGATCGGGACCACCTCGGCGGCCGTGCCGGTCAGGAACGCCTCGTCGGCCGTGTAGAGGTCGGTGCGGATGAGCTGCTGGTAGTGGACCTCGTGACCGAGGTCACGGGCGATCTGCTCCACCGACTTCTGGGTGATGCCCTCCAGTGCGCCGGAGTCCGAGCTGGGCGGGGTCAGGAGGCGGCCGTCGCGCACCACGAAGATGTTCTCGCCCGTACACTCGCTGACGTTGCCGTCGGGGGCGAGCAGGATCGCCTCGTCGTAGCCGGCCTTGATCGCCTCGACCTTGGCCAGCGACGAGTTGACGTACATGCCGGTGCCCTTGGCGGCGGTGGGCACCGCGTTGGGGTCGTGGCGTCGCCACGAGGAGATCTTCATCGACACGCCGTTGGCCACACCGTCGTCACCCAGGTAGGTCCCCCACGGCCAGCAGGCGATGGAGACGTTGACCGGCGAGGGCATCGGGTTGAGTCCCATTTCGCCGTATCCCAGGTAGACGAGCGGCCGGATGTAGCAGCCGTCCTCCATCCCGTTGACCCGGACCAGCTCCCGGGTGGCATCCACCACCTCGTCGACGCTGAAGGGGATGTCGATCAGGAAGACGGAGGCCGAGACGAACAGCCGCTCGATATGGTCACGCAGCCGGAAGACGGCGACGCCGCGGTCGGTCGGGTAGGCACGGATGCCCTCGAAGACGCCCGAGCCGTAGTGCATGGTGTGGGTGAGCACGTGCACCGTGGCATCGGCCCAGTCGACGAACTCGCCGTCCATCCAGATCTTGTCGGTAGGGGTGATGGGCATGGCTCAGAGCCTTTCTGCGATGGCGTCGCCGATCTCGGTGGTCGAGAGCGACGGGTCGGGGGTGGAGTTGATGAAGGTGGTGACCGCGGCGGTGACCGAGGCCGCTGCCTCGGTCTCTCCAAGGAAGTCGAGCATCAGTGCGGCCGAGCGGATGGCGGCGGCCGGGTTGGCCTTGCCGGTGCCGGCGATGTCGTGGGCGGCCCCGTGCACCGGTTCGAACATCGAGGGACCGGTGCGGTCGGGGTTGAGATTGGCCGAGGCGGCGTAGCCGATGCCCCCGGCTATGGCGCCGGCCAGGTCGGTGATGATGTCGCCGAACAGGTTGTCGGTCACGATCACGTCGTAGCGCGACGGGTTCTCGACCAGGTAGATACAGGTGGCGTCCACGTGGTTGTAGTCCCGACTGACATCGGGATAGTCCGGGGCGACCTCGTCCACGGTGCGCTGCCAGAGGTCACCGGCGAAGGTCAGCACATTGGTCTTGTGGACCAGGGTGAGGTGCTTGCGCTCCCTGGTGGCGGCCAGGGCGAACGCGTAGCGGGCGCACCGCTCGACCCCGTGGCGGGTGTTGACCGAGCCCTGGGTGGCGACCTCGAAGGGGGTGCCCTTGCGGAGGAACCCACCCTCGCCGGCGTAGGTGCCCTCGGTGTTCTCACGGATGACGACGAAGTCGCAGTCGGGTGCAGGAGCCCCGGGGACCCCGGTGAACGGCCGGAGGTTGATGTAGAGGTCCAGGGCGAAGCGCAGCTTCAGCAACATGCCCCGCTCCAGCGTGCCCGGCGGGACCTCGGTCGATCCGACCGCGGCCCCGATGGCACCGAGCAGCACGGCGTCCTGGCCCCGCAGCTCCTCGAGAACGGTATCGGGCAGGACCACGCCGGTCCGGATGTAGCGATCGGCGCCCAGGTCGTAGTCGGTGGTGTCGAGGGAGACCCCGGCGGCACGGACCACCTTGAGCGCCTCCGCCGTCACTTCGGGGCCGATGCCGTCGCCACCGATCACGCCGATCTTGTACTTGCTCACGATTCGCTGTCCCTGTCTCTCATGTCGAACTTCTGTCCTGTCGAACTGTCTGTCATTCCGAACCGTCTGTCATTCCGAACCGTCGTTGCTGCCCGTCACCTCTGTCGGCCGGGTCCTGTGGCCACACCGGCGTGCGACCGACTCTCCCACGCAGCCCGGGTGCCTCTGACGATCCCCGTCCCGTCCTCGTTCCGGGAATTGAAAAACCGTCCACCAGGTGGACGGTCAGGAGGCACACACCGGGAAGGGGTGGGTGCCTACTCGATAATGATTACGGAGACGCGCGGCGCCGATTTGCTGTGCTGCATCTCCCCAGTGTCGCCGGTGCGACGGGTGTCGTCAACCCCTGGGCCAGTCACGCACGCTGCCGGGCTGTGGTGGACCATGCAGCACACTCCACGCCAGTGCACCCTCGCGCAGACAACGCGACGCCGGTCCACGGCACTCGACCACCGTCGACGGCACCCCGTCACACCTACCGCCGTCCAGGATCACCATCGGCTGGATCGATCCGGCGAAGGTCTCGGCCACGTCGGACGCCGAGGTTGCGGGCGGGGCCCCGTGGAGGTTGGCGCTGGTGACCGCCAGTGGGCCGAGCAGTTCGCACAGGGCCACCACCACCGGATGGTCGGGGCGACGGACACCCACCGTCTGGCGTGCCGAGGTGGGGCCGCCGAGGTCGACGGTGAAGGTCGGGCGTCTGGGCACCACCAGGGTGAGCGGACCTGGCCAGAAACGGGCCGCCAGTTCGGCCGCCGCCAGGTCGAGCTCGCCCGCCACCTGGGACACCTGCTCGGGCCCGGCGACCAGTACCGGCAACGGGACATCGTCCGGACGCCCCTTCAGCTCGAAGAGTCGGGCCACCGCTTCGGGCTGGGTCGGGTCGGCAGCGAGCCCGTAGACGGTGTCGGTCGGGACCGCCACGATGTGGCCGTCGGCCAACGCCTCGGCGGCCTGGCGCAGCGACCCGGCGTCCCCCGCTGCGAGCACGACCCCGCTCACCGCACCGCCACCAGCATCCGCAGGCGTCCGGCCAGGTCCCGGGCGGTCCCCACCCGTGAGAACCCGGCCCGGCGGGCCGCGTCGACGGCCGCGTAGGCCTGGGCCGGCGCCAGCTCCACGACCAGTGCACCCGAGGGTCGGAGCCACCTGGCCGACCCGGCCACGACGGTCTCGATGTCGGCCATACCGGCGACCCCGGCGCGACCCCGGGGCGCGACGAGTGCGGCGTGCGGCTCCCAGTCGCGGACCTCGGGAGCCAGCGTGGCGTACTCCTCCTCGGACACGTAGGGCGGATTGGACACGATCAGATCCACCCGGCGGGCCAGGTGGGCCGGGAGTGGGTCGAACCACGACCCTTCGACCAGGGTGACCCGTCGGGCGGCGTCGGGGTGCTGCTGAGCCAACGCCGCCAGATTCATCCGGGCCACGTCGAGCGCGTCCACCGACCGGTCGGTAGCCCACACCTCGGGTGCGACTCCGCAACGGCCGCCTTCCCGGGACAAGGACAGGGCGATGGCGCCGGAGCCGGTCCCGAGGTCGACGCAGACCGGTGCGGGGCGCACCGGCCCCTCTCCCGGGGCGGTCCGTTCCGGCGGGACCCGGTCGGCGGCGGTCCGTCCCACCGGGACCCCGTCGGCGGCGGTCCGTTCGCCCACGATCCGGTCCAACTCCGCCAGCGCGACCTCCACCAGCTGCTCGGTCTCCGGTCGCGGGATGAGGACACGACGATCCACCATCAGCTCCAGCGAACGGAATTGCCAGCTACCGAGCACGTACTGGAGTGGCTCCCCCGCTGCCCGTCGGTCGGCCAGGGACGTGGCCGACCGGGCGACCGACGACGGGTCGGTGACGGCGGTCTCGACCTGTTCGACGATCCAGGTCGCCTCGCGGACCGACCCGATCCGCGAGGCCACGTCGGCGATGAGGTCCACCCGTGTGGACGGGGACACGGTGGGAAGCGTCATCGGTGTCGCGTGTTCGGCGGCGGTGCCCATGTCGGCCTCAACCTTCGTCGAGCTGTCGGTAGCGCTTGTCGGCCATCAGCGCGTCGGTCAACTCGTCGAGGTCGCCCATCAGGATCCGGTCCAGCTTGTGCAGGGTCAGCTTGATCCGGTGGTCCGTGACCCGGTTCTCCTTGTAGTTGTAGGTCCGGATCTTCTCGGACCGCCCACCCCCACCCACCTGGCTCCGTCGCTGTTCGGACAGCTCGGCGGACTGACGTTCCTGCTCAGCCTTGAGCAACCGTGACCGCAGCACGATCATGGCCTTGGCCCGATTCTGGATCTGGCTCTTCTCGTCCTGCATCGCCACCACGATCCCGGTCGGGAGGTGGGTGATCCGCACGGCCGAGTCGGTGGTGTTGACCGACTGGCCCCCGGGCCCGGTCGACCGGTAGACGTCGACCTTCAGGTCGTTCGGGTCGATATCGACATCGACCTCTTCGGCTTCGGGCAGGACGGCGACCGCTGCGGACGAGGTGTGGATACGACCCTGGGACTCGGTGACCGGGACCCGCTGGACCCGGTGGGGACCACCCTCGTGTTCGAGCCGGAGCCAGGCATCCTCACCCTTGACCAGGAAGGTGATCTCGTTGAGCCCGTCCCGCTCGGACGGGCTCGAGGACAGCACCTCGGTCTTCCATCCCTTGGACGCGGCATACCGGGAGTACATGTCGTAGAGGTCCTTGGCGAAGAGATTCGCCTCTTCGCCGCCCTCGGCCCCGCGGATCTCCAGGATCACGTTCCGTCCGGCATTCGGGTCCCGTGGAACCAGCAGCAGCCGGAGCTCCTCCTCCAGGCGGGCGATCTCGGACTCGGCCTGGGACACTTCGACCTGGGCCAGCTCGCGCTCGTCGCCGACCGAGTCGGCCACCATGTCCCGGGCAGCCACCAGGTCTTCGTTCGCCGACTCGAGGTTGCGGAAGCACCCGACGACGTCGTCGAGCTCACGATGGCGACGCGATACCTGGCGCAGGCGCGTCGGATCCGACGACAGTCCGGGGTCGTTGAGCTCGGCCAGGACCGACTCGTACTCGGACTCCAACTCGACCAGGCGGTCCCGGAGGCGGTCGTTGAGCACGGTGGAGAGGGTAGCGCCGGCCGCCCGTCCCGCCGACGTGTGGCACTGGAGGGACCGCCGACCGACGCAGTGTCGGCCGGGAGCGGTCAGTCCTCGGTGGTCGGGGCCGTCTTCTTCTTGCGACCGGTAGCGGCGTAGCGGCGCTGGAAGCGCTCCACCCGGCCACCCGAGTCGACGAGCTTCTGCTTGCCGGTGAAGAACGGATGGCACTCGTTGCAGAGCTCGAGGGTGATCTCGGGCTTGGTCGAGCGGGTGGTGAAGGTGTTGCCGCACGAGCAACGCACCGAGGAGACGGTGTACTCGGGATGGATGTCGGTCTTCATGGAGATCTCCTGTAGTGGTGGCACCCTGCTCGTGGTGGAAACGTGGTCCGGAACCACCCGATTGCAGAGGACAGAGTCTATCGGAACCGGCACACCGGTCGACCGGCGCCCCCAGGAGGCCGGGCCGTGACCGGTCATCGGATCAGGTGGCTGGCCCCTTGGCGATCTCGGCCAGGAACTCGTCGTTGCTCGACGTGGTGCGCACCTTGTCCATGAGCAGTTCGAGGCCGGCGGCCGCGCTCCCCTCGTTGGCCAGGGCGTTCAGCACCCGGCGGAGCTTCCAGACCTGCTGGAGCTGGGACCGGTCGAAGAGCAGCTCCTCGTGTCGGGTCGAGCTGGCGTTGACGTCGATGGACGGGTAGAGGCGACGCTCGGCCAGTCGACGGTCGAGCCGTAGCTCCATGTTCCCGGTGCCCTTGAACTCCTCGAAGATGACCTCGTCCATCTTGGAACCGGTCTCCACCAGGGCTGTGGCCAGGATGGTCAGCGAGCCGCCCTCTTCGATGTTGCGGGCCGCTCCGAAGAACTTCTTCGGGGGGTAGAGGGCCCCCGAGTCGACGCCACCGGACATGATCCGGCCGGTCGCCGGTGCAGCCAGGTTGTAGGCCCGGGCCAGTCGGGTGATGCCGTCCAGGATGATGACGACGTCACGGCCGGCCTCGACCAGGCGCTTGGCCCGCTCGATGGTCAGTTCGGCCACCGCGGTGTGCTCGTCGGCCGGACGGTCGAAGGTGGAGGCCACGACCTCGCCCTTCACCGACCGGCGCATGTCGGTGACCTCTTCGGGCCGCTCGTCGACCAGGAGGACCATGAGATGGACGTCGGGGTTGTTCGCTTCGATCGAGTGGGCGATGTGCTTCATCACCGTGGTCTTGCCCGCCTTGGGGGGCGACACGATGAGTCCGCGCTGACCCTTGCCGATCGGCGACAGGAGGTCGACGATCCGGGCGGTCATGTTCTCCTTCTCACCCGGCATCTCGAGGTGCAGCTTTTCGTCCGGGAACAGCGGGGTGAGGTCCTCGAAGCGGGGCCGCAGCCTGGCCACTTCGGGATCCATGCCCGACACCGTGTCGATCTGGAGCAGCGCCGGGAACTTCTCGGTCGATCCCGCCGGACGGCAGAACCCTTCGATGCTGTCACCCTTGCGGAGGGCGAAACGTCGGGCCTGGCTGATCGAGACGTAGACGTCCTTGCTCGATGCCAGGTAGCCCTCGCACCGCAGGAAGCCGTAGCCCTCGTCGCGCAGGTCGAGCAGGCCGCGGACCGGGATCAGTTCACCCTGGTACTGCTGCTCCTGGTTGCCGCTGCCCTGCAGGTCGCCCTCGGGCCCGGCCTGGCGGTCACGTCCCCGCCGGCGACGATTCGACCGGCGGTTGCCCATGTCGTCGTTGCCGCCACCCTGATTGCCCTGGTTGTTCCGGTTCCCCTGGTTGTTCCGGTTGTTGCCCGGGCCGCCCTGGTTGTTGCCCTGGCCACCCTGGTTCCGGTTCCCCTGGTTCCCCTGGTTGTTCTGGTTGTTCTGGTTGTTCTGGTTGTTGCGGTTGTTGCGGTTGCCCTGGTTCGAGTTGCCGGCCCCGCCACCCTGGTTGTTCTGGTTGTTCTGGCGTCCCTGGTTGCCCCCGCCACCCTGGGTGCCTCGGCCGGCGTCGTCGGACGATCCTCCGTCGGTCGACGTGGCACCCGACTGGTCGCCACCGGCCTTGGCCGGTCCGGACAGGTCGTCGAAGTCGTAGTCCAGCTCGGCCGACACGTCGGCACCGGCGGCGTCGTCGGACGGACCGAACGACTGTGCCACCGGCGTCCTGCGGGCCGGCGCGGGCGGCGCATCAGGGTCGGCATGGTCGCCGTTGGTGGCGGGCGCCCCGTCGGTGACGCCGGCATCACTGCTGTCGGCGGTGGACCGACCCCTGCCGCGTGGCGATCTCGTCGCCGGAGCCGACTCGGTCGGGGCGTCCACGGCCACACCGGTGGCCTTCAGGATGCCGTCGATGATGTCGGCCTTCTTGGTCCGGGTGTTGGTCTTCACAGACAGGGCCTGGGCGATCGCATGGAGCTCGTCGCGCTCCTTGCTCTCCAACACCGAGCGCTCGAGCTGCTGTTCGGCAGTCATCGGCTTCCTCGTTTCAGCATGTCCTCGTTGGCAGGTGGGAGGACCCCACAGCCAGGGAAATAAGGGGGGCGGGGAGGTGGGAAACCCGGGACGGGTCCCGGACGCATCTCCCCCCGACGCCGGGCACGGGCTGGTCGAAAGAGTCGAACCAGGAGGTCCCGCCCGCAGGCCCGAACGGGCGTATTGCGGAAGCGAAGGTGACCCCAGCATACAGGGTTCGGGCGGCGGGCGGCAACCATCCCCCGTGGGGCCCGGACGTCCGGGTCAGAGGTCGAGTTCGGCCAGTACGGCGCCGAGGTCGGCGTCGACCACGGTCGGCACCGAAATCTGACTGATGGCGATGTCGGGATCCTTCAGCCCGTGCCCGGTGAGCACGCACACCACCGTCGCCCCGGGACCGACGCCGTCGGGGAGACCGTGCCGGAGCAGCCCGGCCACCGAAGCGGCCGAGGCCGGCTCACAGAACACCGACTCCTCGGTGGCGAGGAACCTGTAGGCCTCGAGGATCTCGTCGTCGGTGACCGCGGCGATCCCGCCGCCGGACTCGGCGGCCGCGGACGTCGCCCCGTACCAACTGGCCGGGTTCCCGATCCGGATGGCGGTGGCCACCGTGTCGGGGTGTTCGATGGGGTGGCCGGCCACGATCGGGGCGGCCCCAGCGGCCTGGAACCCGAGCATGTGGGGGAGCCGGCTGGAGCGACCGGCCTCCTTGTACTCCAGGTAGCCCTTCCAGTATGCGGTGATGTTCCCGGCGTTGCCCACCGGGATGCAGTGGACCTCGGGCGCATCCCCCAGCTGGTCCACGACCTCGAACGCCCCGGACTTCTGACCCTCGATCCGGTACGGGTTCACCGAGTTGACCACCGTGACCGGGGCCTGGGCCCCGAGATCGCGCACGATGTCGAGCGCCTGGTCGAAGTTGCCCCGCAACTGCAGCACCCTGGCCCCGTGGATCAGTGCCTGTGCCAACTTGCCGAGGGCGATGTGACCTTCGGGGATGAGCACCGCACACGTCAGGCCGGCCCGGGCACTGAACGCGGCCGCCGATGCCGAGGTGTTGCCCGTCGACGCGCACACCACGGCCTTTGCCCCTTCCTCGACCGCCTTGGAGATGGCCATCGTCATCCCCCGGTCCTTGAACGAGCCGGTCGGGTTGGCCCCCTCGATCTTCAACAGGACGCGGGCGCCCACCCGGGACGACAGGCGGGGTGCGGCCAGAAGCGGCGTGCCACCCTCGAGCAGGGACACCACCGGCGTGTCGGTCGACACCGGGAGGAACTCCCGGTACTCCTCGATCACCCCCCGCCAGCCCAGGGCCCGGCCGCCGTCGGCCGCTGTGACGCCCCCGCCACTCACCCCACTCATGCCGCGCCCACGATCCGCATGACGCCCCCGATGCGCTCCACGACATCCAGTCCGCCCAGGGTGGACAGGGTGGCCTGCACGTCCCCCTCACGGGCCCGGTGGGTGACGAACACCAGGCGTGCCTCGCCGGTGTGGCCCTCCTGCTCGACGGACCGGATGGACACGCCGTTCTCCCCGAACGCCGTGGTGACGGCGCCGAGGACCCCCGGCCGGTCCGCCACGTCGAGGCTGATGTAGAACCCCGCTTCGAGGTCGGCCTCGGGCACGAGGTGCGCGGGCTCCCGGTCGGGCGCAGGTGCGGTGGTGCCGGCCAGCAGGTTCCGGGTGGCGTCGATCAGGTCCCCTACCACGGCCGACGCCGTGGGCAGTCCTCCCGCCCCTTGCCCGTAGAGCATGAGTTCACCGGCCGCCTCGCCCTCGATGAACACCGCATTGAACGCGTCGCGCACCCCGGCGAGCGGATGGGCGGTCGGCACCAGTGCGGGGTGGACCCGGACCGACAGACCGTCCGTGCCCGATCGCTCGACGATGGCGAGCAGTTTGATCACGTACCCGGCCCGGCCGGCGAAGTCGACGTCGGCCGAGGTGATCCCGGTGATGCCTTCGCGCAGCACGGCGTCGTCCGACACGTTGTAGCCGAAGGCCACCCCGGCCAGGATGGCCGCCTTGGCCGCCGCGTCGTACCCTTCCACGTCGGCGGTCGGGTCCCGCTCGGCCAGTCCGAGCGCCTGCGCCTCGGCCAGCACCGTGGCGTAGTCGGCCCCCTCTTCCCCCATCCTGGTGAGGATGAAGTTGGTGGTGCCGTTCACGATCCCCATCACCCGGTGGATCCGCTCGCCGGTCAACGACTCACGCAGTGCCCGCACCAGCGGAATGGCGCCGGCCACCGCGGCTTCGTAGAGCAGGTCGACGCCCCGCTCGCTGGCCAGGGTCCGCAGTGTCACGCCGTCCGGCGAGGCCAGGAGTGCCTTGTTGGCGGTCACCACCGGACGCCCCGCGTCGAGTGCCCCGCGCACCAGTGCGCCCGCCGGATCGAGGCCACCGATGAGTTCCACCACCAGATCGATGTCCGGTTCGGCCACCAGCCCGGCGGCGTCGGTGGTCAGGAGGTGACGCGGCACATGGGCCGGACGGGCGGCGTCGAGGTCGGCCACTGCGATCCCGGCGATCACGAAGCGGGCGCCGGCCTGGACGGTCAGCGCGTCGGCCCGGTCCTGGAGGATGCCGACGAGCGCGGCGCCGACGTTGCCGCACCCGAGGATGGCGACGCGCACGTCACGGGGGGTCGCGGGCGACGAGGTCACCCGGTCACGCTACCGCCTCGGCGATGGGGCCTCGGTCGTCCGGAGCGGGGATCAGACGTCGAGTCGGACCAGGTCGTCGAGCGTCTCCCGACGCACCACCACCCGTGACCCGCCGTCGGCGACGAACACCACCGCCGGACGGGGCACCTTGTTGTAGTTGGAAGCCATCGAGTGCCCGTAGGCACCGGTCACCGGGGTACAGAGCACATCGCCCACCGACAGGTCCTCGGGCACGAACCCCTCGGCCACCACGATGTCCCCCGTCTCGCAGTGCTTGCCCACCAACCGGATCGGTACCGGCCGCGGGGCGTCGGCCTCCCGCGGGAGGAAGGCCTCGTAGCCACTCCCGTAGAGCACGGGTCGGGGGTTGTCGCTCATCCCGCCGTCCACCGCCACATAGGTCCGATGGCCCGGCACGTCCTTCACCGTCCCGACCCGGTAGACCGTGACCCCGGCCGCGGCGACGATCGACCGTCCCGGCTCCGGCGTCACCCGCACCGCCGCATCGATCCCGGCATGCCGGCATGCCTCGCGCACCGAGTCGGCCCACTCGCGCATCGGGGGCGCGTCCTCCCCGTTCACGTAGGCCACACCGAGCCCACCTCCGACCACCAGTTCGGGCAACCCGAGAGGCGCCACGAACCCGGCCAGTACATCGACGGCCTGGGCGAACGGCTCGAGTGCGAACACCTGACTACCCAGGTGGGCGTGGATGCCCACGAACTCGATGCTCCCGGCGGCGTCCAGCGCCACCAGGCGCTCCACGGCCCGGGTGGCCGCCCCCGAGGCGATCCCGAACCCGAACTTCGAATCCTCCTGGCCGGTGCGCACGAACTCGTGGGTATGGACCTCGACCCCGGGGGTGATCCGGGCCAGGACCTTCGGGCACCACCGCACCGGGATCCCGGCGTCCTCGGGTCCGCCGTCCAGGGCCGGTGGGTCGGCCACCAGGCGCTCGATGCGGTCGATCTCGTCGAAGGAGTCGATGACGATCCGCCCGACGCCGACACTCATGGCGGCGGCCAACTCCTCGGTCGACTTGTTGTTGCCGTGCAGAACCAGGCGTT
>Ga0302319_10020872_pt1 | contig 11822 bp, 7 predicted proteins | sample Bog_T0_2_FD_203319 | JGI IMG/M metagenome (GOLD analysis project Ga0302319, IMG submission 203319) | Peat permafrost microbial communities from Stordalen Mire near Abisko, Sweden - Bog_T0_2 | ecosystem: Environmental > Terrestrial > Soil > Wetlands > Peat | place: Sweden: Abisko, Stordalen Mire...
GGGCTTCAAAATGGTTATATGACCAATGCTCCTCTTGGAATCCAAAGCAATTCCTTGGATATTACACTAATTAATACTGCCAATGGGGCCAAGGCCAGTGGAACCTTCTCATTCCAAACCATTAATCCTGGAGTATTAACAATATTGCAGGGCTTCTTGGTCGCTCTTCCAACCTATTAAGAGGAATTAATGTCTTCCACTAATCCAGTTCCATACATTCCACTCCTCGAAGGTTACTCGGGGTATGTTTACTTGACAAATAGCACTACAGTGGCGGGGATAGTTTACGCAACTGGAGCCAATCAATCCGCCACACAGCCACTGGCCCTTCAAAATAACGTAATTGGGTTTTCAAAGGCACTGGGATCTGGGCAGGGTAGATTACAAATAGCTTATGATTCAGTAAGTGATACCACTCAGCTTCAATATATTGGTGGGAGTCCCACCTCCCCATTCACTTGGGACCCAGCGATGGCAGATAATTTTCCAGTCTCAATCGCATTGACTGATATCGCCTTTATAAGTAATTCTAATCAGTATGACCTCTATACATTTATCCCCCCAGCTTCTGGAGCAAATGGACCTGGGTCCGGTGGTTCTCAATTTACTTTTGATGTGTGGGCTCTCTGTCAGCCCCAAGTTGCTTCCATTTCTCCGACTAGCATCGTAGCTGATGGGGCGACTCATGTTATCACGGTGTCTCTAGTTAGAAGGCTGCACAGCTCACAGTCCCCCACCTTCTCACCCTCCATTACTGGGAGCGGTGTCACTCTAGGAGCCCCCACCCCAATCACCAATGCGAATGGGCAGATCACGGGGTGGAGCATGACCGCTACGGCAATTGCTGCTCAACCTTCCTCCATGCAGCGCCTCGTTTTTGCTTTCACTGAGAATGCCACTTACCTGAGTGGAGACACAATTGTAACCCAGGCTCTAACCTACCCATCTAGTGGTTGGAGTTTCAGTATTGTCTCAGAAGTTTCCTCAGCCATCCCCATTGCCACAACGGCTGCTACACTGGTCGGGGGCTCCGGAACTGACGTCATTCACGGCATCGTAACCGCTACCTCTAGTGTCATCGCTGGAGGATTGACAGCTCAGATAACCCTCACTTCTGGAACTCTGTCAGATCTGACCGCTCCGGTAAATATTGTAGCTATGCCTGCCAATTTTGTTACGGGAACCTCTTACTCTAGTCCTAAACTCCAGAGTATCAATAATCGGACAATCGTTATGGCTATGGAAAAAGTTGGAGCCCCAACCATAGTAATTAATGCTCAACAGGACAATGTTTATCAGCAGCAATACTATGCAAATTTTGATACATCCACGCTGCTGCTAGACCCCTCAGGGAACGCTTACCCAGAGTGGTCAATTGGCTATTCAGCAACTGGTCCAACTGTTCCTTATACAAATTGGTTTGGATCTTTTTATATCAATGGAAACCTAACTGGGAGCACTACAGCCTACACTATTTACGCTCTGGTCGGTGGGGATGAATACTCCTATTCGTCAGGCGTGTGGTTTGATGATAAGGGAAATCCAGCTACCAATCTGTATTTCAGTGGCACGGTTCCGTTCTATATCTCCCCCAACTGGAACCCAAAGAATGTGGTAAATGCGGCTCCAGAAGTTGTCTCCTTGATTCAGTATCAGATTGATAGCGGATCCTTTGTTACTGCTAATCTGACTACAACTTATACCAACCCTGTGAACGGAGACATTGCTATGGGTCTTGCATCTATCGATACGACTCAGTTCTCTGTTCCGACTGGAAATCATACAATCGCATGGAAATTGACAACCGATTTGGACCCCGGAGCCTCGCAAACACAGGTGCAGACTGGCTCTATCGCCTTCTCTACGGATCAGAGTGCTATCGGTGGTACCATTCCAGACTACACCGTCTCCACCACCTCTGCAACAACCCAGACGTTTGTCCAGGATGGGACTTCTTCTGTTGCTTGGGTGCTCAAATACACCCCCCGCTTCCTCTTCGTCGGCACCTTGAATTTCACTGTCACAGGTCAGCCTTCTGGAACAACTTTCATTTTCGCACCCACCACCCTCAGCTTACTGCCAGGGGGGACCGCATTGACTACCACACTGACCGCTACGGCCAATGGTGCGCCACCCAGCCCAGGCTACAATATCACCATTCACGCCAAATCCGGCATGTTTGATGCACCTCTCAACGTATTACTAGCCGTGGAAGCTGTGGAGATTGCCCCCGCTCCTCCATATAATGATAATGGTCGGGGTTATTAGTGAGGATTAAATGACATCTCCGTATAATTACGCCCTGCCCGGTCCTCCCTTCAATTTCTTGGGACACATGTCCCAAACTCAAAATGATTCTCTGAACACCTGGATTACCAGGAATAGCCCAAATCAACCTCTGGCTATGGCATGGTATCAAATCAGAGCGAACCAGTTGAGAAAGTCGGCTGGTTTGCTGGAAAAATATTATGCGACTGAATATCCCGATATATCTGCCCCACAGCCAATGCTTCCTAGTTTTCAAAAAGCAGAGTGGCAGCCTGGACCGAGTGGCCACTTTACCTATGTGAACGGGAATGACCAACTCAGTGCCGTAAACATGAGCAAGATAAAAAATTATTATCAGTATATGTTACAGCGTGATGATGAGGGGATGTTCTGGATGAATTGGTTACGGAACCATATAGAGCGGCATGAAGACATGGCCAATTTACATAATGATGCGGAAATTCAAGTCCCATTGCTTCAGACTGAGTTAACCACTATGTTTGGAAAGAATGAGTATCAGAATGTTCTTGTTGATGACATCAAAACTCCAGTTGTAGGTGTAAACAACATTTCAATTCCTGGGCCTTACTTCCGTGTCAATCAGTTAGATCAGCCGACCGCATGGGAACTCTCTCAATTCAGCCACCTATCCAGTGGGGCTGCAATTCCGGGTACCCCTCAACAGGCGGGTGCCGGAAGCTAATCCAACTATCTGGCTATCCGGAGCTATTTTGAGAGAACTATGTCCTACGATTTTGATGTGCGCCTATCCCCCTGCAACCACCTCCAAGTGAAGGAGAGGATGACGGTTGATTTAACGGATCTTAAAACTCTTCTCTATGCCAGCCCCAATGCCTACCAGGATGCTATTCATATCAGGGGAACGGTGAGTGCCAAAGCCTCGGTAAAGGTGTTCATTTCAGGTGTGGAGATTCCTCAAAATCATCCGCAATACGGTTGGGATGTATGGCCTGATACCTCTTTTCCCGCCTCCGCTCAACTCTCTAAGATCATGTTTCGACAGTCGATGCGGTTGACCAACCCGGTCATAGAGATTCAATATATCACAGTTGCAGCCTACTGTTTGAAGTGCAACGGGTTCAATAAAGTAAATGACTACACGATTGCCCAAAATGGATCCTTCCTACATGTATGGGAGTTCTACAAACTTGTTCAGCGCATTTACAAGTTTCTCTTAACTTCCAACTGTATATTTTATCCTGCCTTTACCTCTCAATTAAAAAACTTCATTGGACAAAAGTTTCTAGGAACTGAGGATGATATCTCTAATGAGTGTTCAAACGCACTGGATAATCTGAAGAGGATACAGCTAGCTCAAAAAAATGTGCAGGTATTGACCCCACAGGAAGTGTTGAAGGATATTGAGAGTATTAGTTCAGTAAGGAATACTGAGGACCCCACTATTATTACAACAAATATGATGGTCTCCTCTTACGGCACCCCTCGTCCCCTTCCCTTGAGTTTCACACTTCAAACCACCAACAACAACATTCAGAATTAAGAGGCCGAGAATGACAGTCATACCCCAAGTTACCCTAAGCCCCTTGACCCTCATTAGCCCCATAGTGACCGGTCAAGAGCTTGGTATAGACACAAACGGAATAGATTTAGTATACAATGCCCCCACGGCTGTAATTGCAGTAACTGTATCGATTGAGGGGGGCACCTTTCCTTCCACCTCACCCACCCTGATCGGAGGCTTCAATCAATTTACTATAAGCGTAACGGGTTTGACTCCCTCATCTTCGGTAATCCAGGTTTTAGCTGTTGGGACGAACTATGATATATCTAACCCACCGCTTCCAGGTCAAGCCTTCGCAACCCCCACCGCCTCATTTGGAATAGTCTACACAGGACTCACAGGGGTTCTTCCAGTTCTTAATCCCCCATCTGGGGTAGCTACCTATAACGGGTTGAATCAAGCGCAATTGGAATGGGTGCTCCCCACCACTCCTGGTTTCATGGGTGTTCGAGTGCAGTATAGCACTGATTCAACGGGGATCAACGTCCCCTACCAACAGTATGGCCCATTGGTAACCCAAATAACAAGAGCCATTAATAGCATTACTAGCTCCACCACTTCCACAGCAGTGGTGGATAACCAGACTACCACAACCACCACTGCCACTACCACTCCTGTGAGCTTCAGTTCGGTCATATTTCCTCAGTCGATTGCTGGAGGAGCTAGTTACTTCTACGCTGTTCTTTCTACAGTGGTGCAGGATCCAACAACAAACACAGTTTACGAGTCCAATTTCAACGGTCCCTTCCAATTAGGTTTCGTTGACTTGCGGCAAGTAAGTCCTTATGATTACCAGTATCTTCAGCAGAAAGAAGACATCGCCTCACGCTTAATTAGTTCTGCGATGGCAAACTACCCACAATTGGATTTGACTCCTAGATCCGAGCTTAGGGATCTTCACATTGACCCAATCAGTTTGGAGCTTTCTCAGCAATCTGTGAGGGAATGGTTTGGTCGTTGCTCTCAATCAATCAGTGCGATGGCAACGATTGATGACTATGACGGGGATGGCATTTCAGACCCATTCAACACCAGTCCATTCAAATCTCAAATCGCTACCGCATGGAACTTATCTGCGTCTAATACTCAGCTTTTGATTAACAAACAGTTCGATATTCTTGGAGAAAGAGCGGGGGTTCCAAGAGGTGGGGCCACTCAATCAGTGGTCATGATGACCCTCTTTACCTACACCAAGCCCACCACGGAAGTGTCGTTCACCCAATCAGCAATGACTTTTTCCTCTATTGGTAACAGTCAGGCACCAGCGGTGACCTTCTCTGCGGTGGGATCAGCGGTTGTTACCCCACAGAGCATTAGCTCAATCTATAATTCGGCCAATAATTGGTGGAGTGTGAATGTCCCAGCAGAATGCACAGTAGTGGGGTCCATTGGAAACGTGGGTGCGGGTGCGATTACACAGGCTTCAGGGTTACCCTCCGGCTGGCTTTGTATCAACCAAGGGCCAGCCACATATGGCACAGACCAACAATCCAATTCATCTTATGCGGTTATGATCAAGAATCGTATGGTTGTTGGAGTGGATAGTGGTAGTCGGCTAGGTTATTTGAACACTGCGTTGGCCACTCCAGGGATCATCGGAGCAAACGTAGTAGCTGCCGGTGATGTGGAAATGCTTCGAGACTGGCTCATCCAGCCTACAATGGCCGGAGGTGGAAAGCATATATTTGGTTGTGTGGATATCTATGTAAGGGGAGCAAGCGATTCTCAACAGACTGATGGACAGGTATTCACTTGGGGGAGTAGCTCTTCAACATATAGAAGTTTTGTCAGCTATGTTCCATTACAGATTTCTAGCAAAGCTCTTCTCGCTATCAAGCCCACTACTGCACTTTCAAATGCTATTTACACTCCCGTAGAAATCGTTGCCACACAGGGAGCAAACCAGATTTTCTTTGGTGTGCAAACTTGCAAGGTGGACCCTCTCACTAACACCGTATACTTAAACCCAACAGAACTTTGCTACCAGCTTATCAATGCCGGTGGGGCGAATGAACAGTATCAAATATTCCAACTTAATGGGGTGAATCAAACCAACCAGATGATTATTGCCCTTCTGGCTCCCCAGGCTGCCAATATTTCAATTGTGGGGTGGTTTAGAATGCAGACTCCACTTCAACGGTACCCTACGGCTCAGCCGGTTTCAACGGTCTATAGTGTCACAGGAAACGGGAATAGTGGGACTCTTTCTCCGCTAGGGGTAAGACTAATTCATAGCCAAGACCCCCTGTTAAACGGGTTCTCAAATGAAGCCAATGATTTGGTTCAAATTGACACCACTGCAAATGCGACCTACTCAAATATCACCCCAATCGTCCTCTCCACTATGCCTGGGGTAGCTCCTGGTTCTCTGGTCCCCTTTGCCTTTCAAACCGGTGGCCCTTCCATCATGCCCATTGACACGGATATACAAGTAAGTCTGGACAACCAGGGTCGTGTATATGGAATCAACTCAGTGCGGTCTGCGGATCTGAGCACTGTTTACAAGTTGAATGTGGATTATACCATCATCCCCACTGGACTTAGCGCGTATTCTGGGAATCCAGCCGTAATCAGTCCTCAAGTTGCTCCAATTTGCAACTATAACGCCTACAGCATTCAGCGACTCCCTACGGGAAGCATCCCCCTGGGTCAGGCCCTGTTGATTGGCTACAACAAATACACGCTGCATGAGTATTGCACTCTGGTTACCGGAGAAGCCCAAACTCTCACTGGGTCCACATTTGTTCCCCTCGCTAACCCAGGATTTATTCAAAATGTATGGATTCCAGAGTCCTATGGCTACACAATGCTTTCGATGGACTCCACTTTGATCTCTGCTTTCATTCCTAAACAAAATCGTTATATTAAAGTGACTTATGATAATGGATCAGGACCAACTGTAATGGTGGAAGGACAGGATTACAATCTGACCATTGATCAGAACACTTACCAAGCATATGTGGCTAGAGTCCTAACAGGTCGAATCCCAGACAAGTCTTCTGTTCTGGTTTCTTACTTCTACAACGAAATGTTCTCAATCACCACCGGCTACCCCGGCTACATCGAACAAGTGGCCAACGCTATCTCCCAAACCAAAAATGCGGGAGGAGATGTGCTGATTAAGCAGATGATGGCAAATGCGGTGGATATCATATTATCAGTGGAACTTAACCCAAATGTGACCTCAGTGGTCATGGATGGGCAGATTAGAACGGTTCTAGGTGTGGTGCTGAGTAACGCAAACAGCACTGTAACCCAGTCAGAGGTAATCAGGCAAGTGAAATCTATTCCGGGGATTGCCAATGTCATCGTCCCACTGACCAAACTAGCTAAGTCGGATGGGTCATACGATGTTGGGATTATCATCCCAACCGGCACTACATGGCTACCTATCACCCAGGACACCACCTTTGGCAGCCTTCCCTTCGCCGCTAACACATGGATACTCTCAACCACGGCCAACGTCCTACCTGATCAGACCATCCCCTCTGGGGGCCTCCCAGACGCATACGTTGGGATGCTGTATGAAGGAGACCAGTTCAGACGGGCAAGCAGTGTGATGGATTTGGTTCAGAACCCACCTACCAGCACCACGGCCCTGGATGGAGCGTTCTACATCATCGGAGTAGAAGATCAGATTAACTCCATCACTCCCATTCCCTCCGTATACGAAGGCTGTATCATTGCCACTTTCCCATCCTACCTCTCCAACAAATATGTGACCCCCTCTGATTTCAGCTTTAAGGTAACTTATCAGGCATGGCGTGAGGGTGGATATCGAGACATTACCCTTAGCTCCACCGAGTATCTGACTCTTGGTTCGGTAACGATTTCTTACACAACCTCATGAAACGCAACGAGAGTCTCAAAGCCCTAATTGAGAAGGGGCTTCTTAGTGAGAGGCTAAAAGCCCTTCTAGACTCTTGCTTTACATATGAGTGGGGGTGGCAGGATGGCTATCCAGATGAGGAAAAAGTAAAGCACCTATTCAGTGGACATTTGGTCATGGCTAGTAAGTTCATGCGGGGTGGAGGAATTGAGAGAGTCAAAAGCATCACTATTCCCACACGAAAAGGTCGCTACTTTTTAGTGGATGCACTTCAACAGGCTTACATGCAGCCATATTTAGTGGTAGCTTTGTACAGTATGACCAACATGTTGAAGCATGGTGAGGCTTCTATAAATGGGCTGAGATGGAAAAATAGTTATCCCTCTGAAGTTTTCGTGTTTCATTTAGACGAAAATAAAAATGTGGAAGGCGAACAGATTCTGTAGTAGAACTTTTTAATGCTTCTTTGAAGGTAATGATGGCGAACCCTGACCAACTCTACAACCAGTCCCGAGATGCCTTGATTCAATACGAGGACTCAGAGTTTAACTATCTGCTTGGCAACGTTCCAAACTTTTACATCAGCCAGACGGATCAGACCATCTGGGGCTCCCTGCTGCGTAATGTAGCTACCGAATTGGCTCGTCTGGAATACGCCCACACCTACGACATCATTGGAAAGAACCCTGCAAATCTAACTCCTCCGGATGCGAAGAGGCAGTGGGGAGATGTGTTGTTTATCAGTCGAAACTCACCCTACCCAGGTCAGTATGATCAGGATTACCTGAGTCTTGTGGTGAACTTGGTCAAGGCGTTCCAGACAGGGTGTCGGGTAGTAACGTTAGAAAACATCATCCAAGCCTATACGGGGCAGAGTATTGTTGTCCAGGAACTATACAAACTAATTGGAAACGGAGTTTATGACGCGACAGACCGCAACACGCTACAAATTTCCGTTCAAGTGGCTGGGAGCGATTCTGGCTCTTTAATTAATTTTGCAGCCGGTGAGGCCACCATTTCCGGGACGATCAGCACCCTTCAAACCATCACAAACGACTTATATACTGCAATTGATCTAGCTAAACCGGCGCATGTTGGCCTTAACCTGTCAGCTATTTTTGGGCAAGATGAACACATTGGAGACTATGTATATGGCCGCTATGGTATTGATGACTCTTTGACAATTATCGCATCTATGGTAGAAGACCTCCCATTCCCACTCCCTCTCTATCAGGCCCCCTCTTTCGACTCCGATTCCCCGGATACCGGTTTGGCTAGCACTGACACGGATAGCAACGAGTACAACTCCTTCGTACAGGCATCCTCTGGGGCTCCTCCGCTCCAGGAAACATACACGCTTGCTGAGTTCAATACCTATAGCACTTATGCTAAGGGAAACATTGTTCCAGTTGGTAACCAGCCTCCATTCCCAGGTGAGATCGGACCTACTTTGGTCGTTTGGGAAGTCTCAGATGACAATCTTGACATCATGGATATGGACTAATGGATGCCGACCACTTTTATCGAATTTTATATAAGCTGCATATAAATGGGTTAAGCAAGAAATTTACGGATTCGCTGCTTAAGAATTACTCTCACATCCCTAAAGCTGCCTTCAGTTATGCGATTACGAATGAAATTCCTTTTCCAGAAGGGGAAGCTGCAATTGCGACTAATGGAAGATACAGCTATGAGTATGCTGCTTTTTGTTTAAACAATCAGCGGTTCCCAGCCGGTGAAGATGCGATCATTGACGGAGTGTCTCATATTTACGATTATGCTCGTGATGTCCTAGGACATAGCTGGCCCGAAGCTGAGAAGATGCTGTTTTCTGGAAAAAATGATGAAGTTGCAGCAGAATACTTTGAAGAGTATATAGGTAAAGAGGGCTGGGAAAACCCAACCAATGAACTAAGAGACTGGATGATTCGACAGTTTGGAGAGTGTGCGGAATGTGGAGAACCCCTCCCAGCCAGCCGGAGAGATTGTTATTCGGATAGTGAGGGGTCTGATACCTACTGTTCAGGGCACTGTGCCATTAGGGCAAGTGGGCGTTTAGAATGGGATCAGGTGGATTTAGAGGTAGAAGATGCTATGACCTCTGCCAAACCAGATATAACTACGGAAGAAATAGAGAAGGCTCAGCAGTATATTCGAAGACATGGCTACTCCGGAGACCTCACTGAATATCTGATTGAAGAGGGCTTTCTGCCAGAGGGAGAGTAGGCTCAGGCTCAAACTCCCCGACTATGGGTATCAATATTGAGAGTGTGAGCATGAAGAGAGCATTTGTCCTACCTGAGCAGGGTGTCATTAATATCTATTTCATCCGAGATGAGCGGCCCCGAATCCAGTGGCTGATTGACTTGGGTATTCCTCGATTTTCAGTATTCATGCTAGAACTCCCTATCCCTTTGGACAACCCAGGACACACCCAGATTGTATTTCATGAAGGGACTGCACTTATCCTAGAACAAATCAAGGCTTTCTTATCCGAGACTGAGTTCGGAGAGGATGCGGGGGTCATCAAGGCGATGATGCAGGCTATCAAGCAGACCGAGATCGACTTCTACGGAACTGAATTGATGTACGGTTATGAAATCCTGTTCCCTTTGAGCCAGCAATTCTACGATCTAGTTCATGAGCGAATTGTCAATCAGAAGACGGCCAGTGAAGACTCTGGTGCATGGAGCAGGCTTTATGATGATAACGTCAGTGATGAAGAGTTCTTAGAACGTCATGCAGGACGGGAAGAGGGCATCTCCAAATCTGTTTGGAGAGCACCGGACACAAATAAGCGTATGATGGTGGACCTGGGCAAACCAGTGCAGAAACGAGATAAACAGGAATTAAATGACGCTCGTAAGATAATCGACCGCTACAAGCAGACCATCTACAAGAGCACCCCAGGCCCTTTGTTCGTCATCCTATACGACCGCAATGGGCTTCCACGAGGCGTTAGTCGTGTAACCAATAAGGGACTGACCAAATGGGCCGATGGCTCTGAAGTACCTAGGGAACTTTTAACTGCATTGATTGACATCTTTGGGGAACAGGACGCCGATCAAGTCAAAGTGGCTGAAGAGAAGCCTAAAAATATCCCAAAGGATCTGCTCAAAAAACTTCCCGGCATTCACGAAATATCACCAGAAGGTCAGGATGAAGGGGAGGGGGATAACAATTGGGAGGAGCCTAATGGCTACTCTCAGACCGTCAGGGATCGCTTAAAGCTCCTGAGAGAGCGAACCGGAATGGAGCTTCCAGTTTTAGGGGGAGGGTCTTCCCGTATGGTCGTCGGGGTAAATGAACATGTTGCAATCAAGCTAGCGATCAATCAGCCCGGTGTGGCTCAGAACAAAGCCGAACTCAGAATGTATGAGAAGGTTGAGGATTGCACTATTATCACTCGCATTTTTTACTATGATACTGAGTTTCACTGGCTCGTAGTTGAGCGAGTCCTAAGAGGGGCCACCTATTCAGATTTCGAACGATATGGAGCAACCAACGCCTACAACTTTTGTAGAAAAGTAGAGCGTGGGGAAACAGAATTTCTTACAGATAGGCAGGCAGTGAAATCTCTTCAGTTCTTATGCCAGACACTTGGTGTTAAATGGTGGGACATTGATCGAGAGAGCCAGTGGGGGCTGGTCGAACGTAGGGGTGAGCGGTATCCGGTCTTGGTAGACTACGGACTTGATGAAGAGGTGGCCCGACAACACTACAGCAGCAAACTTGCCGCAGGGTGGGGTAGTTTCATCAATGGTGAATACTGGGTAGATGGCGACTCAGCGAACAACTATGCAGAATGCAGTGGAGACGGGGACTATACCCACGAAACCTATGCCAGAGAACAGATTCTCAATGACAAGTGGGACCAAATTCTTAGTGCTTGTCAGCGTCATCTTCAGGAGGCCCATGAAGAAGAAGATGACAGCAACCCAGGAGAGGTGGAGGAAGAGTGGCGAAAGCTCCATGCGATGAAGTATGGGGAGCCTGACTTTCCAATGGAAGATGTGTTCTTTACCCTCATCTGGGGCTATGTTTCGTTAGAAGAGTGTGATGCCATCTTCAATGGTGAATACGACATGTTCAAGAATGAGGTTCGGGAGTTCTTCATGCGATTCTACAACCAGATCCGGGTCGTGGACAAAAATTTCGAAGTGTGGAAACTCACCCCTCGAA
>Ga0302319_10020874_pt1 | contig 11821 bp, 6 predicted proteins | sample Bog_T0_2_FD_203319 | JGI IMG/M metagenome (GOLD analysis project Ga0302319, IMG submission 203319) | Peat permafrost microbial communities from Stordalen Mire near Abisko, Sweden - Bog_T0_2 | ecosystem: Environmental > Terrestrial > Soil > Wetlands > Peat | place: Sweden: Abisko, Stordalen Mire...
TCGAGTGCAATCTGTGCGTCCACGCGAGCGCTTTCTTCCACTTTGAACAGCGTCCACCCGTTGTCGTTGGTCTCTCCGGGGGGGGCTTCTCCCTGAAGCTGGAGGACCAACGATTCCCCCGGCGGTCGTCCCATTTGGGTCGTGACGGCTCTCATCGGGACTCCCGTCTTTCGGGCCGCATCGTACATGGCCCATCCGGGCACCCGCGACAGGTAGTCCCGCTTGTCGATATGGAGATCGACTGCGGTGTGGTCCGCGGCGGGGTCGCTCGAATGGACCTCGAAGGGCTGGAATTCGCCTTCGTAACCCCCTCCCACATCGGAATGGACCCCGGGAAAGGCGGTTTCCATCCAATTTTCCGGAAGAGGCGCATGCGGCCCGATCCGGACACTGGTGAGAGGGAAGAATTCGCGCAACTCGTTCCGGGAGGTCAGATGGGCCAAGCTCCGGATCCGGGATGGCACGACGCCGAGATCATGCCCGAAATTGTCGTCCGTGCCGGGCACCCCGATGGATCCGACGGTGTCGAACAAGCCGACAAACCAAACTTGCTCGAACGGCAATTGGCCCGTGGCGAGCAGGCTTCGGGTCTTTCCGAAGAGTTGGTTCACGAAGGAAAGCACCGTGGCGGCTCCTCGGCTGAACCCGAACAAGCTGAGTTGGACTTTGGCACCGGGATGCTGGGCCAGCAGATCGCGAAGGAAGCCCGCCGCCCGCTCGATCCGCTCCTGGATGCCTCTTCCGAAAATCCCACCGGTCAGAGGATCGGAGGCCTCGTAACCTCCCGACCCGACGCCCTCTAAGTAGAAGGCGTATCTCGTCTTCCCATCCTGGTGGAATAGATCGAAGAGCTTGGAGATGTTGGTGTCGTGCCCTTGAGGACGATCCCGTTCTCTGTTGTTGTCAGTCCCGTCGAAGAAAATCCCCACCTGGATCCTGGGCGCGACTCTTGGAGCCGGGGAAGGTTTCGGTTCCGGCGACGGGAGCGGTCTGGCGGCGACCGAAGTCGCGTCTGTCGCGCTGCCGGAAGTGCCCCAGCCCATCCGCTCGATCAGCCGGGCAACCGCGGCTGGGTCGGGATTGGCGCGTCTCAGGAAGGGTGGAAAGTATCGGTGGGGGAGGTGGCCCAGAAAGGCGCCCCCGAGTCGGTGCTTCGCCTGGAGAAGGATGGACAAGGCCACATCGGGGTTGACGACACGGTAGTGGCGGTTGTCCTGGCCAATGGACCCTTGCAGGCCGAACCGTTCGATCATGCTGTAGATGCGACGGGAGTCCATGCGGTGCAGTGCGCTTCCGAGGTCCTCCGGGGTGCTCAGCTTCATGGGACATCCCATCAGGAACGCCGTGGTGTGGACGATGTCTGGATCGTCCCGAACGGGATCGTGCAGCGCACGGCACGGTCGTTCACGGCAGTGCGTGCAGGCGTCGGGCATGGGTTGTTCGGTCATGGGGGACTATTCCGGGAGGGTTCGCGAAGAATCATGGATTTTGCACGCAGCGGATGGAGCACTCGTAATCACGTGTGGTGTTGTGGGAAACGGCTCCTGACTGGTAGCTCATTCCCCAGAAGTATTCATACCCATTGCCTAGGTCGTATGAAGAACTCCACCAAAGTCCAGTGGTTTCCTTTCCTGAGCCAGAGGTTGCTGAGGGATCTAGAACCTCTCCATCGCCTCCTGGGAGGCCACGGAAGCCAAAGGAATCCACGCCATTGCCTACACTATCCCACCCCACTGTCGATTTCAACCCAACCACGGGGGCAGTGGATCCCACGAAGCTCAGCAAGATATTCCAATCGGAATCACTGGGCACTTGCCATCCGTTGGGACATTTGGACGGTCCGGATATGGCGCTTGAATACAGGCGGCCATATTGCTGGCAGTTACTGGCAGAGTCATTGTAACAGAAACTGGTATTCGAGATATTGTAATTCAGATTCTGCGCCATCCAGGTCTGTGTGCCGATCTTCACGGTCCGGTAGATTTGGCTGTCGCGCGCGTCCATCAGGGTCCCGTAGGAGATGCTGCGGTTCCAAGGGATGCCGTAGGTGTTCGTGTCGGCGATCAGGAAGGTGGCGCTGTCCACCGTTCCATTGACGGCAGTGCCATTCGCAGCGATGGCCTTGAGGGTTTTGCTGGTGCCCACTACGATGGAGTCCGCGTACAGCGCGGATTGGAGGGTTGGTGTGCTTCCGTCCGTGGTGTAGTGGATGCTGGCCCCGGCGGGAATCACGGTCAGCCGCACCGTCAGGGCGAAGGGATAGGTGCCGCTGGAAAGGGAGAACAGGGGCGCGCTTGGATAGATCTGCACGTTCGCGGAATCCACGGAAGACACGGCATTGCCCACCCAACTGCGACCGTAGAGAGTTTCGTTCGAGGCCATGGCGTAGGAAGGACTCGCCCCCGAGAGCGTGATCCATTTCTGCTGGTTGAGGGAGACTTGGACGCTGTCCGCACCGGGCGAAGAGGCGGTGACAACGACGGAATCTATGCCTGTGTCCTTGGAGGAAGGCGAAAGCGACGGAGCCACCGCGAAGTCCACCTCCTGCATCGCCGTGACCGATTCTCCCAGATGGGACCGCATGTAGACCTTGGTGTTCCCGCTGACGGAGAAGGCCCCCGAATAAGACGTCCAGGTACTCCCTCGGCTCAGAGAATCTTCGATCCCGTAGGACCCTGCCGGAGCGATGGTCACCGTGGCCTGGTTGGCGGTGCTGCCCGACAAGGTCGCGGTGGGGATGTACAGGAACACCACGGAATCGACAAGGCTCGTGACGTTGCCCAACGTGGCTTTGGCACGGAGAACCTGGTTCGTGGAAACGAGGGGAGCGGAGCCCACCGTCCAAACGGAGGGATTGGCGGATGTCGAATAGGAAAGGGTCGCTCCCGGCAGGTTCGAAGAAATCTGCGGAGTGACCGTTTGGGTGCCGGACAACGTGCCACCCGCGGGAGTGATGGTCGGTAGCGCCAGCCTGCGCACTTTGACGGAATCGCGGGTGGCATTGCCGGATGAATCCACGGCCACCAAGTTGATCCAGAGCGAATCGCCGGAAAGTGTCACCGGGACCGAGTAGGCATTCCCGCTTCCCGCCGTCGCCCTGGTCCCGTCGACGGTCACCGAGTCCAATGCGTTGTCCATCACCGTCCAGGTGGGGGTGAAGATGGATTGACTCTGGAGCAGAACGGTGTCCTCGGTGCCCAATCCCCGCGCTACCACGGGATGCAACGTGTCGGCCTGGCGGATGATCCGCACCGTGTCGTAGGAGACGAGTCCATGGGCGTCCAATGCGGACAAGGCGAACAGGTTGGGTCCCACAGCCAGGTCGGCGGTGTCCTGGTAGAGCCCGGCGTGCGCAGAAAGCGGATGTCCAGTCACGGTGACCGAGGTGATGGTGGTGTCCCCGGTGATGGCCCAGGATAGAATGGCCGACTTGGTGCCCCAGGGGACCGTCCCCGTGTCTTGCACCGGACTCACCAGGGTGATGGTGGGCGGCTTGGTGTTGGCGGGGGCCGGACCCCGGGTGATGGTGACCGTGGTGGTGGATGTGTTCCCCGCGTGGTCCCAGGCCTGGACCGAAACCACGTTGGCCCCCACCACCAGGGGAACGGTGTCCCGCAAGGTGTCCGAGAGCCTCGCCGAGGTGCGCAAGGTGGCGGATCCGACCTTCAGCGAATCCAGCCCGCTGCCGGAATCCGTCGCCACCGCCTGGATCACGAAGGATCCGGTGGAATTGGGCACCGTGGAGGTGTCGCCGGTGGGCGAAAGCACCACCAGGATCGGGGGCGTGACATCCTTGGCCACGACCTGGAAGGGAATGCGCAGGGTGGCCCACTGGGTGGAGTCCGAAGAGAGGGTGACCACCAGGGTGTCCCAACCCGCTGTCGCCGAAGCCGTGGCCTGGATGGACAGGCTGCCCGAGATCGACCAGGAGGTGTCGGTTGCACCCGGCGCGAATTGTTTGGTGGGGAAGTGGAAATCGGAGTCGTCCACACCGCGGCTGTTGTGGACGGCGATGGGAGCCAAGGACACCTTGACCCCTGCGTTCCAAGAGAAGGCCCCCGTCGTGTTCACGGGAGAACCTCCGGCCAGGACAGTCCCGGCCACCGACCCAGTACCGCTGATGCGCACCGGATGGAACCAGTCCAGGGTGTCGGAAGATTTCAGGAGGCTCTGCTGGACCAGCACGCCCGCGATGGAGCGGATGGTGGAGGTGTCCAACCCCAGGTCCAAGGAGGCGAGTTGCGTTGCGGTCTTCGCTTGGGCGAGTCCCAGGTAGACCAAGTCCTTCTGGACGGAATCCGCGCTCATGCCCACCGGGAGGGGCTTGCCCGCGAAGGTGATGTCTCCAGCCAGCAGGAGAGAGGCATAAAAGGCGATCAGGTCGGAAGCGAGGGGTCTGGCTTTGGCCAGGGAATCGCCTTTGGTCTGGCGCAGGGTGTTGAACGACTCCAGGAGATTCAGGCCCAAGCTGTCGACCTGCAAGGTGTCCTGGGCGACAAGGGCGGGATTGTGCCCCGACTGGGTGAAGTAGAGGGTCGCCAAGTGGATACCCAAGGTCCACAGTTGGAGGTTCGCGACCTGGGAACCCAACGGTTCCTTGAGGATGAGGGTATCGGTGCAGGTGGTTCCCTGGCAGGACAGTCCTCCATGACCATGGTCCGTGGTAGTGCTCCAGGCGATGCTGTCGGGGACACGGACGGTGTCGCGGAAGGTGACTGTGGCAACGGCCTTCATGGGACCGGAACTGCTGGAGTTGGATTCGGTCGCGTTCTGGCAGGCCACCAGCGCGAACAGACCGGCTGCAACGGTCACGATGGAGCGAAGGGAGGGGCGGTTGAATTTCATGGGAGGATTCTCCGGAATCGCGGGAGAGGGGACCCCCGGAAGAATAGATCAGCGTTTACGGCACCGCCAGCGCGATTCCGGTTTTGGTCCTGCCTGCCACCACAACAGCCAGATACACCCCGTGCAGGGTGGGCGTGTGCAGGATCCGACCCGCAGTGAGGGATCCGGAGGCCACTTCCCGACCTTGCGGATCCAACAGGGTAGCTTGGGCCATTCCCGTCCATCCGGACAGCCGAAGGCCACCCATCGTGCGTACCGCGGAAAGGCGGAACGCGGTTGAAATTGGTCTGGGAACGATGGCGGTGCCGCCGCCCAGGACGCTGTCGAGGGGCACGGGGTTCTGGTTATAGGTGGTGAAATGGCTCAGGAACCATCCTCCGTCGTCATCGCCTCCGTAGTTGGTGCAGGTTGTTTGCTCCCCTGGCCCAAAAAGGATCCCGATGAATCCAGCGTTCTTCCACTGGTCGGGGTGGTCCAGGAAGTACTGGGCAACTTCATCGCGATGGAGAACATTGGTGTTCGCCATGTTCCCCTCGGCAACCTGCCACCCCACGATGCGCAGGTTTGTTTTCACGGAGAGAGTTTTGGTCCAGGTGAAATACTTCGCATAATTGGTGCTGTCCCAGAACCATTCTTGGCCGGGATTTTCGAAATCTTTCGCGCCCGCGTCGCGGTCCGTTTTCTCCACGAACACGACATCACCCTTCCATGCGCCAAAGGAATTGATGAACGCGCCTTCGGAATTCGCGCTCATGATGTGGGCTTCGATCCGACCCTGACCCACCTGGAACGGAATGTTGACGCCCCAATGGTTCATCATGTGCCCAATGATCACCCCATTGGGAAGCTTGGTTCGGGCTCTCGAGATCATGTACTGTGCCCAGCCGCAGAGGTTGGCGGGATAGGTGCTGCCGGTGGCGGCATCCGCGGCGGTCATGGACACGGGGATGTCGGCGCAGGACAGGTTGGGAGCGTAGCCGCCTTGCAGGAGGAGGCCGTACATGTCGGGTTCCAGGACAATGATGTAGTCGGGCTGGCCCGCCACGGCGATCTGGTGCAGGAATGTCTCGTAGCGTGACACATAACCCGCCATGTAGGTGCTGCTGGCCAGGTCGGACGCGACAACAGGAGCCGAGGAGGTGGCGTCCAATCCCAGGCTGTACCAGACGAAGGCGCTCTTGATGCCCATGGAGTCGCTTTTCTGTGCGTAGTGCTCCGCGTAGAGGGTGTCCCCCCAGCCGCTCGCCGTCAGGCTCGACGGCAAGATGTATTGGTACCGATAGTCGCCGACCTGGTACTTTGCTGCTGTCGTGTCGGTGGCGCGGTTGTCCATGCGTGATGCGACGAAGTGGTTGGGCCAACCGGTGGGGATGGATCCGGCCCCGGTCGCCGGTAGACTGATCGGATGGTCTCCGTCGGTGATCCGGATGTCATCCAGGAGCAGGTGCAATGCGGATCCGGCATTCGGGTCGGGATAGGTGAACCGCATTCCGAATCCGTAGTAGTCCTTGCTGGTGGAGTATCCGGAAAAGGACGATAGGGGAACGGCAACTTCCTGCCATCCCGTGTCCCCGGAGATCACGAATCCTGTCAGGTCGTTTGGTGCATAGTTCGAGTCGCTCTGCAAGGCTAGATGAACTGTCTTGGCCGTTTTGGAGAGATTCTTCACCCAGAAACGGACTTGGGAATAACCCGTCAAGTTCTTCTTGGAATCATCGGGCCACTTAAAGAAGTCGTCGTAGTAGCTACCGGTGGGCATGTCGGTGGGAACCAATACCTCTGCCGCGTCGGTGCCGGAATGGGAATCGGAACAGGTGATGGGGATGGTGGGCCAGCTTCGGGAAGAGTTCCCCAGTACCCAGGTTTCCGTGACAGTGTCCAGTGTTCCCGGAGTCCCGTTCGCATCCCCAAAGGAAACGCCCGTGTGGGAGCAATCCCCTTCGTCGTAGTAGAGGGGGAGATCGTCCAAGGCCCAAACGGACCCGACGGCGGCGAGCAGCAATCCTGTGAGCGACGGAACAACGCGATGCATGTGAACTCCTGGAAGACTCGGAAAGGGAATCTATTCCTGGAGGCTGTGGGCCATGGGCTACTTTCTGATCCTCTTTCCAAACCCGAACGCCTACCCCTCCCGGAACCCCAGCCTCTGCGCGATCTCCCAGGCCTCCGGAGGCAGGCCGCCCACACCGGAGACGGGGCGGTTCTGCCATTCCAAACGCACGGGGTATTCCTTCCGGAGTCGGTCGAAGCCCTGGCCGCGCTCCGCGTCGGGCAGGTCCAGGAGCTTGCGCATCTCGGCGTCGTCGCGGGTGGGATCGAAGGCACCCACCACCAGCGCGGCCAGCGCATCCCACGGGTCGGTGTCCAGCGAGACGGGCGATCCGTCCGGTAGCGCGAGGTGGCGCGTCAGGAGAGGTGCGCTGCGGGCGGCCGGCGGAGTCCAGGCGCGCAGGCCCAGGAATTCGCCCAGGGCCTCGCGGACCATGCGCGTGCCTTCGATCTTTCCCTCCAGCGAATAGCCCGCGACATGCGGAGAGAGGTGGTCGGCGCGCCGGGCAAGGCGGACGGGAAAGGACGGCTCGGGGTCGAAGACATCCAGCCCCAGGAACAGATCCGGGCGCGTCGCACCCACGGTTTCGAGTTCCGCGGTGGAGGCGGTGGCACCGCGCCCCGCGTTCAGGAAGGTCGCTCCGGGGCAAAGCCTGGACAGATCCCGCCCCAACAGGCCCGCGGTGGGCCAATTTCCGTCGCGCACCAGCGGCAGGTGGGCGGTCACCACCTGGCAATCCTCCAGGAGGTCGTCCAGCGCATGGAACCCGATGGGACCCTCCGCCGCCGCGCGCGGAGGATCGTTCTTCCGGACATCCCAGCCCAACGCCTCCAACACGGTTTCCACCTGCCGTCCCACGCGGCCCACGCCGACGATCCCCGCCCTTCCGAGCGCGGAAAGGTCCAGCCGCTGGCGGCGGTGGGCCACGGCCAGCACCGAAACAACCCATTCGGCCACCGACCGCGCGTTGCAGCCGGGCGCCGACGTCCACCAGATCCCGGCCTCTTCCAGCCAGGGAATGTCCAGGTGGTCCGTCCCGATGGTGCAGGTCCCCACGAACCTCACCGAGGTGCCTTCCAGCAAGGCCGCACCTACTTTGGTGATGGAGCGCACGATCAGGACCTCGCAACCGTCCAGATCCTGCTTGCGAAGGTTTCGGCCCGGCATCCGGACCACCTCGCCGGCGTCGGAAAAGGCTTCGAGTCCAAGGGGAATGTTCTGATCGACGATGACGCGCATGGAATCCAACATAGCCACAGTGTCTCCCCGAGCCGCGAGGAGTCGCACGGCGCATTCCCGAGGTGATTTTGGCCGCTCAAGGAATCTGCGAGGACTTCAGTCCGAGCCGTGCGGGGATTTGCACATTTGTGCCCGCATGAGCCTGTCCGCCTCCCACCCGTCCATCGCCGTCCTCTGCTCGGGAGGGGGGTCCAACCTGCAGGCGCTGATCGACCGGGTGGGTTGCGGCGACCTGGAGGCGCGCATCGCCTGGGTGGCCTCCAACAACGGGGATTCCTTCGCCTTGGAGCGGGCCCGACGTGCGGGAATTCCCGCCCACCACGTTTCGGCGCGCACCGAGGGGAGTCCCGAAGGAGTGGAGCGGAGACTGCTGGAGCTGGTGGACCGGCACGACATCCGGGTCCTGGTGCTGGCGGGGTACATGAAGGTGCTCCCGGCAGCGGTGATCCGGGCCTTGCCCGGGCGGGTGGTGAACATCCATCCGTCCCTTCTGCCCGCATTCGGCGGCAAGGGCATGTACGGCGTCCACGTCCACGAGGCGGTGCTCCAGAGCGGAGCCCAGTGGACGGGTGTTACAATTCACCTGGTGACGGAGAACTACGACGAGGGACCCGTCCTTCGCCAGCGCGTGGCGGCCGTGGTGCCCGGGGACACGCCCGCGTCCCTGGGGGCTCGAGTCCTCGCCCTGGAGCACGACACGCTTTGGCGGGAAGTGCGCGCCCTTTTGGAAAGGACCTGAACGTGTTCGATTTCTTCCTGCAGACCGGCACGCACAACGACGATCCGTGCCTGCAGATCTCGGGTTCGTGCCGCGAGTACAGCCTGGATCGTTTCAACACCGCCATGAAGGAGGCCGCGACCGCGGCGGTGAAGGGCGTGTACCTGGATCTTTCGCGGACCAAGCTGCTGGACTCGGCCTCGCTGGGCACCATCGTCTCGCATTTCAACCTGCTGCGCGCCCAGGGGAAGAAGCTCGTCCTTCTCAACCCCTCCGCCTCCTGCCTCCACCTCCTGGAGATCACTTCCCTCACCCGGGTGCTGGAGATCGAATACGACTCCCCGGCACCCACCGCCTGAAAGGCACTTCCTTGGACTTGCGAGAGACTCCTCTGGCCGCCCGTCATGTTTCCCTGGGAGCCCGGATGGTCCCCTTCTCCGGCTGGAACATGCCCGTCCAGTACGGCGGGATCGTGGAGGAGCACAAGGCCGTCCGTGAACACGCGGGACTGTTCGACGTCTCCCACATGGGCCGATTCGTGGTCCGCGGACCCGGCGCCCTGGCGCATCTGGACGGCCTCACCACCAACGCGGTTTCCAAGCTCTCCATCGGGCAGTTCCAGTATTCCTCCCTCCCCAACGTCCGTGGCGGGCTGGTGGACGACATCCTGGTGGGCCGCACCGGGCCGGACGAATTCCAGGTGGTGGTGAACGCGGGGAATCTCGCGACCGACCGCGACCTCCTGCGCGCGACCCTGCCCGCCGGGACGGAATTCGTCGACGAGAGCCTGACCCACGGCATCCTCGCCCTGCAGGGCCCGGACGCGGCCTCCATCCTCCTCTCCATCGCGCCGGACCTGGACACATCCATGGCCACATACCACGTGGGGTGGGCCACCGTCGCTGGAGTTCGCACCCTGGTCTCCCGCACCGGCTACACGGGCGAGGACGGCTTCGAGATCTATTCCCCGCTCCCCGAACTGGTCGCGGTATGGGATCGCTTGCTGGCCGCCGGTGCTTCTCCCGCGGGGCTCGGCGCCCGCGACTCCCTGCGCCTGGAGGCCGGGTATTCCCTGTACGGGCACGAATTGTCCGAATCCGTGTCGCCCCTGGAGGCGGGTCTCGCCTGGATCTGCGACCTCGGCAAGGAGTTCACCGGATCGGCCGCGCTCCGGGCGCAGAAGGCCGCGGGAGTGCCCCGCACCGTGGTGGGGCTTTCCATGGAAGGCCGGGCCATCCCCCGCCAAGGCTACGCCGTGTTCTCCGGAGAGGAGAAGGTGGGGGAGGTCACCTCCGGCACCCAGAGCCCCACCTTGGGAAGGGGAATCGCCCTCGCGCTGGTGCGCACCGGGTCGCTGACCCGCGGAGCCGTCGCCCAGGTGGACATCCGCGGCAAGCGCGAGCCCGCCCTGGTGGTGGACCGGCGCTTCGTCCGCCGCTCCTGATGGCCAAAAAGCGTCCAGAACTCTCCAAGGCGCGCCGTGCGGAACGGACCTCGGGGAAGCGGACGGCGGCGCCGGCGGGGCCGCGCCTGGGCTGGCAGATCGCGGGCGCGTTCCTGGTCGTGGTCTCCCTGTGGATGCTTCTCGCCCTGGTGCTGGGGATCCTGCGTTCCGCGGACAATCCCCTTGGCCCCTACCTGGGGACGGCCGTGGCCGAGCGCACCGCCTGGTTCCTGGGAATCCTGCCCGCGCTGGTCCTCCCCATGGCGTGGGTCCTGACCGGCATCCGCTGGATCGCGGGACCCCATCCCAGGCTCGGCCGTTCCGTCCGCGGGGCGTGGCTCGGGTGGGTCCACCTGCTCCTGTTCCTTTCCCTGGCCGATCTTTCCACGCCGGACATGGCCACCAACGGCCTGCCCGTGGACGTCCTGGTGCGACGAGGCGGCCTCCTGGGACAATTCCTGGTCGGGTCGCTGCTGCTTCCGGTGTTCGGGCCCCATTGGCTGGGGCCAGCCCTCATCCTTTCCGCCACCTTGCTGGCCTCGGCCCTGTATGTGCTCGGCGTCACGCCGCGACGGTTTCTGGGTTGGGTCGCGCGGACGGCGAAGGCGATCCTCGCCCGTCTGCGGGACCGGGCCGCGCGGAACGCGTCGTCGGACGCACCCCGGCAGGTCCGATCGGATCGCAGGCCCGATCTCGAGGCGGTCGCCGAACGCGACCTGCTCGCGGGAGGGGCCCTGGCCCTGGGCGTGGAACCCAGGGGGCGGTTCATGGATCGCCGGGTCCGCCCGGAACCGGAGGAGGGCATCCTGCCCATCGATCCTGGCACCCCGGCTCCCCAACCCCGCGCGGGGCGCACCGCGCTCGTTCCGGGGTCCGTCCTGGCGGCGGCTTCCGCCGAGCAGGCGGCGGAGCTCGACGGCCGGGCCCTGGAGGTGTACCGGAATCTGTCCGAGTGGCGACCGCTGCGCCCCGAGGACCTGGTGGGACTCAATCCCCTGGAAATCCGCGAACTGAAGCGCCGCGACGAGGAGGTGCGCCGCGCGGCCATGCTCAACGAATGGGAAGACAGGTCGGTGCAGGCCCAGGTCAGCCGCCGACCCCGGATCGCTCCCGAACCGGAGCCGGCGCCGAAGCCGACCCAGCGCTTGGCGGTTCCGGAACCGGAAGAGCCGCCCGCACCGGACATGGAAGAACCCTTCGAGGACCTCCCGGCTCCGGAGGAGGAATCTTCCGTGGAAATCGCCCCCCGACCGCGGATCGTGACGCCCATGCCGCGACCTGCGGCCAAGCCCCGGCCGTCGCAGCGGCAGGTCGTGGAGGAGGCCGCGGGCAGGTACGTGGTGCCCGACGTCTCCATCCTTCCCGATTCCCCCGCGGCGGAATACGAGGTGGACGAAGCCGAACTGCAGGCCACCGCGGATCGGTTGGTGCTCCAGCTCCGCAACTTCAACGTGCAGGGCAAGGTGCTGCAGATCGAGCCGGGTCCCGTCATCACGCGGTTCAAGATCGAGCTGGCCCCCGGGAC
>Ga0302319_10020875_pt1 | contig 11821 bp, 12 predicted proteins | sample Bog_T0_2_FD_203319 | JGI IMG/M metagenome (GOLD analysis project Ga0302319, IMG submission 203319) | Peat permafrost microbial communities from Stordalen Mire near Abisko, Sweden - Bog_T0_2 | ecosystem: Environmental > Terrestrial > Soil > Wetlands > Peat | place: Sweden: Abisko, Stordalen Mire...
CGCAGCCGCGCTTTCGCAGCTGCGAGATTATGACGGTCAGACGCGCGCGCGAACAGGTCGCAACAGGAACGCCGGCAGATGCGAATGATCGGCGGGTTCGGAAGCGGTGTCGCGCGGCGCCGGCGGTGCCTCGGCGCGTCCGATCGATGGCGTGCGGGAGGGCGCAGGCGCCACCGGAGGGGTGAATGCCGCGGCGGGTGCCTGAGGCGGCGGGCCGGAATGGCGGCCACCGCCGCCGGAGCGGCGCGGTTCGCGTTCCCGGCGCGGCTTGCGACTGCCGCGCTCACCTTCAGGAGATCCCTCGCGGGATCCGTCTTTTGCAGCGCCGCGCGAGCCTTCGCGTCCGCGCGAATGCCTGACGTGTTCGACTTCGTCGCCGGAGCGGGCAACGGCGCCGTCGGCGGCCGGGCTCTCGGTGCTGCCCTCCATGCGGGGAATGGTCTGCCCGATCAGCTTTTCGATCGCCGCCATCGATTTGTGGTCGAGCGGGGCGACGATGGAGATTGCGGTGCCGGCGCGCCCGGCGCGGCCGGTGCGGCCAACGCGATGGACGTAGTCGTCGGCATGATGCGGCACGTCGAAATTGAAGACGTGGCTCACCGCCGGAATGTCGAGGCCGCGGGCGGCGACGTCCGAGGCGACCAGCAGCGGAATTTCACCCTTGCGGAATTGATCCAGCGCCGCGGTGCGCGCCGACTGGTCCATGTCGCCATGCAGGGCACCGACGCTGAAGCCGTGCTTCTGCAGCGACTTGTGCAACAGCGCCACTTCGCGCTTGCGGTTGCAGAAAATGATCGCGTTGTTGAGGTCCTTGGCCTCGCGCAGCAGGCGGCGCAAGGTCTCGCGCTTTTCGTGCGGCTCGCGGCTGACCGGAACCTGGAACTGGGACACGCCCACGGCAGTCGTCGCCGGCCTGGAAACCTCGATCTTGGCGGGATTATGCAGGAAGGTTTCGGTGATGCGGGCGATTTCGGGCGGCATCGTCGCGGTGAAGAACAGCGTCTGCCGAGTGAACGGGATCATCTTGCAGATCCGCTCGATGTCCGGGATGAAGCCCATGTCCAGCATGCGGTCGGCTTCGTCGATGACCAGCAGTTCGACGCCGTTGAGCATCAGCCCGCCGCGTTCGGTATGATCGAGCAGCCGGCCGGGGGTTGCGATCAACACATCGACGCCGCGCGTCAGCTTGGTGTCCTGGTCGCCGAACGAGACGCCGCCGATCAGCAGCGCCACATTGAGTTTCTGGCCGACGCCGTATTTGTCGAACTGTTCCTTGACCTGGGCGGCGAGTTCGCGGGTTGGCTCCAGGATCAGGGTGCGGGGCATTCGGGCTCGCGCCCGGCCCTTTTCCAGCATGGTGAGCATCGGAAGGACGAAGGCAGCGGTCTTGCCGGTGCCGGTCTGGGCGATGCCGAGAACGTCTCGGCGGGCCAGAACATGAGGGATCGCCTGTTCCTGAATGGGGGTAGGGGTGGTGTAACCGGTGGCCGCGACGGCGGCGAGCACCTTGTCGGACAAGCCGAGATGGGAAAAAGACATTGAGCCTCTGGAAGAAACCGCCGCTTGGAATCCCGGAAATAACTGTCGCGCTCAACCCCGGAACGGCACGCAGATTTGCACGGGATTTTCGGATACGCAGACAGGCGGCTTACCAAGATATCGCGTTTCGATACCGGGCCGCGTCAAGTCCGGAACATAGGGGCGAATTGGCCAAAGTCAATGGAAGAGGCGCACCAGGCGTTGAAAAAGCTTAATGTTTTTGCACAAATGCGGGCAAAATAGACCGGAAGCGCCATGTTTTCAAAAGCCCGCCTCGATACCCTGAGCGACGGAATCTTCGGCGTCGCCATGACGCTGCTGATTCTCGACGTCCGGTTGCCGGATGATTTTCACCCCCAAGACGGCGGCGAGCTGGTACAAGGCCTGATCGCGCTCTGGCCGAAGTTCCTGCCTTACGTCCTCAGTTTCGGCGTGCTGGGCCTGCGCTGGCTTGCCAATATCGAGGTGCGCACGCGTGCCGAATTCGTCAACCGCGAATACGTCAATTGGTGGCTGCTCTATCACCTGCTGATCACCTGCGTGCCCTTCACCACCATCGTGGTCGGCCGCTTCGCGCATCTTGCACCGGCGATCTGGCTCTATGCCGGCCATACGCTCTTGATTGCCGCCGTCGGCCTTCGCCTGATCCGCATCACGCCGCATCTCGAACAGGGCGATCATCTGCGCTTTCGGCAGTGGTCGGCGATGCTGCTGATCGTCTCTTCGCTGGCGGCGATCGCGCTGAGTTTCGTCAATTCGCAGGTGGCGCTGTGGGCGCTGGCGCTGAACCTTGCCGGACCCGTGCTGGCGCGGTTGGGCCGGCCGCCGGCGATACCGAATTGAACCGGCGGTGCGGCTCTGCCGACCAAGCCAGGGGTTTGTACGAACCGAATCCCATCCTGCAAGGCGGGGAATACCGATGAAGAACTGGCTGTCGTCGCGGGCGGCGCTGGCGTTGGGATTGGCGGCCTCGTTGATGGCGCTCGCCGCGCCCGCGCATGCCGAAAAACGCGTCGCGCTGGTGATCGGCAACAATGACTACAAGAATGTTCCGAAACTGCAGAAGGCGGTCAACGACGCCCGCACCATGGGCGCTACCCTGAAGCAGCTCGGCTTTTCGGTGATGGTGGCGGAAAACCAGACCCGGCAGGCCTTCAGCGAAACGCTGCTCGCTTTCGACAGGGCGGTCGAGCCCGGCGATACCGCGTTCTTCTTCTATGCCGGCCACGGTTTTGAAATTGCGGGCCAGAACTTCCTGCTGCCGACCGACGTGCCCGCCGCAACCGAGGGCCAGGAAGAGCTGGTGCGCGACGCCTCCGTGCTCGCCGACCGCGTCATCGAGCGATTGCAGAACAAGAAAGTGCGCACCGCCATCCTGGTGTTCGACGCCTGCCGCAACAATCCGTTCGAGCGCGCCGGCACCCGCGCGGTCGCCGGGGGCGGCGGGCTGGCGCCGATGACGCAATTGCCGGAAGGCGTGTTCTCGGTGTTTTCCGCGGGACCGCGGCAGACGGCGCTCGATCGGCTTTCCGACCATGACGACAATCCGAATTCGGTGTTCACGCGCACGTTCGCAAAAGAGCTGCTGCAACCCGGCGAGAACCTGGTTCAGGTCGCCCAGCACACCCGCCGTATCGTCAGCGAGATGGCGGAGACCGTCAGCCACAAGCAGATCCCGGTTTATTTCGACCAGATGGTCGACGATGTGTTCTTGAACGGCGCGGCGAAAGCGCCAGCCGAAACGGCAAATCCATCCGCGGCGCCGCCACAACAGGTCGCGGCGTTGCCACCGGTCGCGGTGCCGCGACCGGCGCCCTCGAACGACAGCGTCAATGCGCCGATCGCGATGTTCTCCCGCCACAATGGCGGCTGGACCGTGGTGTTCTCGATCGCCGATCCGACGGTCGGTATTTCCTGGCGGATCGGGGAGGCCGGCGAATTCCGCGAAACCGGATTCCTCGACACGCTCGATCCGCGCACCCGCAAGCGGATGCCCAACCCGTCGATCGAACTTGCCGCCGACGCGCCGGCGGCGACCATCCAGCTCCGCTACGTCGATACATCGGGCGAATTGCAGGGACCGTTTCCGATCAGGTTCGATCCGGAGGCTGCGCTGATCCACGACCAGCGCAAGATCCTCGACATGACCGCCACGAGCTGGCTGTCGTTTCGCGAATTCAACGGACTCCTCGTCTACTACACTCACTTGATGTCGTACCGCTGCGCGATCCGCGAGGTGCGCGTCGGCATCGATACGGCGGTGCCGGAGAAGGTTTTGAAAATGCCGCCCTGCGATCCCAGGGATCCCAGCGCCATTCCGCACGACGCGCAGCCCTATTTGAAGCTCGCGCCATCGACTCAATTTGTGTCAGTGGAATTGACCTATCGCGATGGCAGCGTCTCCGAGATCAAGAGTTTTCGGCGCTGATGCTTCCGAGTCGCAGCGAAGGTTTACCCCATTACCGAAAATACAAACATGCTGCCATTCAATTCATTATCGGCAACGGAAATTCACGGTTTGCTGCATTGGAGAATGGCATGCGCGGAAATTTTGGGCGGGCCCTCGCTTCGGTTATTCCCTTGGCGCTTTTTAGTATCGGCAGTGCGACGGCGGCGGACTTGGCGGTGAAGGCTCCGCCTGTGGCAGTCGCGGCGCCGGCCGCCAGCTGGACCGGATGCTATGTCGATGGTGGCGCCGGCTACGGCCTGTGGAACCAGGACCATTACGTCGCCAACCCCGGGTTCACGCCCCCACCACGGTGACCACGACTGACGGCGGGCGCGGCTGGGTCGGCCGAATCGGCGTCGGCTGCGACTATCAGTTCGCGGGATCGAGGTGGGTGGTCGGCGCATTCGGCGATTACGACTTCATGGGCCTGCGCGGCAACAACAGCATGAGCGAGGTGTTCACCTTCGGTGGAGGCGCTGGCGTTACCCCCCTGACTGCTTCGATGAAGCAGACGGGAGCCTGGTACGCGGGTGCCCGCGTCGGCTACCTGGTCAATCCGTCGTTCCTGACCTATGTCAGCGGTGGCTTCACCGGGACCCGCTTCAAAGAGGGGCCCGAATTCTCGACCCTGACCGCAGCGACGGATGGCTTCAGCTATCCGGGGGCCTTCAACGTCAACGGCTGGTTCCTCGGCGGTGGCGTCGACTACGCGATGGATATCCTTCCGATCAAGGGCCTTTACTGGCGCAACGAGTATCGCTTCTCGACCTATCAGGGTTTCACTGGCAACGAATTCAACGTCGCGACCGGAGCCCTGACCGCGAATAGCCAGAACATCAAATCGTACACGCAGACGGTCACGACCAGTCTCGTGTGGAAGTTCAACTGGGCGCAGCCGGTGGTCGCCAGGTACTGATACTTTCCGAGATCCTCCCGCGACTGAAGCCCCGGCGTTGTCCGGGGCTTTTTCGTTCGCGCAGGGCTTCAACCCATGATTGAGAAGCCCCCGTCGACGGGAATTGCCGTGCCGGTGACGAAGTCGGAGGCGGAGCAGGCGAGGAACACTGCGATCCCGGCGAAGTCTGCGATAGCTCCCCAGCGCGCGGCCGGCGTGCGCGCCAGCACCTTGTCGTGCAGCCCGTCGATCTCAACGCGGGCGCGTTTGGTCAGGTCGGTGTCGATCCATCCCGGCAGCACGGCATTGGCCTGGATGTTGTCGGCGGCCCAGGCGACCGCGCAGGAGCGCGTGAACTGCACGATGCCGCCCTTGCTGGCGGCATAGGCCGGCGCGAAACTGGCGCCGAAGATCGACATCATCGAGCCGATGTTGATGATCTTGCCGCCGCCGGCTTGCTTCATCGCAGGATAGACCGCCTGCGAGCACAGAAACGCGCTGGTGAGATTGGTCCTGATCACGCTGTCCCATTCGGCGAGCTCGAGCGCCTGCGGGGCTTTGCGGATATTGATGCCGGCATTGTTGACGAGAATGTCGATGCGGCCGAGCTCGCGCAGCGTCCGCTCGACCATGGCGTCGACGGCGGCCTTGTCGGTCACATCGGCGGTCACCGCGATCGCCCGGACGCCGAGCGTCTCGAGGGCGGCGGCGGCCTCCAACGATTTCGCTTCATTGCGTCCCACCACGGCGATGTCGGCGCCGGCTTGCGCCAGCCCGCGCGCCATGCCGAGGCCGATGCCGCCATTGCCGCCGGTGACGATGGCGACCTTGCTGCCGAGATCGAAGGGTCCCGTCTTCATGGTGTGTCGTTCCTGAGTTTTTAGCGCTTGCTTTGCCAGATCAGGATCAGGCCGAGCGCGGCCAGTGTCGCGCCGTAGCCCGCCCAATGCAGCTGCCGGATCATGAAGCTCGATGCCGGCCAGTTGATCACCCCCAGGCCCTGGCCGATCCAGAGCAGCCCGACGGCGAGCGCGAGCAGGCCTGAGATCAGGAGCAGTCTGCGCATGGGGTTTCCTCGCTCGACTTGGCCTCGCGGCCATCGCCGCTGCGGCGCCAGAGTGGCGCGTGCGCAGAGATCAGGCAAGGGCAGGAGCGGGCCTCCGCGCCGGATCATCCCAGCTAAATCAGGGCACAAAAAAGCCCCGGACGATGCCGGGGCTTTTGAGCTTAAGAAATTTCAGCCGTGATCAGTACTTCGCGACCACCGGGCCGGTCCAGTTGAAGCGGTAGACCAGCGAAGTGCTGATGGTCTGAACGAGGGGCTTGAAGGTCGTCACATCCGGCGTCAATCCGCCGCCGACAAAGGTTTCCGCCAATGTGACGCGGCCATAGTAAGCTGCGCGGTACTCGGTCTTCATGAACCAGCCGGGCGAGCTGATACCGAAAATGTTCAGGTTGTTCTCAACACCGCCACCAACGAAAAAGCCGTTACGGGTGAAGGAAGGCGTCGTGAACACGGCGGTGCCAATGGGACCAGCTAGTGAGTTACTGTTTGCCAACGCGGTCGATCCCGACCAACTCGAACCGGAATAGCCGCCGTTGACGTAGGACAATACATTGGGAGCCACCAAGTAGCCCAATCGCACACCGGCCGCGTAGCTGTTCTTCAGCTTTTCAGTACCAGAGCAGTTACAAAGCGCGTCGGAAATCGTACCTTTAAGGCTACCGAACTGGCCATCGGCGAAGATGCCTGCCACCCACGAACTATTGAACTGCCAATCGTAGCCAGCGCCCACCGTTCCATACCAACCATCGCCGCCAAACCGCTGTGTGAGCGTTGTGGGGAGGCCTGTGGCAGTGGCAACCGAATAGTTGTCCGCATCCCAAATCCCGCCGCCGGCGCCGCCGAAGATGTAGAAGCCGGTCCAACTCGGCGCCACTGCCATCGGGGCGGGCGCCTTGGAATAGGTGCGCGGGGCCATATCGGCCGCCATCGCGGATCCGGTGAGGGCCGCAACCGCGGTCAGAGCGAGCGCAAATTTCTTCATTTTAATTCCCCGGTAAGCGCGTTCGAACCCGATCGCGTAAAAAGCTGGCGTGAGGCACCAACCCCAAATTGTCATAGCCGGACTATAGCGTTTTCTGCCTGAAATGCTGTTGCCGTCCGGGCACACCGGCCGGAAAACGGTCGGCGCATCTAAGGAGGGTCGGGAGGCGAAAACGATCGAAAACGGCGTCAAACGGGTCGAAATCGAGGCGTTTTCCACCAAGGCCGCCCGTTGACGTCCGTCCTGGCGCTCTAAACGTCCAGCAGATCCTCGTTGGCGAATTCGGCCTTGTCGGTGATGAAGGCGAATCGGGCTTCCGCCTTGGTGCCCATCAGCCGCTCGACCGAATCGGCGGTGCCCTCGCGGTCGTCGGCCAGCAGCACCACGCGCAGCATGGTGCGCTTGGCCGGGTCCATGGTGGTCTCCTTCAACTGCGCCGGCATCATTTCGCCCAACCCCTTGAAGCGGCTGACCTCGACCTTGGCGTTGGCGTTGAATTCGCTCTTCAGCAGCGCGTCCTTGTGGGCGTCGTCGCGGGCATAGACCGTCTTGCCGCTGTGGTTCAGCCGGTACAGCGGCGGCACCGCGAGATAGAGGTGGCCTTCGTCGATCAGCCGCGGCGTCTGCCGGTAGAAGAAGGTGATCAGCAATGAGGCGATGTGGGCGCCGTCGACGTCGGCGTCGGTCATGATGATGATGCGGGAGTAGCGCAGGTCCTCCTCGCGGTAATTCAGCCCGGTGCCGCAGCCGATCGCCTGGATCAGGTCGGCGAGCTGGGCGTTGGCCGTCAGCTTGTCCTTGGTGGCGGACGCGACGTTGAGGATCTTGCCGCGCAAGGGGAGGATGGCCTGGGTCTTGCGGTCGCGCGCCTGCTTGGCGCTGCCGCCGGCCGAGTCGCCCTCGACGATGAACAACTCGCTGCCTTCGGCAGCGGTGTTGCTGCAGTCGGAGAGCTTGCCGGGCAGGCGGGCTTTCTTGGTCGCGGTCTTGCGGGAGATTTCCTTTTCGGCGCGGCGGCGCAGCCGCTCGTCGGCGCGCTCGACCACGAACTCGAGAAGCTTGTTGGCCTGCAGCGGATTGCCCGACAGCCAGTGATCGAACGGGTCCTTGATGGCCTGCTCGACGATGCGCTGCGCTTCGGCGGTGGCCAGACGGTCCTTGGTCTGGCCCTGAAATTCCGGCTCGCGCACGAACACGCTGAGCATCACGGCTGCACCGACCATGACGTCTTCGGAAACGATGTTGGCGGCGCGCTTGCCCTGGCCGACGCGTTCGGCGTGATCCTTCAGGCCGCGCAGCAGCGCGCTGCGCATGCCCGACTCGTGGGTGCCGCCGTCCTGCGTCGGCACGGTGTTGCAATAGGAAGACAGGAAGCCGTCGGCGTCGGCGGTCCAGGCCACCGCCCATTCGCAGGCGCCGTGGGCGCCGACGCGTCCGGATTTCCCGGAGAAGATGTCGGGGTGCACCAGGGTGTCGGCGTGGATCGCAGCTGCCAGATAATCCTTCAGGCCGCCGGGGAAGTGGAAACTGTCCTCGGCCGGCACATCCTCCAAGCCCTTGAGCAGCGACGGATCGCAGCGCCAGCGGATCTCGACGCCGCCGAACAGATAGGCCTTGGAACGCGCCATCTTGAACAGGCGCTGCGGCTTGAAGGTGGCCTTGGCGCCGAAAATGTCGGTGTCGGGCTTGAAGCGGATGCGGGTGCCACGGCGGTTGTTGATCTTGCCGAGGTCTTCCAGTTTGCCCTTCGGATGGCCGCGCTCGAACGTCATGCGGTAGAGCTGCTGGCTGCGGGCGACCTCGACCTCGAGCCGTGAGGACAGCGCGTTGACCACGGAGATGCCGACGCCGTGCAGGCCGCCCGAGGTCTCGTACACCTTGGAGTCGAATTTGCCGCCTGAATGCAGCGTGCACATGATGACTTCGAGCGCCGATTTTTTCGGGAATTTCGGATGCGGATCGACCGGAATGCCGCGACCGTTGTCGGTGACCGTCAGGAAGCCGTCGGCGTCCAGTTCCACTTCGATGAAGGTGGCGTGGCCCGCCAGCGCCTCGTCCATCGAGTTGTCTATGACTTCGGCGAACAGATGATGCAGCGCCTTTTCATCGGTGCCGCCGATGTACATGCCGGGCCGGCGCCGCACCGGCTCGAGGCCTTCCAGCACCTCGATGTCGGCCGCCGTGTAACCGGCTTCGGCGCTCAAGGCGCGGGGAGCTGCCTTCGGCGCGGCGCGCGCCTTCGGCTCATCGGCCCCGAAAAGGTCATTGGATGGTTTATTTTTTGCAGCTGATTTCAATGGTTTAGGCATGTCATTTCATGTGTTGCCTGCGGCGGGGCGCAGCGAATCGGTTTCCCTGACTATGCCACGGATGGGCTCAAAAAGTGACGGCCGGCCGCATCCCCTGAGATAGCCGACAACGGAACTCGCCGGCCTCGGCCCGACCGTGGAAAGGCAATCCTGTTGCGAGCGGTCCCTTGCTTTCATGCAAAGGTTGCGTGAAGTTCCACTCGGGCTTGGGGGAACATTCAATGATCAGACTGCTTTTGGCGGCGGCCGTAGCGCTGCCATGTGTCGGCTGCGCGTCGGTGACGCGGGGGACGACGGAGAACATTTCCATTGCGACGACGCCATCAGGCGCAACGGCTGAAATATCGGGTCTCGAAATTCCAACGGCATGCGTCACGCCCTGCGTCGTCCAGGCCAAGCGAAATGCTGACATCACGGTCAGCATCAACAAGGAGGGGTACGAACCCCAGATTATTCCGCTCACCAAGGAAGTTCCCGGCAGCGGGGCGGCGGGATTTGCCGGCAATCTTCTGGCCGGAGGGTTCATCGGTATGGGCGTGGATGCCGCCACCGGCGCCGCGCAGGATCACAAGCCCAATCCGGTGATCGTCACCCTGCAGCCGATTGCGCCGCCACCGTCGCGACCAGCCGGGCCTCGGCCGCCCAAACGGCCGCCGCCGACGCCGCAAAGCTAGAGTCCGCTCGACGGTCACCCTCGCAAAGTCGCGGCCCCGAAGCTCACGTGGCGTCTCCGCCTTTGTGACTTGATGTTGCGGAACCGGCTGGCTTAGCTGTCATTCGGCATCGAATCCGTACAGAGGTTCACGGCCGAAGACACGGGCCGCGGCCGGAAAAGGGCGTTTTGGAATGGAAGAATTTGCGCGCGCGCTGGCCGACTTCGTGCGCGACCATCAGGCCTGGGCCGCACCGATCGTGCTGCTGCTGGCGTTCGGAGAATCGCTTGCATTCATCTCGCTGCTGATTCCGGCCTGGGGCGCGCTGGTGGCGATCGGCGCGCTGATCGGCGCCAGCGGCATCAGCTTCTGGCCGGTCTGGATCGCCGGCGGCATCGGCGCAGCCCTCGGCGACTGGGTCTCCTACTGGTTCGGCTTCCGCTACAAGGAGCAGGTCGCCCAGATGTGGCCGCTGTCCCGCTACCCCGAAATCCTGCCGCGCGGCGAGGCCTTCGTGAAGCGCTGGGGGGTGCCCAGCATCTTCATCGGCCGTTTCTTCGGACCGCTGCGCGCCTCGGTGCCGCTCGCGGCCGGGATTTTCGAAATGCCGTATTGGAGCTTTCAGGTCGCCAATTTCGTTTCCGCGCTGGTCTGGTCGGCAGCGCTGCTGCTGTTCGGCGACGTGATCGCACAGACCGCCGAATGGCTGTGGCGCACGGTTTGAAATCACATCGGCCGGGTCGCGCCGGGGCTGGAACGCTGGTAGAACTGGCGGCGAAATAAGCCCAAGAGACCTCACAAGAAACCTCAGGGGAGCACGAACCATGGAACTGACACGCCGCCGCGCACTCACCGCCGCCGCCGGAATCGCCGCCGCGCCGCTGTTGTCGCCGAGGGCTGCCCGCGCGGCAGCGCCGGTGGCCGACAAGCAGGCGCCCGGCTTCTATCGCTACAATGTCGGCGACATCCAGGTCACCGTGGTTTCCGACGGCCGCTTCAGCTTCCCGCTGGAGGATGCCCTGATCCCCAATGCCAAAAAGGAAGAGGTCAACGCGGCGCTCGAGCAGGCTTTTCTGCCGCGCGACATGTTCACGATCTACTTCGCGCCGCTGGTGATCAACACCGGCGGCAAGCTGGTCGTGATCGATACCGGCAACGGAGCGGTCGCCAAGGTCAACAGCAAGGGAGCCAACGGCCAGTTCGCCGACAACATGGTGGCGGCCGGCTTCGACCCCAAGGCGGTCGACGTGGTGGTGATTTCGCATTTCCACACCGACCATGTGAACGGCCTGCTGGCGGCCGACGGCACGCCGGCTTTTCCGAACGCCGAAGTGCTGGTGCCCGCGGCCGAGTGGAAGTTCTGGATGGACGATGGCGAAATGAGCCGCGCGCCGGCTGGCCGCATGCAGGGCCTGTTCAAGAACAACCGCAACATCTTCGACGCCGGACTGAAGAAGAAGGTGACGCCCTATGAATGGGGCAAGGAGGTCGCGCCGGGACTGCTGGCGGTGGAGAGCATCGGCCACACGCCGGGCCACACTTCCTACGTGCTGTCGTCCGGCACGGGAAAGGTGTTCATCCAGTCCGACGTCACCAACAATCCGAATCCGTTCGCCACTCATCCGGGCTGGCACGGCTTCTTCGACCAGATGCCGGACGTGGCGGAAGCGACCCGCCGGCGGGTATACGAAATGGTGGTGGCCGAAAAGCTGATGGTGCAGGGGTTCCATTATCCGTTCCCCGGGCTCGGCCATGTCGAGAAGGATGGTAGCGGATACCGGGTGATCCCGGCGCCGTGGAATCCGACGATCTAGCAGGAGACGGCCGATCCGGCGCGGCCGTGCTTGCCAGGCTTGCGCAAGCGGTCGCCGCGTGGGGGCTGGCAGCTAGAGCAGTTTCCGCCTGATGTGGGTCACTACGTGTATCCG
>Ga0302319_10020877_pt1 | contig 11821 bp, 3 predicted proteins | sample Bog_T0_2_FD_203319 | JGI IMG/M metagenome (GOLD analysis project Ga0302319, IMG submission 203319) | Peat permafrost microbial communities from Stordalen Mire near Abisko, Sweden - Bog_T0_2 | ecosystem: Environmental > Terrestrial > Soil > Wetlands > Peat | place: Sweden: Abisko, Stordalen Mire...
GCCCCGTTATGGTAGTTCTGCTACTCACCATCGGTTTGAATTTCTATCTCCTTTACATCATCCCCAAGGGATTCTTTCCACAGCAGGATACTGGGGTCATCACAGGGAATGCGCGTGGGCCTCAGGACGCATCGTTTCAGGTGATGGACAACTCGATTCTGCAAATCGAGAAGGTGATTCAGGCTGACCCTGCTGTTGCAAATGTCATTGTCCATACCGGCACCGGCAACACGGGCAGCATTAATATCGCATTGAAGCCGCTGAATGAACGCAAGATTTCCGCAGCCGATGTGATCAATCGCCTGCGGCCGCAATTGAACCGGCTCCCTGTCGCTTCAGCCTTCCTGCAAGCCGCACAGGACTTGCGCATCGGCGGAAGATCGGCCAACGCGTTATACCAATACACCATTCAGTCGGACAATGTAGCGGATCTGTCGAAATGGGGTCCCATTCTGCTTTCTGGAATGCAGAAGATTCACGGATTCCAGGATGTGAGCAGCGATGCGCAAAACAATGGCCTGGAGGAACTGCTCACTTATGACCGGCCCACGGCAGCCAGGCTTGGCATCACGCCACAGACTTTGGATTCGTCCCTTTCGAGCGCCTTCGGGCAGTCGCAAATATCCCTGATCTACACGCAGTTGAACCAGTATTACGTCGTATTGGAAGCAGCCCCCCAGTACTGGCAGAGCCCCGAAGGACTCAAGGATATCTACCTCAATACCGCGGGGCACGGCGTAATTCCGCTTTCAGCAGTCAGTTCCGCGCAGGCAACCACTACGCCGCTTGTGGTAGCCCATACCAGTACGTTTCCGTCCGTCACTGTCTCGTTCAATTTGGCTCCTGAATTGTCGCTGAGCGATGCCACACGCCTTGTTAGTCAGATGCAAGACCGCCTGAATATGCCGCCAACGGTCCGCGGCTCTTTCTCAGGAACAGCATCGGCCTATCAGACCTCGCTCGCCAGCGAGCCTCTGCTCATCATCACTGCATTAGGGGCGGTCTACATCGTTTTGGGCATTCTTTACGAGAGCCTGATCCATCCACTCACCATCATTTCCACGTTGCCATCGGCAAGCGTCGGTGCCATGCTCGCTCTGATGCTCTTCAAAATCGACCTCAACGTAATCTCCATCATCGGAATCATCCTGCTTATTGGCATTGTGAAAAAGAACGCGATCATGATGATTGACTTTGCTTTGGTTTCGGAGCGGGAACATGGCAAGTCCACAACCGATTCCATCTTTGAAGCATGCCAGCTTCGCTTTCGCCCCATCCTGATGACAACCATGGCCGCGTTGTTTGGTGCGGTGCCGCTTGCATTTGGCACTGGCACCGGTTCTGAACTCAGGCGCCCGCTCGGAATCACTATCGTTGGCGGCCTGATTGTCAGCCAATTGCTGACGCTTTATACAACGCCGGTCGTCTACCTGTTCTTCGATCGAATGCGCCTCCGGTTTTCTGCCAAACAACATGCTACTTTCGCTCAGGGTACCGCGGAGGCATCCTGATAAGGGTGCTCATGGAGTGTTGAACATGAAGAGGTCGATCTTTCAAACCCGGCGTGGACGCAAGCCAATTTACGTGCTCAATTTCGCCGTGCTCTGTTCGATGCTGGCAGGCTGCAACGTTGGACCAAAATACGCTCCCCCTGCAATGACAGCGCCTCCCGCCTTCAAAGAGTCTCCAACGCTGTTCAAAGAATCCGGTGGATGGACCGTCGCCCAGCCTCAAGATGCGACCCTTCGCGGAAAATGGTGGGAGATCTACAACGAGCCGGAACTGAATGCGCTTGAAGAGCAACTCAACATCGACAACCAGAACATCCAGCAGGCCTTTGAGAACTTCATGCAGGCCCGCGCATTAGTGAGAGAGGCCCGCTCACAGTTTTTCCCCACCGTTACCATAGGAGGCTCAACCAGCCGATCGCAGACATCTTCGACCGTCGGTTCATATTCCACCACCGGCACGCAAACCGGGCAGCAGTCTTCGAGCTTTTCGTTACCGGTCGATGTGTCGTGGGAGCCAGATATCTGGGACCGAGTGCGCAATACAGTGCGCTCGAATCAATCTGTTGCGCAGTTGAGCGCGGCCGACCTTGAAAATGAACGCCTCACTGAACAAGCCAGCCTCGCCGAATACTTTTTCCAGATTCGCGGCCAGGATGCGCTCCAGCAGATTCTCAACGACACAGTTGCAGCTGACACAAAGGCCGTTGCCAGTGAGAAGGCCCGCTACGATGCTGGAGTAGATGACCAGATATCGATGGTGGAAGCGCAGACGACGTTGGACAGCGCACAGTCAGCAGCAACCAATTTAGGAATTGCACGCGCTCAGTATGAACATGCGATCGCCATGCTGGTTGGCAAGCCGGCCTCAACTTTTTCGGTCCCTGTGCGGCCTCTCACCGTCGCACCTCCGCCGATCCCCATCGGCCTGCCCTCTCAACTTCTTGAGCGGCGCCCGGATGTCGCTGCCGCCGAGCGCAATATGGCTTCTGCCAATGCACTGATCGGTGTAGCGTATGCTGCCTATTACCCTGCTGTCACCCTCTCCGGCGATGGCGGCGTGCAGAGCTCTGCGCTCAAAAATCTCTTGGAGTGGCCGAGCCGCTTCTGGTCTGTCGGTGCATCCGTCTCTGAAACTGTTTATGATGGCGGACTGCGCCGGGCGACGGTAAACCAGCACATCGCCACTTACAATGCGGATCTAGCCGCCTATCGCCAGGCGGTACTCACCGCTTTCCAGCAGGTTGAGGATTCGCTCGCGGCGGTGCGCATCCTGTCGCAGCAAATACTGCACCAGCAGGCAGCAGTCGGCTCTGCGCAAACTTTTCTAAAGCTTGAAATGGGGCGATACAACGACGGAATCGACCCATACATCGACGTGGTCACGGCGCAAACTACGCTCCTGAATAACCAACAAACGTTGGCCAATCTCAAGATCCAGCAGATGACGGCGTCGGTCGAGCTCATCGCCGCCCTCGGCGGAGGCTGGGACAGTTCGCAGCTACCTACCCCTGGTCAGGTTACTGCAAAGCCCTCAATGTCAGAGACCACGATTCAGCATTAGACTGCATGTAGCTTTGCGCCTTGAGAGAGCGGAGAGTAACTTTTCGCAAGTATCGTTCATGCTTAAGCAGCGTTTCTTTGCCTTAACGCCGAGCCCAACAATTCTAAGAAATCTCTATCGAACGCCAGTATCGACGAAGGCCGCCCAGAAAAAGGGCTGCGGGAATTTGCGCCGCACTTGCAGCTCAGCATGACGCAGTGCAACGGGCGTGGCCTCTCCCGCGCGAAGATGCGCGTGAAGCGATTCCATCAGCAACGCTGTCGACTCATCGCTCACCTTCCACAAACTGCTCACCACATTCTCAGCGCCAGCTTGCAGAAAGGCACGGGTAAGGCCGGCAATCTCGTCGCCTCCAGTAAGCTGGCCGCGGTTTGTCTCGCATGCGCTGAGAATGACAAGTCGTGCCTTGAGATTCAGGTCCATCACTTCATACATCGAGAGGCGAGAGGTCTGTCCCTCCGCGGGCGCAGTAATCAGTGCGCTGAAAAGTGGCGACTGCTCTTCAAAGAGCCCGTGCGTTGCAAAATGGACTTCTTGATGCTCGAGCAGCGCCTTCACGGCGGCCTCATGCGTGAAAGCTGCACCAGTGAGCCGCACTGCGTGCGGATAGAGCCTCTGAATTCCAGCGGTCTCGTCAAGGGTGCCCGGAAGCGCCGGCAGACCTTCAACCGATAGATCGCCTATCGCGCCAAGGAAGAGGTCGGTGGACGAGCTCGGAGGGCCAAAGTGCAGGAACTGGAGAGTCGAGGCCGACGGGAGATACGAGACCGAGTACCTGTCGATCAACAACGTGCGCAACGACGGGTCAACCGACGCGAGAGACGATTCGTCAGTCGCCAGGCCGCGCGCGTGGTTGCCGCTATCGGGAATCGGAAGCGCCTGAAACGGCACCATCGAGAGCGATTGAGTAGGGACGATGATCAGCGTGTCAATCGCCGCGGGGAGATCATGGAAGATGGGCGAAAGCAGGGTCTCTGAGACTGAAGAGAGTTGCGCGTAGAGATCGTCCTCCGCCGAGTGCGCAGAAGCCAAAAGCTTGCTCAGCTTATCCAGTTGGCCCGGAAGCAGAGCAGTGTCTACGGCCCAGTGCAACTCTTTTGCAGAGGTTCGAGTCACTACGAACGCGGCCAACTCGTGGTCGAGTATGGCGTACTCAATCAATGCGGTGCCAACGGGCAGTTGAGCCTGTGTGCTGGCCAGGCTGATGGGGCGCAACGCAAGTGGCTGCGTAGAGCGAGAGTTGACCAACGTCTGCTGCTGGCGGGCGAGAACGAAGTTATCTTCGAGCGAGTGGAGCTTTGCGCGGACCACCTCCGGCAAGCGGCCCGAGTCGCGGAGGGTCTTCTCATTTTCAGGTGACAGTGAGAGACGTGCAGAGGCGATTTGTTGTTCGAGCTCTTCAAGCTCTGAAGCAGCGTGCTTTGTGGCCGGCGCGCTGGTTGTTGACGGCGATGGCGCGAAGTGACGGCCGTGCAGCGTCTCAAGAAAAGCGCGGGCCTTGTTTCGCTCTGTGAACTCCCACGCGCGGTCACGATCTGAACCCTCCGTCAACAATTCGATCTGGCGGCGGTAAAGCTCCTGCACCGATGCGCTATCGATAAACGACCGGCGCTCTTCTTCGTCAGAGAGTCCAGCGCGTATGTGATCGAGTGCATCGATCGCGCCCGAGTAAGACTGAATCGCGGGGGCTCGCTCGCCGGCATTCTGATTGAGAATTCCCTGCAAGAACTGGATACGCCAGGCGGAGTCCGCAAGACCGATCGAGCTAGATGCGGAACGGGCAATCGCTAACTGCTCACTCGCAATGGCGGCTGCGGTCTTCGCGGGCGTGCCCGGTACAGCAGCGTCGCGCTTCGCATCGGGCTGCGCCTTTGTGGCGAGATACTGCACAAGTTGAAGCCGCGCATAGACCTCAGTGTTGAGGTCCTTCTCTTGTTGCAGCGCCGCAATGGCCTCGAGATAAAGGCGAACTACTTCCACGGGCTTTTGATTTACAGATTGCTCAAGACGGGCCAACTGCAACAGCACCGTCGAACGAGTGAAGATCCCAGGCGAACCTGCCGGCGGATCAAGCGACTTGTGCAGCAGATCGCGCGCGCCTTGCAGGTTGCCTTCGCGCTCAATCACCGCAGCCATGCCGAGTTGCGCTTCAGCATAGAGGCTGCCGAGTTGCATCTTCGCCTGCGCGGACGTGATGGCTTCAATTCCCGTGAGCACCTCCGTGTAAGCGGCGCGCGCCTGAACCAGATCGCCGCGGTCAAGTCGCGCTGTCCCAAGTGAATTTAGCAACAGAAATCGCAGTTGAGGCGAGATGCCGTCGGCCGCGGGTGTATGCAGAATATTGGCAGCATCTTCGAGCGCAGCAATCTGCTGCGTCGATTCACGGAGATAAGAAAAGTCGACCGCTGTATGCAACAGGGCAGACACCTGCCCGGCAAGGTCGTTGGCTGCACGCGCACGTGCAAGCTCCGCGGAGTCGTCGCGAAGAACAAGGTCAAACTGCCCCGCAAGACGGCGGCGATGATTCGCCACCTCATGAGCAAAGCCGGAGATAGATGTGGGCATGCCCGGAAAGTCGTTATCCAGCCGGTCGCAGAGCGCGAGCGCCTGATCATATGGCAAGCTCTGCATCGCCTCCATGCCGATAGTCAAAAGCAAATTGATCGCCTGGTAAGCCACGCGCATTGCATTGGGCACGCCTTTGATTGCATGCACCGCTTCGTGAATGCGAGTAGCCGCTGCGTCGTATTGATGATCGTCGATGGCTACCCGCGCTGCGGCAAGCAGTGCGTCCGCGCGGAAGAAAACAGGAGTTGAATCGTCCGCGGCATGAAGAAAGGCCTCGGACTCAGAATGCGCCAGAGCCGAATTGCCGCGCGACGACTCAAGCGAGATGATCTCGCCCCAGAGGTCGCCGCTTGCATCTGCCGTAGGATCCTTGATGAGCTTGCGCGCCTCATACAACGCCACCGCACCCTCGTCGATGCGGCCCAGACGGAGAAGATCTTCACCAATACGCTTCCATGGAACGTAGAGAGTCGTCGTCTCCCCGGAGCGCTGTTGCAGATCAAGCGCCTTGCGTGCGGCAGCAAGTGCCGCTACATAGTCGCCTTCCTTTTCTCCATAAGCGGAGTCCTGAATGTTGGCGTAGATGCTGGCTTTGAAGAGCTGCTGCTGGGCAACATTGATTTCGATGAGGGCGTCGAGTGCTCGATGCATCGCGACCCAGTCGTCGGCAGTTGCATCCGATTTCGCTCCGTTCGAAAAAACGGCCATCAGCAGTTTCTCGGAACGATCGATGCCGTATGTGTGAAATACGGCATCGTCGGCGGCTGGATCGAGTGATGAAGCAGGGCTGAGATGAACAATGAGACTCTTGCCCTCCGACAGATCTCCCGGCGGCGCCTGCTGCGAACGAGCAGCGGACACGATCAGCAGCAAGCCACCGAGCAGAGCAGAAGCAACAGTCGTTTTCTTCATCGCATCAAGACCATGAAAGTGTCTTAGAAGGTTGTCGATGCAGCGTTCAAGAGCGAAGGAAAGGCCTTTGTGCAGTACTCAAATGGAGTCGCCCGATCCATGGGCAAGACTCATCCGCAATTCGGCCCGGCGCATTTGCAAGGTGTGGTACGCAGATACTACTCCCGGATTGGTCACACCGGCAAGCCGCTATAGGGCCGAACCCGCAGATTTTAACTTCATGCTCGAATGATCAGTTTCACCGCCGCGGCATGAGAGTCACTCTATATTTTTCCATCGATTCCATCCTTGCGAGACCAGTTATCTCGCAAGGATGGACAAATCGTTTTTTGTGGATTGAAGCCAACGTCTATTTAAGGCTGACCGTGGCCTGCAGCGGAAGACTCTGCGATGACCCTCCAACCATGATGGTGTAGTCGCCGGGAACCAGCGTCCAGGCATCTTTCGCTTCATCGAAAATCGACAAATACTTGGGGTCGATCTCAACAGTTACACTGCGCTTCTCGCCGGCATCGAGCTTTACCTTGCTCCAGCCGACTAATCGCTTGGGAGGCTCTTGAGCACTGGCCGGCAATGCAGCATACACTTCAGCAACTTCTGCGCCCGCGCGGGCTCCGGTGTTGGCCAAAGTGAAAGTGACCAAAACCTTACCTTGCGAAGCTACAGTAAGCCCCGAGTAGCTATAAGTTGTGTAAGACAGCCCATAGCCGAAGGGGAACAAAACGGGCTTCTTCTCTGCGTCGTACCACTTATAGCCGACCTTCAGGCCTTCGTCATAGGTTACCTCGAAGGGCGGAAGCCCCTTAGCCCATTGCTCAGGAGAAGCGGGGCCGGAAAAGTGGTCCGATGCGGGCGGCGGCTTTGTGACAGTGGTATGAGGCAGATCCGCTTCAGACTTTGGAAAGGTGTTGGGCAGTTTGCCGGAAGGATTGACGCTCCCAAACAGAACGTTGCCGACAGCGTTGGCCCCGTCGCTGCCGCCATACCAGGCTTCAACGATGGCCGCAGGAGCGTCGACCCATGGCATCGTCACGGGCGAGCCGGATTCGAGCACCACAATTGTGTGAGGATTTGCTGCGGAGACCCTGGCGATCAGTTCGTCCTGATTGTGCGCCAGTGTGAGGCTCGGCAGGTCCATGCCTTCGCTCTCCCACTGGTAAGCGAAGACAATGGCCACATCGGCGCCCTTGGCCAGTGCTGCGGCAGTGGCGGCATCGTCGCCGGAATCGTACTTCACGGTCGCTCCAGGAGCCCGCGCCTGAATGGCCTTCAGCGGAGAAGTCGGAAACCAGATCTCTTGTTGCCAGCGCGTAGCGCCTTGTCCCGGAGGAGCAATCGCGTTGCCTCCTGGAGGGTCGACCTGCGCGGAACCGCCGCCGGAGATCATGCCCACATCTGAATGAGCGCCTATCACCGCGATCGTATGCATTCCTGTGGCGCTCAGCGGCAACGCGGCATTCGTATTCTTAAGCAACACGATGCCGCCCTCTTCAATCTTGCGCGAAACTTCAAGCCCTGCCCAGGGATCGATAACGCCGCGCTGCCGGGGAAAGTCGATCACGCCTTCGGCAAACATCGAGCGCAGAATGCGATGCACATGCTCGTCAAGCTCGGCAATCAAGATGGTGCCGGCAACGACGGCAGCCTTATAGCGGTCTTCAAAAAAGAAGCGCCCAGGCTCCTCGTTGTCGAGTCCGGCAGCGGAGGCTTTCTCCGTGCTGTGTGTCCCACCCCAGTCGGACACAACGAAACCTGGGAATTTGAAATCCTTCTTGAGAACGTCAGTCAGCAGGTACTTGTTTTCGCAGGCGAAGTCGCCGTTGACGCGGTTATAGGAACACATAACCGCCGCGGGATGACCCTCCATAACACCAATCTCGAACGCCAGCAGATCGGACTCGCGCGCGGCACGCTTGGAGATGGTAATGTTGACGGAATTGCGTCCGCTCTCCTGGTCGTTGAAGGCGTAATGCTTGATGTCGCCGATCACATGGGCAGACTGGGTGCCCTCAATCAGGTGGGCTACCAGGGTTCCCGCCAGGATTGGGTCTTCACCGAGATATTCAAAGGTCCGGCCGTTGCGCGGTTCGCGGGTAATGTCTACGCCGCCGCCGAGCGACATGTTATAACCCTGTGCGCGGAGTTCGCGCCCGATCAGCGCACCATATTCATAAGCCGCATCCGTATCCCAACTGGCCGCAGCGGAAACGTTGGCCGGCAGCGCCGTGGAATAGCGGCCGTTAGCGCCGCTCGATCGCACGCCATAAGCCGCATCGCTCATATCGATGCCGGGAATGCCAAGCCGGGGAACGCCAACTTCATAGCCGACACCGCGATTAGAGGGAGCATTCTCCGGAGTGAGCGGGTCGTCTGTGGGCATGCCTACCCCATGAAGCGTGGCGATCTTTTCGTCGAGGGTCATCTCTTTGATCACCAGATCCGCGCGTTCATCGGGGGAGAGACTTGTATTCATCCATGCGCCGGTCGGCTTGGGTGGCTGCTGACGGCGCTGCGAAAAGCCAGGCACAGTCAAGATGCAAAGAGTCAGGGTCGCGAGCACTGAAGTTAGGAACGCACCGCGGTGGAATGCAAAGTTCATGGAACTCCCTCGGTCAAACGTTTTTCTAGAGCCAAGTAATCCTATCAATCAAAGCTGGGGAAAGGCCACAAATGTAATGGATCGTGGGAAGAAGTTGTATCGGCAGCACCATTGTTAGAAAGGGATCGGCGGCTAAATCTTCTGTAGATTGGCAAATCTCTCAATCAACTTCTTCATGCCATGGCGAACAAACAGGACCGTCAGTTTGGCGTCTTCCCCGTCGCCTTCGCGCATCAGAATCGTCCCTTCGCCGTATTTGCCGTGGCGAACGCGCTCGCCTTTCTTCAGGTTGGCAGCGCCTCTGGGCTCTGGAATATCCATCGCGGGCCGAGGCATTGCGCCTGGCTTGAATGCCGAGCCCTTACCGGCAAAGAAACGAGCAATGTTGTCGATGGAATCAGGAGTTGCGCCCGATGCCTCCGCGCTTCCTTCCACCCTCAATTCCGGTCCTTTGCCCACTGGAACTGGCCCCAGGGTGGTCGCCGAGCGTTTAGCATTCGGCGTCATCCATGATGCAACAAACGGCTTCGATGTAGAGCTCTTGCTGCCGGCACCGCGCGCGGCCGCAGGAAGGTTGGCCTCCTGGCTTTCGTCCTCATAGTTGTAATGCTTTTCCGCGAAGTCGCCGACCTGGCCAGGCCGGCGGCCGGCCCCGAATCTTGACGCGCCGCCATAAGTGTTGGGATACCCCGGTGTGGACCAGGCAGCAGACCGCCCGCCAAGATTCTCAACCAACTGGTTCGGCACCTCCTCAAGAAACCGCGAAGGGATGCTCATCTCCGGAGCGTCGTTGCCATAGCGTCTCCTGTAATGCGCGCGGGTCAGAATCAGCGCATTCATGGCGCGCGTCATGCCCACGTAGCACAGGCGGCGCTCCTCTTCCAGTTCCTCTGGGTTGTTGAGAGTGCGCGAATGGGGGAACAGCCCCTCCTCAAGTCCTGCGAGAAAGACGAGCGGAAATTCCAGACCCTTGGCCGCGTGCAGGGTCATGAGCGTCACGCGTGCCTCCGGATCGAACTGGTCCGTATCGGAAGCCAGTGCCGCATGGTCGAGAAATTCAGCCAGTGTTTCGCCGCGAGCCTCGGCGTCATGCGCCGCATTAGCCAACTCCTTCAAATTTTCAATGCGGCTGAAGGCTTCAGGCGACCCTTCCGTCTCAAGAGCCTTGATATAGCCAGTGCGGTCAATCAGGAAGCGGATCAATTCAGGCAGCGTTGCAGCGTCACCGGGAGCGCGGAATGCGTTCCCGCGGCCCTTCTCGTCTGCTGCGACTTCTTCCGCGTCCGATTCAAAATCCGGGTCGGGTGGCCTTCCCTTCCCAGGCTCCGAACCCTGCTTTGGCATGATGAGAAAAGGGCGCTTCGCCTGTGCGGCAAAAGGCGAAAAATCGCTGGCATTCAGCAGCGGAAGTTGGGCTTGCTCGTCACCGCCGAAGTCAAAGCTCGTTGCAGATTCCGCACTAGCTGAATCCGCCGAACCGACGCCAAACTCAAAACCCGTGTCTGCGTCTGCGGACTCCGCGCCTGCTGCAACATCGGCGGAAAGTTTTCCCGCGAAGTCTGGGTCCATCATTGCCTGCGCATCGAGAATGAGCTGCCGAAACGACTCAATGGCAATCAACGCACGGTTGGGGATGAGCCGGTTCTGGATGGCTGCGCCGATTGCATCCCAGGTCGATGCGCTGGTCTCAAGCGCCAGCCGTTCCAACGTTTCGAGCGTCGTTTTGCCGATGCCGCGAACAGGAGTGTTGATCACCCGTTGCAGCGCCATGGAGTCGTGCGGATTGCGCACCAGGCGTAAATAGCCGAGCAGATCCTTGATTTCGGCGCGCTCATAGAAACTGAACCCGCCGACCATGGTGTAACGGATGTTGTAGCGCCGAAGAGCCTCCTCAACCAGTCTCGACTGGGAGTTGGTGCGATAGAGAACCGCGCAGTGTGCTTCCTTCGAGTTCTCAGCGGAGTCGGCCTCGCGCAGAAACTTCTGTATGCGATCGGCAATGAAAAGTGCTTCGTTCTCGCCGTCCGGCGCCTCGTAATAGCCCACCAGGCTTCCGCCCTGCCTGTCTGTCCACAGCTTCTTTCCCTTGCGGCGCAGGTTGTTGGCCACCACCGCCCCGGCAGCTTCCAAAATCACCTGTGTAGACCGGTAATTCTGTTCCAGCCTTACAATCCGTGCGTTGGGAAAGTCCTTTTCAAACTCCAGAATGTTGCGAATATCGGCGCCGCGCCATGAGTAGATGCTCTGGTCCTCATCGCCGACGGCACAAACATTTTTCGCTTCCCCGGCAAGCAGCTTCATCAGCTCATACTGGGGCCGGTTGGTGTCCTGATACTCGTCGACCAGAAGATAGCGATACCGGCGCTGGTAGCGGTCCCGTGCCTGACTCGAAACCTTGAGCAGCCGAACCGCCTCCAGCAGCAGATCGTCAAAATCGAGGGCGTTGTTCTTGCGCAGCTCACCGCGATAACCCTGATAAATGTGGGCAATCCGCTCACTATTCGGATCCTTCGACGAAAGGTAATACTCCTGGGGATCGACCATGTGGTTCTTGGCCCACGATATGCGCCCCAAAACCGTTCGAGGGGTCAGTTGCTTGGTGTCCAAGCCCATCCGCCGCATGATCTGCTTCACGATGGCCTGTTGATCGTTCTCGTCGTAGATGGCAAA
>Ga0302319_10020879_pt1 | contig 11821 bp, 13 predicted proteins | sample Bog_T0_2_FD_203319 | JGI IMG/M metagenome (GOLD analysis project Ga0302319, IMG submission 203319) | Peat permafrost microbial communities from Stordalen Mire near Abisko, Sweden - Bog_T0_2 | ecosystem: Environmental > Terrestrial > Soil > Wetlands > Peat | place: Sweden: Abisko, Stordalen Mire...
CGCGAACCAGACACAGAACCAGACAGAAAACCAGACGCCCAATCCGGCGCCCGCCACGGCCAGTCCGTCACCTCCCAGTCAGCCGGCGCCGAGCCAAACGCCACCACCCCAGACGCAATACCAGGGAGGGCAATAGACATGGTCCTCATGGCATCTTCGCGGCGTGAAGCCGGGGTCAAATCATTCCCACTCGTGATCTATATTCTGGTTCCGCTGCTGGCGCTGGGCCTGCAGTCGTTGCTGTCGCTGCACTTCAACCGGTTCGACCTGGTCGATCTGCCCCTTTTGGTAACGATCTACTACGGAATCACGCAACGGGAGCCGATGAGTGCGACGGCGGCCGGTGCGCTGATCGGAATCGCCCAGGACGCGCTGACCCACCACGCGCTCGGTATCTTTGGCATCTCCAAGTCGGTGGTCGGCTATATGGCGGCATCCCTGGGGGTGCGAGTCGATGCGGAGAATCACGGAACCCGGCTGTTGCTGACCTTCGGCTTCACGCTGCTGCAAACCGCGGTTCTCTGGTTGCTGCAACGCCATATGCTGGGCCAGCCCTTTGCCTGGCATTGGTTCCATGAGCTGCTTCGGGCGGTCACCAACGCCGTGGTAGCGGTGATTTTCTTTGCGCTCCTCGATTTGGCGCGTCGGACGGAGTACTGACGGGACGCGATGGCAAGTGACGCTTTTTGTGCAGGGAAAAGCGCTGGTCTGCATCCGAACGCGGGTTACAATCGTCCTACAGGTACGGCCCCCCGCCGGGCAGGGGAATGCCGTCTTTCAGGTTCAGCCAGGGCGCACGGCTCTCCTGGCGGGCAGTCCGGAACAGGAAATTCCCACTCCATGACGAATCTCTCCCGCCGCCTGCTCTTTCTCTGTATTTCAGCCCTGCTGGCGACCTCGAGCGGGGCTCCGGCACTCGCCCAGACGGCGGAACCGGCAGCTCCCAAATCGTCCGCGGTTCAAGCGGTCCCGGCCAAAACGCCTGCGGCGGCTCCGGCCAAAACGCCCGCGGCGGTTTCAAGCAAAACGCCCGCCCCACCCGCGCCATCCTCGACTCCCGATACCGCCAACGCCTATCTCCACTTCATGATGGCGCACGAGTATGAGGAGATGGCCACGACCTTCGGCCGCAGCGAATATGCGACGCGCGCGATCGAAGAGTACAAGATGGCGCTGAATGACGATCCGGCGTCGAAATACCTTAACGGCCATCTGGCCGAGTTGTATTTCCGCACGGGGAGAATCCGGGAAGCGGTGCTCGCCGCGCAGGATCGGATCAAGCAGGATCCCAACGACCTCGAAGCCCACCGGCTGCTGGCGGATGTTTATCTGCGCTCGCTGGGGGACAATCAGCAGCAGGAAGTCTCCGGGCAGATGCTCAAGCTGGCGATCGGGGAGTTTCAGAAGATCACGCAGCTGGAGCCGAACAATCCGGAAGATCGCCTGATGCTGGCCCGGTTATATGCGGCGGATCATCAGTCGGTGCAGGCCGAGGAACAACTGGCGGCGGCGCGCAGGATCGATCCGGGTTCCGAAGAGACGGCGCTGATTGCCAGCCAGTTCTACGCCGACGTGGGCGACACCAAGCGCGCGATCGACGTTCTGAAGTCTCTGCCTGACGACGATCAGACCTCGCGCACCGAAGCCCAGCTGGGGAAGACCTACGATCAGCTGAAAGACACGAAAAACGCGATTGACGCGTACAAGAAAGCCCTCGACCTGGAGCCGGACGACCTGGACGTCGAGCGCAAGCTGGCCGCCGATTATCAGGCCGATAACCAGACCGATCAGGCGCTGCAGGCGTGGAAGGATATCGCCGCGGGCGACCCGAGCGATGCCGAGGCCGAACTGCAGATTGCCGAGATCGACGAGCACAACGCCAAATTCGACGATGCGCTGGCGGCGGTGAAAAAGGCCCATGAGCTGGCGGCGGATTCTCTCGACATCCAGTTCCATGAGGGCATGATCGACGACGCGCTGGGCCGGCTTGACGATGCCACGAAGGTTTACGAGCAGCTCGCGACCGCTACCGCGCACCCAAGCGGTCAATACTCCGATGAGGAAAAGAGCAACTACGCGACGGTCCTCGTGCATCTGGCCGAGGTTTACCGGGAGCAGAACCGTCCGGAATTGGCGATTGCCACCTACGAGAAGATGGCGACCCTCGGCGGGGATGTGCAGGCACAGGCCTACGACCAGGAGGTGGAAACCTGGCGCGATGCGCACGATTATGAAAAGGCCACGGCTGTGGCGCGCACCGCTGCCGAGAAGCTTCCGAAGAATGTGGACGCGAAACTGACGCTCGCCCGTCAACTGGCCGACACCGGGCATGTGGACGAGGGGCTCGCGATGGCGAAGAGCCTGGTGCAGAGCGATCCGAAGAACATGGAGATTTATTTCCAGCTGGCCCAGATCTACACCGATCTGCGGCGCTGGAAGGACGCCTCCGACACGCTGGACGGCGCCGACAAGCAGGCCACGAAGAAGGAAGACCAGACCATGGTGCTGTTCGACCGGGCCATGATGGCGGACCGGGCGAAGCGCTACGACGAGGCTGAGGCGGATTTCCGCAAGGTACTCGCGGTCGATCCGGACAACGCCCTGACGCTGAACAATTTTGGCTTTATGCTCGCGGATCGCGGCGTGAAGCTCGACGAAGCGCTGGCCATGATCCGGAAAGCCGTCCAGCTGGAACCGACGAATTACGCTTATCTGGATTCACTGGGATGGGCCTACTTCCGCCTCGGGCAATACACTCAGGCGGAAGACAATCTGCAGCGGGCCATCTCGCGGGGCGCGAACGACCCGACGGTCCACGATCATCTGGGCGACGTCTTCGAAAAGACGGGACGCCTGAAGCAGGCCGCGGCGCAGTGGGAGCTTTCGCTCAATCAATATGCGCGCACCGTGCAGGCCGATATCGACACCGGCGACGTGGGCAAGGTGCAGAAGAAGCTCGACAGCGCCCGCGTGCGGCTGGCGAAGGAGTCGAGCAGTCCGCAGGCGGGCAAACCGGAATAGGCAGGGAACTCAGCTTAAACTACCCCCATGGCAGCTCCAACGGCTTTGCCGGCAGCCTGTGCGGTCCCGCAAGATGGCCCGCTGGCGCAGCGCGCGTTCCCTGAGCCGGACCACCCCTACCGCTCTCCGTTTCAGCGCGACTGCGGACGCATTATCCACGCGCGCGCTTTTCGCCGGCTGGCAGGCAAGACCCAGGTCTTCACCGATCGAGGCTCCGACCATTTCCGCAGCCGCCTGACCCACACCATGGAAGTGGCGCAGATCGCGCGCACCATTGCCCGCGCCCTTGGCCTGAATGAAGACCTGACCGAGGCGCTGGCGCTGGTGCACGACATCGGGCATCCGCCCTTCGGGCATGCGGGGGAACGGGCGCTGGATGAGGCTCTTCAAAAGCACGGGCTACGTTTCGATCACAATCTGCATGCCCTGCGCATCGTGGAGCACTTCGAGAATCGGCATCTCGAGTTTCGCGGGCTGAACCTCACCCTGGCGGTTCGTGAAGGCATCATCAAACATTCGCGCGACTACTCGGCGCGGGAACACCCGGAGCTGGCGCCGTATTTTCTGGATCGACAAGCCCCGATCGAGGCCCAGGTCATCGACCTGGCCGATGAGATTGCCTACCTGACCGCCGACCTCGACGATGGGATGGAAGCGGAAATCCTGAGCCTCGAAGAGATCCGCACAGGCCTGGCCCTGTTCGAGCGCTATTTTGGGCACCTGACGGCCGCGCATCCTGGCGCGCCGGAGAAGCTTCTGTTCCAGGAGACCCTCAAGCAGATGCTCAATGCGCTGGCCGACGATCTGATCCTCGAGACTGGGCGGCGTGTGCGAGCCGAGGGGATCGCGGACCTCGATGGGATTCGCCGTGCCCCGAAGCGGCTGGCAGCGTTTTCACCCGAGATGGAGCAGCAGCGGCGCGAGGCCAAAAAATTTCTCTACAGGAATTTGTACCTTTGTGAGGATTTGGCCAGTGGGCATGAGCAGGCGGAACAGGTGATCGCCGACCTTTTTGCGGCGTGGATGGCCGACCCGGGTCTTTTGCCGCCCAGTTACTCCAGCCAGGTGGAAGAAGAGGGTCCCCCCCGCGTGATTGCCGATTATATTGCGGGGATGACCGATCCATTTGTTCTGAAAATGCATCGTACCGTGAGGAAGATGGTGGTTCCGAGCCGGTAATTCTTCCCCCCCAGAAGAACGCGCCCCGTCGGCAGGCAGGTCGCTGAAGGCTTTCCGGCATTGCGAAACCCCCTCTTCATGAAAGCGAGGAGAGGGCATGGCACTTTTCGTTGTGCATCCCTGGGCCCCTTTTGTCTCCGGTATGCTCGCCGGCTGTTGGATCGGAGCCGCAATCGGTTGTGCGGGCGTATTGCTGCTGGTGGGACGGCGTGTGCGGCAACTGGAGACCATCAACCTGTTGTTGCGCGCCAGGCTGAAAGTGCGGGAAAAACCGCACCGCACCGGCACCGGTCCTGCGCTGGTCATGCCCCTTCCCAGCGCGAGTCGCAAAGCGGAAAAATCGGTCAGTAAAATGGCACGGGTGCACTGAGCTGGCGCACTGAGTTGGTGTACCGAGTTAAGAAGAGTGCGTTATGCTCCACCAGTGGGGCGAAGACTTCTTCTCTCGTGGAGCAGCGGCAAAGACAGCGCGTGGGCGTTGCGTTGCCTGCGCAAGAGCGGTGAGTACGAGACGGTGGGACTGCTGACCACGCTGAACGCCACTTTCGATCGCGTTGCCATGCACAGCACCCGGCGGGAGCTGCTCGAAGCGCAGGCGCAGGCGGCGGGACTGCCGCTGTTGCCCGTCCCGCTTCCATGGCCGTGCTCCAATGCGCAGTATGAAGCCGCGATGGCATCCGCCTGCGACGCGGCCGTTGCCGACGGTGTCGAGGCGATTGCCTTTGGGGACCTCTTTCTCGAAGACGTAAGGCGCTATCGTGAGGAACGCCTCAAAGGAACCGGCCTCCAGCCCGTCTTTCCCATCTGGGGTCTCGATACGCGGCGGCTGGCAGAAGAGATGATCGCGGGCGGCCTGCGCGCTCGCATCGTTTGCGTCGATCCGAAGCAGCTGCCACCCGAGTTCGCGGGACGCGAATTCGACGCGGATTTTCTTCGCGATCTGCCGGAGGGTGTCGATCCCTGCGGGGAAAATGGCGAGTTTCACAGCGTAGTCTATGCGGGCCCGATGTTCCGCGAACCCATTCCGATCGAGACCGCGGAGGTTGTCGAGAGGGATGGCTTTGTCTTTGCCGATGTCCTCCTTGCGAAGCCGGCGTCTGTTGTCGCGTGAGCGGGCTACAATCGCCAGATGGTCATCCACACATTCGCCTTTCGCTGGAAGCCCAGCGTCACCGAAGAACAGCGGCAGCGCGTGATCGCGTCGATTCGCGCTCTGCAGGGGCGCATTCCAGGGCTCGAGGAGACGTGGGTGGGGGTCAACTTCTCTCCACGCTCGCATGGCTACGAGCTGGGTGGTGCGATGAAGTTTGTGGACCGCGCCGCTCTCGATGCTTATGGCGGCCATCCCGCCCACCAGGAGCTGCTCGCGTGGCTGATGCCGCTCATCCTTCCCATGGAAGTGGATTTCGAAGCGTAACCCCAACGGTGCGCCATCGTGATCACCGCGACCGGAGCGTTCCACCGATTGCGAAATTCCTATAGCCTGAGCGTTTATGGCTGAGTCGCGGGAAACGGACTTCCTGATCGTGGGCGCGGGCATCGCGGGACTGCGCGCCGCCATTGGCCTGGCTGCCGACGGAGCCAGCGTGCTGGTGCTCACCAAGGAAGCGCTCGGCGAATCGAACACCAACTACGCGCAGGGCGGGATCGCGGTTGCGATGAGCGGCGAAGAAGACGTCGCGCTGCACCTCGATGACACGGTGAATGCCGGCGATGGCCTGGTGAATCGCGAGGCCGCGCGCGTGCTGGTTGAGGAAGGCCCGCTGCGCGTCGAGGAGCTGTTGCGCTGGGGCACGAATTTCGATCGCGAGGGCGGCCGGCTGATGCTGACACGCGAAGGAGCGCACAGCCGCAACCGTATTCTCCACGCGCATGGCGACGCTACCGGCGCGGAGATCGGACGCTCGCTCCTGCGGCACGCCCGCTCCATCCCGAAGATCACGCTTGTGGAATGGACGACCACCGTCGAGCTGATCGTTGAGGGCGGAGCGGTCACCGGAGCCGTGCTGTTGAGCCGCGATGGTGAGGTGAGCGTCGTGCGGGCCCGTGCGGTGCTGCTGGCCAGCGGCGGCGCAGGACAGGTCTACAGCGACACGACGAATCCCGCAGTGGCCACCGGGGACGGCATCGCCATGGCCTGGCGCGCCGGAGCCGAAATCGCCGACATGGAGTTTTATCAGTTCCACCCCACGGCGCTGTACCTGCCGGGAGTGCAGCGGTTTCTGCTTTCCGAAGCGCTGCGCGGCGAGGGAGCTTATCTGCGCAACGCGGCCGGCGAGCGATTCATGGAGCGCTATCATCCTCAGCTCGAACTGGCTCCGCGCGATGTGGTGGCGCGTGCGATCACGCGCGAGGGCATCGGGCCGGGAAGTGAGGTGCTGCCGGTGTTTCTCGACATGCGGCATGTGACGAACATCGACCCCACCACGCGCTTTCCGGGGATTTCGTCATTCCTCGCCGAGCACGGACTCGATCTGCGGCGCGACCTGATCCCGGTGCGGCCGGCGGCGCATTATCTGATGGGCGGCGTAAGGACCGATGTGCACGGGCGCACCTCTTTGCCACGCTTGTATGCGGCGGGCGAGGCCGCGTGCACCGGCGTTCATGGAGCGAACCGGCTGGCCAGTAACTCGCTGCTGGAGGGGCTGGTGTTCGGCGCGCGCGCCGCCGAGGCAATGCAGGGAACAGAGCATAGTGCACAGAGCTCAGAGCTCAGTGCCGATGCGAAGCGCGTGCCCGATCATGAGCCGAGCGACTTCTCCGAGCCGCTGCGCAAGCTGCAACAATTGATGTGGAACCGCGCTGGACTGCTGCGGGACGCCTCAGGCCTGCGCGCCGCCCACGAGGAACTACGCGGCATCGCAAAGGAAATCCCTGTCACGTCGGACCGGCAGGGGATCGAAATGCGCAATCTCCACAACGTTGCGGAGTTGATCGTCGCTTCGGCAATGGCGCGGGAAGAGAGCCGCGGCGCGCATTACCGCAATGATTTTCCGCAACGCGACGACGAGCGCTTTGGGAAGCATTCCGTCGTTGCGCAGGGCAGGGACGTTGCGTTTGCCGGTTTTTAAAAACGGAAACGTTGGCCTGATCTGCCTGGGGAGCAGCTGCGTGAGTGTCCATTCGTTGCAAGTGAAGCCCTGGATGGCGAAGGCGAAATCTGCCTGAGGCTGCTGGGCGAGCCGAGCGAAGAAGCCGCATGACGCTGCGGCCGATGTGGCTAAACGCTACGATGAAAGGGAGGGCACGATTATGACGGCAACTCTCGACTGGTCCCAATGCCCAGCCGTGGAGAGCATCCCCGGCAAGCGCAGCGGCGCATGGGTGTTCAAAGGCACCCGGACGCCAATCTCCACAGTGTTCGAGAACCTTCAGGACATGAATGTTGACGAACTCGTGGAAGAGTTCGGCGTGACGCGAGAACAGGTCCGCGCTGTTTTGGCATTTGCCGCGCACAGCGCCGAGGCCCCAACTCCTCATCAGTAATGCTTATCCTCTTCGACAACGGCACTCCGCGCACTCTCGCCCGCTATCTAATCGACCATCACGCGGTCACGGAGGCCCGCGCCCGGGGATGGGAAGAACTGGAGAACGGCGAATTGCTCAGAAAGGCTGAGGCGCAGGGTTCGAGGTTCTGGTGACGACGGACAAGAACCTCCGCTATCAGCAAAACCTTGCCGGCCGCAAGATCGCCATTGTCGTTTTGGGGCAGGGACGATGGAGCCTCATCAGGAAGTATGTGGCTCAGGTCGTCGCCACCGTGAACGCGGCGACACCCGGCAGCTTTGCCGAGGTGGATCTTCCCTATGAGTAAGTCAGCTTCCGCTACTGGCTCTCCTGCGCTGCCATCGTTTGTGGGGTCTAAACGAGTGGCGGCCTGACCTGACGAATCGCCTGTTGCGATTCACGCGAGTACGCGATTATCTGGCTGTCTATGCACCCGATGAAGAGCCTCTCCTCATCCTGGCCGTCATTCATGGCAGCCGAAATCCGCGTGTTCTGGCGGCGCTGCTACGGGATACGGCAAAGCAGTAGGCTTTATCGGTGAAATTCTCAGCGCCTACCGCTGGTCGAGCAGGTGCACGGTCTCGAGGATCGTGTCGCCTGCAATAGTCAGGCTCTTCGCGCTCAGCTTGTCCATGGTGTCGTCAGCGGTATGCCAGAAAGCGTTCTGATAGCCGTAGTCGAGATCGATCAGATCCGCGCAGGGCACGCCGCGGTGGACAAACGGGATGTGGTCGTCCTCGTCATACGTCTTTCTCTGAAAAAAATACGATTGCCATCCGTATTGTGCCGCCGCCTCGAGCACCAGATCCTCGAGCCACGGCGTGGAATTAAGATCGCGCTGCACGTCCAGATCGCGGTCCCCCAGCATATCGGCGAGGATAAAAGCCTTGATGCGCTTGAGCGTGCCATCCGCCTGCCACTTCTCGGCGAGATGCCGGCTCCCGTAAACCGAATCCGCAGCGGTCCAGTTCTGCACCGCCTCCTCGCCATCGGTGAAAAGGAGCCAGACGCTATAGCCATCAAGGGTCCGGCCTCGCAGGTAGCTGGCCATCTCGATCAGCAGGCCGGCCGTCGAGCCCCCGTCGTTCGCACCCACGTAATGGATATTGCGCAGTGGATAATTCGTTTCGTAGTGCGTGGCGAGAACGATGACGCCGTCCTTCTTCCCCGGAAATCGCACGATGAAGTTGTGCATGGTCATCGGGCCGGCCGGCGTGGCCGTGGTGAAGGTGTCCTCTTCCAGATGATCGTGCCGGAATTGGTCCTTAATGAAGGCCTCGGCTTTGGCGTGGCCGGGGCTGCCGATCCAGCGCGGCCCCACAGCCACGTAGTGCCGCGTAATTTCGAGAGCGCGAGCGCCGTCAAACTGGGGCAGGTTTCGAGAGGAACTCTGCGCGACGGCATGAGCTGTGGCGGCCAACACCAGAGCGGCAAGCAGAGAGACCCTTCTCACGCGGCAGCCTTCGCAGCGCGCTTTTTGCGCGTCGTGGGATGCACGAAGTACGAAACGCCGATGCTGATCACATAGAGCACCAGCATGGGGCTGGCGAAGACGCACATGGTCAGCACGTCGGCCGTGGGGGTGATGATGGCCGCGATGATGAAGATCATGAGGATGGCGTAGCGAATGTTCTTCCAGAGAAATTTCGGGCTGACGATGCCAAACAGCGACAGGAACATCACCAGGATCGGCAGCTCAAAGGTCATCCCGAGTCCCAGAATCACGGTGAGGAAGAGGTCCGTGTACTCGTTAATCTCGATAAGCGGGCGGAACTCCTGATTGAAACCCAGCAGAAAATCGAGCGAGCCCGGATACACCCAGCGATAACCGAAATAGGCTCCGGCCAGAAACAAGCCGATCGTTGCGGACATAAAAGGAACGATCCAGCGCTTCTCGTTCTGATAAAGCCCCGGCGAGATGAACAGCCACACTTCGTAGAGCACGAAGGGGCAGGCCAGAATGCAGCCCGCCATGAAGCTGATCTTCAGGTACATGTTAAAAGGGTCGATGGGGTTGTGATAAACGAGCTGCGTCGGCATGTGATGTTTCGCCAGCGCATAGACAATCGGCTTCTGCATGAAGCCGTAGATTCTTTCGTGCAGCCACCACGTGGCGAAAAAGCCGCCGATGAGATAGAGCGCGATATGGATGATGCGTTTGCGCAGCTCGGCAAGGTGCTCGAGCAGGCTCATCCCCGGCAGTTCGGCGCGCTCGGTCATCGCGGCGCGGGCGCGATCGACCATATCAACCATGGGGTACGGACTCATCGGCGGGGATCGATTCAAGTGGCGATGCGACGGGGCTGGCAGCAGGCTCGGCCGGATGGGCGCCGTTGGTGCGCGTCGTCAGTTCAGGGTGTGCCAGGGATTCGCCGGTGGGGATCATGGGTGGTGCGCGGACCGGTTGCGGCGCAGCCGGGGTTGCTTCAGAGATGAGAGCCGTTGGCTCGACCGTGACCTCCGTTGACGAGGCCGGGACCATCGGAGTCGTTGGCGGCGAAACCGCAGTCGTTTCGGGTGGGACCCGCGTCGCATCCCCAGGCGTGGCGTAGGGCGCGCCCGTGCTGACCGTGGCCCCAATCGATGGGGGCAGGATCGTAGGCGTGCTCTCCGTCGAAACCGCAGCCGATGTCGCCAGCAGAGGATCGGCGGCCGCCTTAGCCGCCTGCGCCTCGGCCAGTTTCTTCTTCCTCTCCTCGTCCTCCATGTTGCGCAATTCTTCCTGAATCTGGAACTTGAACTCATTGCTGGCGCGGCGAAACTCGGCGAGCAGCTTGCCGACCGTGCGGCCGATTTCCGGCAGTTTCTTCGGGCCGAAGAGCACCAGAGCCAGCAGGAAGATGAAGATGGAGTCGCCGAAATGCATGAAGGTTCATGATACCTGCCGCGATTCGCGGGTCACAAATAAAGCGGGATCGCGGCCGGCACAGGGAGTACGCACCCTCCGCGGCTTTTGGGTCGCTGAGGCTGCCTCGGTCCGCAGCTTGAAGAATCCTGGCACCGATTCGTGGTTCGCCGTCAAGCCCTTTCGGCTTTCCAGAGGTGAAATCACTCCGCCTGACCCCTTCCGAGCATTGATCCCCAGGGCAAGCTGTGGGTAAACTAATGCGAACGACAGGCTTGGGCGGCCCTCGTTTTTGCGACGAAGCCCGCCGATTTCGCGTCTAATAGCTAGTAGTAGAGGCTGCAACATCCCCGTTGGCTGGGCGACCGAGCACCGTCGCAGCGAGCTGACTGCAGCCGGGTTTGGCTTTCAACATCCCCGTCCAGATTGGCGAGCCCCTCAAGGCAGGCCGAACCGGACTGAAGGCGGCGTATCGTGGGCGTTCTTGAAGCGGTTGCAGTCCCCGTATTGGCGGAGCCGGAGAGTTGTTCTCTGGAGAACTATCTCGCTCTGCCCGACAACAGTATGGATGAGCGCATCGCGGCGGCACGCCGGGCGCTCGGCAAGACCACCATTCTGCTTGGTCACCACTATCAACGCGACGAAGTGATCCGCTTCGCTGACTTCACCGGTGACTCGTACAAGCTTTCGAAAGTCGCTGCCGAAACCGACGCGAACTACATCATCTTCTGCGGCGTCCACTTCATGGCGGAGAGTGCCGATGTCCTCGGACACGAGGGCCAGCAGGTCATCCTGCCCGATCTCAACGCCGGCTGCTCCATGGCAGACATGGCCGAGATCGGCCAGGTGGAGGAATGCTGGGAGACGCTGCTCGATTCCGGTGTCGCCGAGGGCGAAATCCTGCCCATCACCTATATGAATTCCTCCGCCGCCATCAAGGCCTTCTGCGGCGAACGCGGCGGCCTGGTCTGCACCTCGTCCAATGCTCAGAAGGCCTTCGAGTGGGCCTTCGCACGAGCCAAGAAAGTCCTCTTCCTGCCCGACCAGCACCTTGGCCGCAATACCGGGCACGCCATGGGCATTCCGCTCACCGAAATGGTGGTCTACGATCCGTGGCAAATTGGCGGCGGCATCACGCCCGACCGTCTGCGCGCGGCAAAGGTCGTTCTCTGGAAGGGTCACTGCTCCGTCCACCAGCGCTTCCTCCCCGAGCATGTGGAGAAGGTGCGCGCGAAGTATCCTGGGATTCAGGTGATCGTGCATCCGGAG
>Ga0302319_10020881_pt1 | contig 11820 bp, 8 predicted proteins | sample Bog_T0_2_FD_203319 | JGI IMG/M metagenome (GOLD analysis project Ga0302319, IMG submission 203319) | Peat permafrost microbial communities from Stordalen Mire near Abisko, Sweden - Bog_T0_2 | ecosystem: Environmental > Terrestrial > Soil > Wetlands > Peat | place: Sweden: Abisko, Stordalen Mire...
AAAATGTTCGTGTGGACTATTTTGCCACGCCTTTCGATTCCAATCCCGCCAGCCCGATGCGCTATCCAAGCCAGCCGTGGTTTATCGAGAGCGCGAACGTGCATGGCGATGGGAATCTGATGATCCTCACGAACGGACTGGTGGAATCTTTGAATGAGGCCCTGGTAAGCGGGACGGGGTCTGCGGCGCCGTAATTTTCGCGCGGAAGCGAAAGCTTATTTGGGGAATACGCGGCTCTCCCTTCTTGAAGCGCATTGACATCGACTGCGCATCCGTCGTTATTTCCGGCTGTTGCCTCTTATGCCCACTGACTTCGCCGGAAAACGCGTCCTGATTTTCATCGTCGCCTATAACGCCGAGAAAACCATTGAGAGCGTGCTCGACCGTATCCCTGCGGAATTGCGGCGGCGGGAAGTCGAGGTGCTGATCATCGATGACGCATCCAAGGATGCCACGTTTCAGACCGGATTGAAGCGGGAGGATCGCATCAGCGATTTCAAAATCACGATCCTCCGCACACCCGAGAATCAAGGGTACGGGGGCAATCAGAAACTGGGATACCGGTACGCCATCGATCACGGATTCGATGTGGTGGCGCTGGTCCATGGCGATGGGCAATATGCGCCTGAAAAGCTCCCGGTTCTCCTTGAACCATTCTTCACCGGAAGCGCGGACGCGGTTTTTGGGTCGCGAATGATCAACAAGCAGGATGCGCTCAAGGGGGGCATGCCGCTCTACAAATGGGTAGGAAACCAGGTGCTGACGACGTTTCAGAACTGGATGCTCGGCTCGCAACTGAGCGAGTTCCACAGCGGATACCGCCTCTATTCCACGAGCGCGCTGCGGCGGGTCCCTTTCGAGCGGAATTCGAACGATTTCCATTTCGACACGGATATCATCGTCCAATTTCATTTCGCGGGAATGACGATCAAGGAGATCGCGATTCCGACTTTCTACGGCGACGAGATTTGCCATGTGAACGGGATGAAGTACGCGCTGGACATCTTCCGCACCATGCTCCGCGCGAAGTGCCACGAAAAGAACCTCCTGTACGATCGGAAGTTCGACGTCGGCCAGGTGGAACTCACCTATGACTTGAAACTCGGCTTCGCTTCCTCGCATACCTACGCGATCGAGGCGGTGAAAGCGGGCGGCCGGGTTTTGGACATCGGCTGCGGCCAGGGCTACGTGGCCGAGCATCTGGCGGAACGCGCGGAGCATGTCGTCGGCATGGACCAATATGTGCGCGAGACCTCGGAGAATCCGAAGATTGAATTTCGAAAATGGGACATCGATTCCGGGGATTTTCCCGTCGAGGTGTCGGAGTTCGACCAAATCTTTATCCTGGATGTCATCGAGCACCTGAAAGATCCGGAGGCATTCATGGAAAAACTGCGCTCGGCTGCCGGCAGCAAACGGCCCGAGATTGTCATGACCACGGCCAACGTCGCGTTTGGAATTACGCGCCTCATGCTCTTTCTCGGCAATTTCAACTACGGCAGGAAAGGCATTCTCGACCGGACGCATACCCGGCTTTTCACTTTTCAATCGCTGCGGGAATTATTCGACCAGACGGGTTACAAAGTGATCCAGTTCCGGGGAATTCCGGCGCCTTTTCCAAAGGCGCTGGGCGAAAATGCCTTTGGCCGCGCTTTGGTCGCGCTGAATGAGTTTCTGATCCATATCAGCAAGGGCTTTTTCAGCTATCAGATTGCCGTTCGCGCCCGCGCGCAGCCGACCGTTCCCGCGCTGCTGAGCGAGACGATCGAGCGCAGCGCGGAAATGAAAAAGACCGCCACGCTGGTCGCGTAACGTGGCGTCCGGCTGGAGGGTGCGAACCTGAAGAAGAATCCTGGATGTGCGAGGATCGCCCTGCTCGCTTCTTTCCTGGCCGCTGCCAGCCGTTTCGCCTGCCGCTCAAGGCCCCGAGCCTGTAGAAGGGCGCCTTCCCGTTCAGTTCGTTCCTCGACCCGACCGTTTTTCGAGGACGAGGGACGAGGCTCTCCGGCTGCCGTCCGCAACTCAATTCCATGCACCAGTTTTAGTCACATCCTCCGGAAGGGCCGGCTCCGGAGCTCACGTGCTTTCCTCCGGCGGGAGTGAGGCGGAGACGGTCTTGAGCGCAGCCGGTTCGGCGAGCCCATGCAGATGGGTGAGCGTGAAAAGCGTGAGATAAGTGAAGAACGAGAAAGAGAAAAACGTCACGGAAAACGCCAGCGTCTCCGGAGAGCGCGCGAAATCCGCACTGCGCGCCACGTCGCTCAGGAGGCTCATCGGATGCGAGACGACGTCCCAGCTATTGAGCCGCCGGAAACGGCCCAGGTAAATGCCGAAAGAGCTCAGCGCCAGCACGACGATGACGAAACACCAGCTCCAGGCCCGGCCTTTCCAGCGCCGCACGAGTTCCTGCATGAGGTAAAGCGAAAGATAGCCGAGCAGCATCCCTGTCCACGCGAAGGACATGATCATGAGGAGATCGAACCATTTTGGAATCGGCGCATGGCCGCTCCAATGCACCAGGTCGGTCACGATATACGGGGCATTGGGGAAGAAGAGAATCCATACGATCCCGCAGGCGGCCAGTTCGATGGAGAGACGTTTGAAATGCGCGGAAAGTCCATGGATCACCAGGGCCAGCACGAGCGGAATCCAGGCGAGGAAGAGATTCCACACGAACCCGGGGAATTCAATTCGCTGACGCAACCCATGGATCTCCAGCGGCTTAAGAAAGATGGTGCGTCCCACGATCATGGCGAGGCAAACACCCGTGGCCAAAGCGAGGGCCAGCAGGGCCATGCGGAGGCTGCGCCTGGGGATAAGGCGTTCCTTCATTCAGGAATTAGCAGGAAGAGCGACCGATTTTCCGGGGATCGTATTGTAGATTTTCCACTTCCCGTGGTCCTTTCTCAAGGTATGCACGCCATCGCAGAGCGAACTTTGCAAGTCTTCGGGCCCCTTGAGCCTTTCCGTCTTCTGAACAAAACTCACCTTGACCTCCTCCGGCGTTGCGCTGACGATTTTCAGATCGGTGAGGGTGATGCGCAGATCGTATTTCTGGAAGAGATTCAGAAGCGCCTGGCGCGTGGAGCCAAAGAGCGGGCTTTCGGGATGCACGGTGGCCATCACGCCCTCCACGTCCTTGTTTTGCATCGCGTTCAGATTGTCCTTGATCGCCGAAAACACCGCGCCTTCGTCGACGACGGGTTTTGGGGTGCAGCCTGGGAAGAAGAAGGCTACGCAGGTGAAGAGCATCGTGGAAAGAAAGCGAAAGTTCATAAGCGGAAGTGGAAGCGGAATATTCGAGAACGCTACGAAATGCGGTTGCTTGGCAATGAGGAAAGCAGGAAACCGGTATACAGCAAAGCTCGGGAGATCGATGAAGCGCGATTGATGGGATGAAGAAAGAGAAGCCGGCTCCTCACTTTTGGCAGGGAAGATCCCCCGAATATACGCAAAAATCCCTTGCGCCCCAGCTCCTTTGCTGCGCGCACTTCCGGCCGCTCCATGCCCGATTATTTCGCCATTCTTCAGCAGCCGCGCCGTCCGTGGCTCGATCCGGAGGCGCTCAAGGAGCGTTTTCACCGGCAGACGGCGGAACTCCACCCGGACGTCTCCGGCGGCGGCGACGATGGATATTTTGCCGGGCTCAATGCCGCCTACACCGCGCTGCGGGACCCAGCTTCGCGGTTGCGCCATCTCCTGGAACTCGAAGCTCCGGAACGCCTGGCGCCTTCGCAGGAGATTCCGCCGGCGCTGGCCGATCTCTTTATGCGGATCGCCGGATTTCGCCGCGCGCTCGATATTTTCAGCAAGAAAGAGTCCGCCGCCTCCAGCGCGCTCGCCCGGGCGCTGCTGGCCGGAGAAAGACTCGCGCTCTCGCGGGAGGGCGCCGCCGTTCGCGCCGGCCTGGAAGCCGCCTATGATGCGGAGATGGAAACCCTCCGGGCGCTGGATGCGGATTGGGGAAAAGACCCTCGCCCACCCGATGCGGTGGAACGCCTCGCGGCCGTGCACCAACAATGCGCCTACCTTTCCAAATGGCGTTCTCAACTCGCTGAAGCGCTTTTCCAATTTCACGCGTAGCGGTGGCAGTTTTTTTCCGCAGGCGGACATGAGAAGAATGGGACGAACAGGACGCATGGGACCAATGGCCACCGCGGCAACTCGGAATCCGCCGAGGTGAACGGGAAGGTGCTGGCAGTCTGGCTGGAAACAGCCGAGCCTATCCGCAATTCACCAGATGTCTTCTTCCGTCATCGTCGGGATCGATCTCGGCACTACCAATTCCCTCATCGGCGCCATGGACGCCGGCTTTCCGATCCTGTTCGCGGATGCGGAGGGCGAACGCCTCACTCCGTCGGTCGTCCATTTCCCCGCGGCTTGCGGACCGCTGGTCGGCCGCTCCGCCGCGCGCATGCGCGTGCTCGATCCCGCGGCTACCGTGTATTCCGTGAAGCGTTTCATTGGCCGCCGGGTGGGTGAGGAGGCGGACGACGTGAGTTACGCGCTGGCCGGCGCGAAAGGCGCTCCGGCGCGGATTCGAGTGCGGGACCGTGAATTCTCGCCGGAGGAAATATCCTCCCTGATCCTGCGCAAGCTCAAGGCGGATGCCGAACGGGCCTTGGGCGGGGAGGTATCGCGCGCGGTGATCACTGTGCCCGCCTATTTTAACGATGCCCAGCGCCAGGCCACGAAGGCCGCCGGCGAACTCGCGGGCCTGGTCGTGGAGCGGATCGTCAATGAGCCCACGGCCGCGGCTCTCGCCTACGGGCTCGATAAGCTCGGGGATCGCTCGAAAATCGCGGTCTTCGATCTTGGGGGCGGCACCTTCGATATCTCGATCCTCGAGTTGAACCAGGGCGTCTTCCAGGTGCTGGCCACGAATGGGGATACGCGACTGGGCGGGGATGATATCGACGCCGCATTGATCGCGGATTGCGCATTGCCGATCGCGGATTGGCGGAAGCGCGATGTCGTCATCCAGGCGAAGCATCGCCTCTCCGAAGAGGAAGCGGTCGAGATCGCGCTGCCCTTCGCGGCCGGTGGCGAGAGCCTCCATTATCGCCTGTCTCGCGGGGACCTCGAAAAGATCGCGCTGCCGATCGTCGAGCGCACGCGGCGCCATTGCCTGCGAGCGCTCGCGGATGCGAAGCTCTCGCCGGCAGAGCTGGATCACGTGATCCTCGTTGGCGGCCAAACGCGCATGCCGCTGGTCCGCCGGCTGGTCGCCGAAATCTTCGGACGGGCGCCGGATGTCCGGCAGAATCCCGACGAAGCCGTGGCGCTCGGAGCCACGATCCAGGCGGGCATCCTTTCCGGAGCCGTGCAAAATGTGGTCCTGCTGGATGTCACGCCCCTTTCGCTGGGAATCGAGACGTTTGGCGGCTTGATGAATGTGATCATTCCCCGCAATTCCACGATTCCGATCAAGGCCGGCGAAATGTTCACCAACGCGATGGCCGGCCAGGAATCGATGCTCATCAAGGTGCTCCAGGGCGAGCGCGAGATGGCGAAGGACAATTGGAAGCTGGGCGAATTTGATATCCCGTTCGATCGCGCTCCGAAAGGGCAGGCGCGGGTCGGCGTTCAATTCGAGATCGACGCCAACGGCATCCTGCACGTCCTGGCGCGCGACACGAAGACCGGCGGGCAGAGAATCGTGGAATTGGCGAGCGCCGTGGACGTTTCGGATGAGGCGGTGGAACTGATGATCTCCGAGTCCCTCGAACACGCATTCGAAGACATGAGCGACCGCGTCTTTACCGAGGCCAAACTCAAGTCGGACGAACTGCTGCCCGCCGTGCGAAGGGCCCTGGAAGGCTTTGGCAGCGCGCTCTCGGAGGACGAGCGCGGCGCGATCGCCGCCCAGATGGCCGAGGTGGAATCCGCCATCGCTTCGGGAGAAGCGCAGCGCCTCAAGCGGGCGAACGCGGCCCTCGACGAAGGCACCCAGCGCCTCGCCACCCTTCTGATCGAGCAAGCGATGGCCAGCCGTCCCCGGTCTTGAGCAGGCCCCAATTCCGGGCGGACCCCACTCAATGGCGCCATCGAGTGGCGCATTGAATGGGGCGCCCGGCTGGGCGCCGGCGCCTGGGGATTAGCGAAGGCCTCCGCCTGCGTAGATCTGCTCGCCGGTGAGCCACGCGGAGTCGTCGGAGGCCAGGAAGACCGCGATGGAGGCGATATCGCCGGGTTGACCGAGCCGGCCGAGCGGCGTCTGGGCGACCGTGCCCTTCTCGAAGTCGGTGCCGATGAAGCCGGCGCTGTGCGTGCCTTCAGTCTCGACCATGCCGGGATTGAGCGCGTTGACCCGGATCTTTCGCGGGCCGAGTTCGCGGGAGAGCACGCCCGTGATGGCATCGACCGCGCCCTTGGTGCCGGTGTAAACCGAGCTGCCCGGAGGGGTGATGCGGGTGACGACGGAGCCGATGTTGATGATGCTGCCGCCCTCGCCGAGGTGCTTCACCGCGGCTTGCGTGGTGAGCAGGAGGCCGAGCACGTTGACGTTGAACTGCTTGTGGAATAGCTCCTCGGTGACGTCCTCGATGGGCGCGAAGGCATAGACGCCGGAATTGTTGACGAGGGTGTCGAGACGGCCATAAGTCTTGATCGCGGCGTCGACGATGCCCTGGGCATCCGCTTTTTTGGAGACATCGCCCCCCACGGCGACGGCCTTGCCGCCAGCGGCGGTGATGGCGGCGACCACGGAGTCGGCGCCGGCCTTGCTGGAGGCGTAGTTGACGACGACGGACGCGCCTTCCGCGGCGAGCGCCTTGGCGATGGCGGCTCCGATGCCCTTGGATGCGCCGGTGACGACTGCGACTTTACCTGTGAGTTTGCTCATATGCGATATATTGGTTGTGCTGTTTGGAAAGAGGGAGGCGGATGCTTCCAATATTTCCTAAGTTCAGGATTTTAGAACTATTGAACAAGTTGTCAAGTGGCGCTATGGTGAAAAAGTATGCGGCCACTTTCTCATCCTTCGCTCGAAGACATTACGGTCGAGGGCCTCCTCCACGCGCTTTCCGACCCGGTCCGCGTGGCGATTTTTATCGATATTGCCGGCTCAAACTGTTCGCGCAATTGCTCGAATTTTCTGAATGTCACCGAGAAAACCATCCCGAAATCGACCCTATCCCAGCACTTCAAGGCCCTGCGGGAGGCAGGGCTGATCCGGAGCGAACGGCGGGGCGTCGAGATGCACAATACCTCTCGCTGCCTGGAACTCGACAAGCGCTTCCCTGGATTGATCTCGGCCATCTTGACCGCCTATAAAATTCAGTCGGAAGGCAAATCGCCAGTCTCGAATTCGCGAAAGCGAAAGCCCGCAGTCCGAAACGCCGAAAAGAAGTGAGAGCGCCTTGACGGGCGGAACCGATATTCAGTGCAGCATGGGCCGGGGGTTCGGCTCGAGGATGAGCCGGGCGTCCAGGTCCAGGAAAAAATCGAGCCGCCGGTCCGCCTCCGCTTCGTCCACGCGCCGGGCCATGATGAGATAGGAGGCGTAGTGATTGCCCTCGCTTTCCACGAGGCTCGCATAAAAATCGGCCAGGCCCGGATCAAGATCGCGCATGCCATGCGCCAGGATCTGGAACTTCTCGCAGCTCCGCCCTTCGATGAGCGCGCAGATGATGAGGTGATCGATGGCCTGATGCCGCCGCCCCTTGCGCATGGCGTTCATCATGCCCGAAATCCACGGGCTGCGTTGCGGGCCGGTGAAGGGGATGCCCCGCTCGCGCAGCAGGCCGAGCACGATTTCAAAATGCTGCAGCTCTTCGATGGCGATGGCGTTCAACTCGCTGAGGCGATCGTAGAGTTCATCGAATTTCTGCAAATTCAGCGCCGCGGTCGCGGCTTTCCGTTCGAGGTAGGCATGGTCCACGAGCACCGGCCCCAAATTCTTTCGGATTTTAGGAAGCCACGAATCGGGAAGTTTTTCGCGCCAGAGGAGCATGAGGGAAAATGACGAAATCAGAATGACGAATGACGATTCTCTTTCCAGCGCCACGCTATGGAGTCAATCAGATCCTTTCCCTCCGGTTCGACGCACCCAGCTTCACCCGCGATTCCCGCGAAGGATATCCCATCGTCATTCGTCATTCTGATTTCGTCATTTCGATCTGTCTGGCAATGCGGCACACGCCTTCTTAAAAGAGGCGCCACCTCTATGAGTCCCGCTTCCCGCGCTTTGCGCGTCTCTTCCCCATCCCGCCAGAAAAAACTGCTGGTCGCCAACCGTTCCGAGATCGCCATTCGCGTCTTTCGCGCGGCTACGGAGCTCGGATTGAGAACAGTCGCCATCTACGCGCAGGAGGACCGCTTCTCGATGCATCGGTTCAAAGCGGATGAAGCGTATCTCGTGGGCGAGGGGAAGGGGCCGGTCGGGGCTTATCTGGATATCGCGGGAATCGTCGCAGTGGCCCGGGAGCATGGGGTGGATCTGATTCATCCGGGCTATGGATTTTTGTCGGAAAACGCGCGTTTCGCGCGGGCCTGCCGGGAAGCCGGCATCGAGTTCGTGGGCCCGAAGGCGGAACTGCTCGATCTCATGGGGGACAAGGTGGCCGCGCGCGCGCTGACGCAAAAGCTGAAGGTGCCCACACTGCCCGGCACGGAGGATCCGGTGAGCGACCGCGCCGAGGCCTTGAAGATCGCGGCGCAAATCGGATTCCCTTTGATCATCAAGGCGGCGTTTGGCGGTGGAGGACGCGGCATGCGCGTGGTGCGTAAGGCTGGCGAACTCGACTCCCTGCTCGACGAGGCGCAAGGAGAAGCCGAACGGGCTTTTGGAAATGCGGCGGTGTTTCTCGAGAAATACATTCCGCGCGCCAAACACATCGAGGTGCAGGTCCTCGGAGACCGGCATGGAAACGTGCTCCACCTGCACGAGCGGGATTGCTCTGTCCAGCGGCGCTATCAGAAAGTGGTGGAGATCGCGCCTTCGGTGCATCTGGATGAGCGCGTGCGCGCGGAATTGTGCGATGCATCCGCGAGCATCGCGAAGGAGATCGGTTATGACAACGCGGGGACGATCGAATTTCTTTACGATCTGGATACCAGGGAGTGGTTCTTCATCGAGATGAACCCGCGCATTCAGGTGGAGCACACGGTCACCGAGCAGATCACCGGCATCGATCTCGTTCGTGCGCAGATTCTGATCGCCCAGGGAGCGGCATTGCATGGAAGCGAACTGGCGCTGCCGAAGCAGAAGGATATTCCCCGCATGGGATTCGCGGTCCAGTGCCGGGTCACCACCGAAGATCCGGAAAACAAATTCACGCCGAACTACGGGAAAATCCTCACCTTCCGCGCCGCGGAAGGATTTGGGATCCGGCTGGATGCCGGCATGGGCGATTCCGGGGCGGTCATCACCCCGTTCTACGATTCGCTGCTCGTAAAAATCACCGCCAGCGGACAGACCTTCGATATCGCGCTTCAGCGCATGGACCGCGCCCTGCGGGAATTCCGCATCCGCGGCGTGAAGACGAATATTCCGTTCCTGGAAAACGTCATCCATTTCCCGGAATTTAGGAATGGGCTGGCGACCACGACAATGATCGATACGTCGCCGCAGCTCTTTCAATTCAAGGCGCGCCGCGATCGCGCCACCAAGCTGCTCCAGTTTCTCGGCAATGTCGTCGTCAACGGCAATCCGCACGCGAAAGGGTACAAGCCGGCTTCCCCGCTGACGCCGGCGCCATTGCCCTCCTGCGACCGCAAGCAGACGCCGCCCAAGGGAACGCGGGATCGCCTCCTGGAACTCGGGCCGAAGAAGTTCGCCGAGTGGACCTTGAAGGAAAAGCGTCTCCTCATCACGGACACCACCTTTCGCGATGCCCACCAGTCCCTGATGGCCACGCGCGTGCGCACCTATGACATGGCCGCGGTGGCCGGCGCCGTGGCCCGCAGGGCGTCCCAGCTTTTCTCCCTCGAGATGTGGGGTGGCGCCACGTTCGACACCGCCATGCGCTTTCTCAATGAAGATCCGTGGCTGCGCCTCAAGCTCCTGCGCGAGCGCGTGCCAAATATCTGCTTCCAGATGCTGCTCCGGGGCGCGAACGCGGTGGGCTACACGAGCTATCCGCCGAACGTGGTGCGCGGTTTTGTCGAGCATGCGGCGGACTGCGGCATGGATATTTTCCGCGTTTTCGATTCCCTGAACGATCTCTCCAATATGAAGGCCGCCATGGAGGCCGTGCAGGGCACGCACGCGATCTGCGAAGCCGCGCTCTGCTATACTGGCGATATCCTGGATCCCAAGCGCTCGAAATACTCGCTGAAGTACTACCTCGGGCTGGCCAAGGAACTCGTGCGCATGGGCGCGCACTTCCTCGCGATCAAGGACATGGCCGGCCTTTGCCGCCCCTATGCCGCGAGCGCGCTGGTGAAGGCCTTGAAGGAGGAAATCGGCATCCCGGTGCATTTTCACACGCACGACACCAGCGGCGTCAATTGCGCTTCCATCCTGCGCGCCGCCGACGCCCAGGTGGATGTCGTGGACCTGGCGATCGCCTCGATGAGCGGCTCCACCTCGCAGCCCAACCTGAATTCCATCGTGGCCGCTCTCCAGCGCACCCCGCGCGATACCGGCCTCGATCTCGATGCGCTCAATGAATTCAGCGACTACTGGGAACAGGTGCGGACGTTTTATTCTCCCTTCGATACCGCGCCCAAATCCGGCAGCGCCGAAGTCTATCTCCACGAGATGCCCGGCGGCCAGTACACGAATCTCAAGGAACAGGCGGCCGCCATGGGGCTGGGCGCGCGCTGGCCCGAGATCGCGCGGACTTATCGCGAGGTGAACGATCTCTTCGGCGACATCGTGAAGGTCACGCCGTCCAGCAAGGTGGTGGGTGACATGGCGCTCTTCCTCTTTACCCGCGGCATTAAGCCGGCGGACGTGGTCAATCTCCCGCCGGGGACGAGCTGGCCGGAGAGCGTGATCGATATGCTGAGCGGCGGATTGGGCGAGCCCATGGGCGGCTGGCCGCCGGCGGTCGTGAAGGCGGTTCTCGGCACCAGCAAGCCAAAGCGCGTCAAACCCGCGCCGATCAAACTCAAGGAGGCGATGGCCGAAGTCGCCGCGAAAACCAAGCGTGAGCCGGACAACGACGATCTTTTCTCATATTTGATGTATCCAACGGTCTTTTCCGAATTTGCGAAATTTGAACGCGAATTTGGGGATGTCAGCGCGCTCCCGACGCCCGCGTTCTTTTATGGCCTGAAGCTTGGGGAGGAGATCAGCGTGTCCATCGAGGAGGGCAAGGTCCTGTTCATCAAGCTCATCAATGTCGGCGCCCCGGACAAGGAAGGCCGCCGCGTGATCAGCTACGAGCTGAACGGCATGCCCCGCGAGGCGATCGTCGTGGATAAGTCCATCGCGCCCAAGACGAAGACGCGGGTGAAGGCTGATCCCGCGAATCTCCTCCATCTGGGCGCCCCCATCCCCGGAATGGTCACTGCGGTTTCCGCAAGCATGGGCGGCAAAGTCGCCAAAGGGGACAAACTCGTGACCCTGGAGGCCATGAAAATGCAAACCACCATTTACGCCCAAAAGGACGGCGTCGTGGCCGAACTGCTCGTCTCCGTCGGCGATTCCGTTGAAGCCGGCGATCTTCTGGTCAAACTCCGAGGGTAAGCGAGTGCCCGGCTCTCGTCTTCCTCCTTTGCGGCCCCTGCGCCTCCGCGTCTTTGCGTTTTACTCCGGCGGGTAGGAAAAGCGAAAAGACGCACAGAAGCAAAGGTTTACGAATGGAGATTGGGGGCCTTTTGGCGCATTGAGACTCGCGCTGGGATCTTGGCCAGATGAAGTTTCTTTTG
>Ga0302319_10020882_pt1 | contig 11819 bp, 12 predicted proteins | sample Bog_T0_2_FD_203319 | JGI IMG/M metagenome (GOLD analysis project Ga0302319, IMG submission 203319) | Peat permafrost microbial communities from Stordalen Mire near Abisko, Sweden - Bog_T0_2 | ecosystem: Environmental > Terrestrial > Soil > Wetlands > Peat | place: Sweden: Abisko, Stordalen Mire...
CGTTAGTCGGTGCAAAATTTTACAGCCGTAAATTCGTCGGCATGAGTCCTCGCGACTGTCGGCATGAGTTCTGCCGTTTTAGGGCCAAAATAGCCCTTTTTGTCCGGTTGAGTCGTGCTTTCTTACACGTGCTGCACTTCTTGCGATTTGGCCCTCTTTCGTTGGCCCCTTGTCAGGCAGCCCGCTCTTCGAAGGCCAACTTCACTCGGTTGGTCTCGGGATCCAGGACCAATTGGGCCGAATACACGTTGCCCGTCTTGCCTGATACCAGCTTGTCCACGGTCACCGGCTTCTTATCGACCCACCCTTGAAGGATGGGAACATAGTCCATCGCCGTGAATTCCCGTCCGAAAGCGGTCTTCCAAAGCCGGACGCCGGGGAACCCAGGGGCCTCAAAGTACTTTCCGAAGTCCGCGATCAGCTTGCCGGAGGCAGGGCACTTGACGCCTTTAACCTTGGTAGGCTCCGGCGTGAAGATGACGAGCTTCTTCTTCTCTTCGTCGATCGTGAGCGGTGCTTCGTAGACTCGGCCGCCCTGCGCCGACTTAAGTCCCGTGGCGAGGTATGGCTTCTTTGCCAATACCCCTTCGATCAGGGTAATGTATTCGGCGGCGGCGAAATCCCTGCCAAAGGCGATCTTCCAGAGCCGGACGCCGGGGAAACCGGCGGATTCGAAGAAGGGGCCGCGGTCCAGGAGGGGTTTTTTCGACTTGGGGCAGATGGCCCCCTCGACCGGCGTTCCTTCCGTCACGGCCGCCTGCGGAGGAGCGATCGGGCGAGTGCTGGACTTGAGGAAGGCTTCCTTCATCGCGACCACGTCCTTCAGGAGCGCGTCAAGGAATTCCGAGCGGTTCATCTGGGCCTCCCCCCGCTCCATCTTCTTTAGGATTAGCTCCCACTCCCCTGTAAGGGAGGCAGACAGGAGGTTCGGCGCCCTCGGAGCCAGCTCGCGGCACAGGAGGCGTCCGTTTCCGGTGGAAATGAGCCGGCTCTTCTCGCGGGCCACAAAGCCGCGGTCCACGAGCTTCTCGATGATGTTGGCGCGGGTCGCCGAGGTTCCGATGCCCTTGTCCTTCAGTACCCCCATCATCTCCTCGAGCTTCTCTTCCGGCATGTCGTCATCGATGTTCCGGCCGGCGAACTTCATGGCATCCAGAATCGTTGCGTCCGAATAGTGCTCGGGAGGCTTCGTGTTCAGTTCCTTGAGCGTGACGCCACGGAGGGCCTGCTTTTCGGTGATTGGTGGCAGAGGGACTGTGTCCTTTTGCTCCCGCTTCTCCCATCGCATGAATCCGGGATAGGAGAGTTCCTCGCGGGAGGCCTTGAAGATGGCAGGCACATAGGGCGCTGCCCCACCCTCCTGCGTGTATCGACGAGTGATCACATTGAAGGTCGCCGGTTCGTCGAGCGCCTTCAGCGTGCATTGAAGGACGGCCAGGTACGCGAAGAGCTCGTGCTTTCCAAGGGACTCGAGCCCGGCCAGTTCCCCCGTGGGGACGAGGGCGTAGTGGCCGGTGACATTCTTCGAATTGAATGCACGCGAAGCCGCAGCCGTCTTCTTGTCCATCAGCTCCTGCTTACAGAGGTGCATCGCAGGGAGTATCTTCCTCAGGTGGGCCATGATCCGGACCAGATGACCATAGAGGCCCTCCTTCATGTCCTCGGGAAGGAACCGGCAGTCCGTTCTGGGGTAGCTCAGGAGTTTTGCCTCATAGAGCTTCTGCATGATCTCCAGCGTCTCGTTGGCCGTCAGCCCGAATTTCTTTGAGAAAAGCTTCTGCATCTCCTGCAAATCGAAGGGTAACGGGGGCTTTTCCGTCTTCGTGGACTTCTTGTCCGTCGCCTTGTAGGCGGCCGGCGCCATTGCCGACGCCCCGAAGGCCTCCCCCTTGTCCCTGGACCAAAACACCTTCTTGTCGCGCTCGGCTGTCACCTTCGGAGCGCCGAGGAGCTTTACGCGATCAGGGGATTCCGCATACGCATCCAGTTCCGCCTTGGCCTCGAGTCCATCGAATGCTCCATAGGCTTCCCAAAACTCCTGTGGTACGAAATGCTCAATCAGGAGATCCCTCTCGACGATGAGAGCCAGGGTCGGAGTCTGAACACGGCCCACGGACCACAGCTTCCAGTCTCCCTTTCCCCTTGGCAGGGTTTTGGTCGAGAGCACCGTCAGATTCATTCCAACCAGCCAGTCAGCCTGATCCCGGGTAAACCCGGCCTGCGCTAAGCCGTTGTAATTGGCCAGTGGCTTGCGGGAGGCGAAGGACTCGAGGATGCCCTCCGCGGTCATCGTTTGCAGCCACATCCGGGAATACGTGGTCTTTCCCGGGGCCCCGACGCCCTTTAGGGCCTTGCGGAAGATAACCTCTCCCTCTCGCTCCGAGTCGCAGACATTGACGATTTCAGCGCCGGCGTGGGCCACAGCCTCTTTCTTGAGGATATTGATGTAGCTGCCCGCATTCTCCCTAGGGAGTTCGGTGAACTCCCACAGCTTCGGGGGCACGATTGGCAGGTCCGTCGGGTTCCATGCCCCAAACTTCGGGTCGTAGTGTTCGGGCTTCGCCAGCTCGTAGATATGGCCGCTAGCCGTTGCAACGGTGACTTCGATACCGTCCTTGGTGACCCCGTGGTGAGGGCCCTTCCCCGTGAATTTCTTGCCTGTCAAAGCAGCGGCTATCTCCCGACCAGCATCGGGCTTTTCAGCGACAAGAAGGACTTTAGGCATCTGTCGAGAGTCTAGCACAGCGGCCGTTTTTCTCGGAATTCCGGCTTGCCGTATCTTTTGGGCATGGTCGAAGAGCCCAATTCATTCCAGGTAGAACTCCCTGCCCCTGGCTCGCCCGTTTCAACGACTGCGGTAGTGGGGGTTACGGAGGAAGAGGGCTTGAGGTCGGTGGCCGTAGACCTCAGGCGCAACGGGCTAATCCTTGCGGGGGTCGTGATCTCCACCCAGGAATTCGAGGGGAAGGTGCAGGTGATTATCAATATCGGAGCCCCGGCAGGGGCAAGGGGGCTCGACACCGTGATGGTGACTCCGGAGGCCCCCCTTTCAAGGCGGATCCGAGTGCCTATTCGTCCCGCTTTTTGATCCAATAAGGCGAAATCCGGACGAAAGACTAGAAAACGGGAGGGTAAGTGACGCCTGCTCAAGTAGCAGAATGTCTCCCACCCTTCACCTCTCTCGCTCTACGCCGCCCGCCGTCTTCGACGCGGTGTGCGAGGCCGTGGTCGGGGTAAAGGTCACGGAAGATACCAGGCGCAAGGCCGGCCTCCTCCGGGAGGCTGTCTTTAATGCCAAGCGGCCGGGAAAGGGTTCCTACTGTACCCCCCTCAGGGAGTTGCGGCGCCAAGGCTTTGCGGACATCGAGATCACCCTCCCCCGGGAATTCGACACCGTCGCCGCGTATCTGGATCACTATATCGTCGAGAAGCATCCGGACGTAGCCCGCTTCGAGGAGTTCGGGCGCAAGGGGCTCGGCGCCTTCAAGGCCGATTCCTACGCGGAGGCTTGTGGATTGAATGTAGTGCAGGGCATGGGGGCCACCCAGTCGGCCAGCCAGGTCCAAGAGATCATGCGCATCCAAGGCGCAGCTAATCCCGGCGTCCCGAAAATCCCGCTGAACCTGCTCTCCTGCGTATCCGGCCTGTACTGGAACTAGGGTTCCGCAGCTTGTGCTACGATCTATGCATCGGCGTACCTCTCCCACGTCTTAGTAACACATCGTCTTAACCAAACCGCTCAAAATCATGCCTAACTTCAATAAAGTCTACCTCATGGGTAACCTAACGCGCGACATCGAGATGCGCATCACACCCAAGGGTACCGCCATCGGCCAGTTCGGTCTCGCGATCAATCGTTCTTGGAAGAACGAGGCCGGTCAACTCCAGGAGGAGACCACGTTCGCTGACATCGAGGTATGGGGGCGCCAAGCCGAGACGCTCTCCAAGTACGTCAAGAGGGGCAGTCCGCTCTTCGTCGAGGGTCGCCTCAAGTTCGACCAGTGGGAGGACAAAACCTCGGGCCAAAAGCGCAGCAAGCTCAAGGTCGTTCTCGAGAACTTCCAGTTCCTCGGCGGCAAGAAGGACGGCACCGAAGGTGGCGGCGAGGGCGATGGGCACGAGGCCTCCAATGGCAACGGCCAGCGTCAGGCCTCGGCCGAGCCCGCAGCGCGCAACGGCAGGGTCCCGGCAAAAGACACCGTCGACGAGGATGTGCCATTCCTTCAAGATTAAAGGCTTGATGGTTAACATCTTAGCGAACCGCAACTGACAGCAATGTCAAGCCTTGCACAAACCGACTTAGCCGCTCCTCAGGGGGCGGCTAAAGCACTTTCAACCCGCACAATTCAGCGGGTCGCCGCGCGCAACGAGACCGACTGCCTGCGCTGCTGCGTAGCTATGGTTACGGGAGTCGCCTACGAGAAGGTCCCCGATTTTGTCGAAGGAGCGCCAAAGCGCTCGTGGACCGGTGCTCTGCGCAATTGGCTCTCCGAACGCGGAAGCCGACTCGTGCGCATCGGGGTCGACTTGGACGAAGCGCCCCAGGGGCTGCCTGTGATTGCCATCGGAAAGGGCAATCTCGGGTGCTTTCACGCCATGGTCGTTCTCGATGGCCAGATGATTGATCCCGCCCCAATAGGCGGCGCCTTTGCCGAAGGGGCGAAATACCAGTTCGTGATACTTCCGGCGGAGTCCTGCTTCGGGGCCAACTAGCCCAGGCAGCTCGTACCTCTCTCCCATGAGTCGCCAAGTAACCCGCAACTTTCGTTTTTCTATGAAATCACTCGTATCGCTTTTTGCTTTGATCTGCGCAGTTGGCTTCGCCCTATGGGGTATCGTCTGGTTCATGGGGTCCGACAACCCCATTGTCCCCGGAGGCTACTATGGGTATATCACCCAGACGCCGATCCTTGGGCCGAGCCGATTTGTCGGCGTCATCAAAGGGCCTGGCGGCCCCGGACGGTTGTGGAATCCGCACACCGTTCTGGTTTCCATCACGCCCTACAATTACAATGAGGACTTCGCGGGCCCTACCGCGGTCATCGCCAAGGACAACCTCACGCTCGACAGCTTCAGCATGCATACATCTCTGCGAATCAAGGATTCTGCTGAGCAGGTGAAGATCTTTGTCGAGCAGTACAGTACGGTTCATCCGGGCGAGTCGGCCGATCAGGTTGTCTACGGGGCCTACCAGAACTACATCGAGCAACCCCTGCGCTCTGCCGCAAGGGATGCCGCGCAGCGCAACGACGGCCTTAAGATCAAGGACAACATCCCGATCATCGGGAACGAGGTTGAGACCAAGATCAAGGCCCTCTGCAAGGACACTCCGTTCCAGATCGACAACATAGTCGTCGGAAACACGACCTATCCGTCCCAGATCACGGAGTCTGTGGCAAAGAAGCTCGCGGCGACTCAGGACCTGGCCAGGCAGGAGACCCTGATCCAGATCGCCGAGAAAGAGGCCACGATCCGAGAGAAGACCGCCACGGGCATCGCTAATGCCAACAACACGATCAAGCAGAGCTTGACCGGTGAATACCTTCAGTACCTCGCCATCGAGGCGCAGGAGAAGTCCATGAGTTCGCCGAACCATACGGTCATCTACATCCCGGTTGGCCCCATGGGCATTCCGATCACAGCGCAGACCCGTCCGGAAGAGGTCGGGAACAAGGAGGCGACGGCCAAATAGGTCCGCCCGCCGGCGCGCTCCCTCGCCTATCTTCTCATGAAAACCTTCAAATTCTTCGACACGGGGTCGCGCATAGGGCGATTCATGCGGCTCGCTTTCCCGGCCCTGTTGTTTGGCCTCATGACGTTCTTGGTCTTTCGCTTTGGACTGCTTGAGGCCGCATGCCGCAACCTTGTGCATACAACTCGTTCGGAGGCTTGGTTTGGGGCGGCCCTCGCAGGTGGGTGTTCCACTCTCTGCGCTATCGGGGCCGCGGGGTCGCTTTTTTGGTTTGCCCTTAACTGGAGGGCACATTGCAGGGCCTTGGCCCCAGATGCGCGGGTCGTGGAATGGCTCAAAGCGAACCCAGGGGCTCGCACCGCTTTTGTCGAAGTTCACGAGATTAACGGAGACGGGTGCCTCGAGATGACTCTCAAGGTGGCCGGCGTTTCCCGGGAGAATGTCATCGAGATGAACAACTCCGATTTCCCCGATTTTCTCTGCGCGGTGCAGCGGTACGCCAAGGAAAACGGGCTCCCCTTCAAAGAGGCGGAAATGAGGGCGGGCCTCTTTGCGAAGAACCCTTGGGAGCGTGTTAAGAAATGGATGGATGATTCGGTTTACGATTGGCTCAAGGCGGACCAATCCCGTCGGCGGGCTTACGTGCTTCCGCATGGAGAGGGCTGTCTGGACGTGTTCCTGCAGGTCGACGTCGAATCCAACGGGAAAGAAGGGTCGATTCAGGAGGGCATCGTACTCCGCACCGACCAATACTCGCGCTTTGTCGCGGAACTCCGCATCCGGGCCGCTAACGAAAGGCTCCGTTTCGAGGAGTCAGAACTAAAACAATTCTTCGGGGCCGTTGAGATCTAATCACATGACCAAATTCATCTATTTCCAGTGGAAGATAAACACCGATAAGTTGATCGTCTATGTGCCGTTACTGGCCGCCTTCCTGTTAATGGCCATCGGATGCTTTTTCCATGGGCGAAAAGTGGAGGCTCTCGTGGCGGCTCTCGCCATAGGCGCTACCGTTTTCTTCTTCTATCGGGCTCGCAAGGAGGTGGATAAGAACAACGCTCTGATCGAACGGTGGCTTCGGGCTGACAAGAGCGAGCGCAGCGGCACCGTGTCAAAACGGCTTGGCGGCGCAGTAGTCCTCAAGCTTAAGGCTGATCACGTGGCAGGCCGGGTGAAACTGAGGCTCGATCTGACCAAGGTCGCCTTTGCTGGGCTACTCGAAGCAATGCGCAGTTACGCCGAGACCAACGCTCTCCCGTTCGACGAGGCCGAACTGTCTGATTAGCGATTATCCCCCTTCGGCAGCCGGCGGCGCCTGCGGGTGGTCGGGTTTCGTATCTCTCCTCCATGAGCATCCCTCAGAACTTTCGAGTGGCTTCGACCCTCCTTCTGCGGGGCTCCCTGGTCTATCTTGGCCGGCGGAAGGGTAACGGTCTCTGGCAGGGCCCGGGTGGCAAGCTCGAGATGGGTGAAGCCCCGCGGGACGGCGCCCAGCGTGAACTTTTCGAGGAGACAGGGCTCCATATCCCCCTCGAGCGGTTCGTCCCTCTCGGGATGAAGGATGTCCCCGGGCACTCGTACTCGATTTACGGATTCAGCGTGGTCCTCGATGATTCCGAGGTCCCGCGTCCGGCCGAGCCGGACAAGTGCGGCAATTGGATGCTCTTCTCGAAGGAAGATGTGTCCAGGCTTCGCACAGTCTCCTTCCTGCCTGAATTCCTTGGCTGCGTGGCCGCCTAGCTGGCTAGCTCCACGAAACCATGCTTCGCGGCATAGCGGAGGAGTCCTGACTGGTCGACGGTGTCGGTTTTGGCCATGATCGATTGTCGGCTCTCGATGACGGAACTCACCTTCAACCCGAGGTAGCTCGCGCTTTCGGAATCCGACAACCCCTCTGAAAAGAGCTTGAGCACTTCGATTTCTTGGTCGTTTAGGATTTTCGGGAACGCGACAGGATCGGTTTGGAGTTTTGCCCTCAGCTGCTGGATCTTTGGGGATAAATACCCTCTCCCTTCTTGCACAGATTTGATGGCGAACATCAGTACATCCATGCTCTCGGCCTTATGGACAAAGGCTTGGGCCCGGCCCTTGAACGCCTTATGGAGTATGAAGTCCGTGTCGGCCGTGGAGAGGATGACCGTCGGGGGAGGGTTTTCTAGCTCCTCGAGCCAATCCAGCCCGTTCCCGTCAGGCAGCATGATGTCCAGGATTAGGACGTCAGCCTTCCTGATGACCTCGGGCTTGATGTCAGCGAGGGCGGCATACTCTGCAATCTCGGCGGTCGGCATTTTCTCTCGTAGAAATTTCGCCAGAAATTGCCGAAACAGGGTCTGATCTTCTATGAAAGCGATGAGCATGTGATGGTTCCGAAGGTATAGAGACTCCTTTGATTGCCTAGTGAAGCGAGATCAATCGCTAAATAACCGATGGGGGGAGGGGCTCCCTTGAGCCTGTAGGGCTAGACCTGCGTCGCAGGTGGCAGGGCGGCCGAGGCGGCAAGCTCAGCCAGGCCTAGCCGCTTGGCGTTATCGATCGCGAGCTTTCGGCCGATGGCTGTGCCGCCCTGGGCTGTGTTCTTTTCAATCTCGGCGTTTACGGCATCGGCAATCTGCCGGGTTGTGCCGCTCTCGAGAGCCTTAAGGATAGGGGGACACTTCTGGAAAGGGAGGAACTCGATCACGGGGACGTACTTACTCGTGCCATAGACCACGTTCACGTAGAAGACGCCCTCGAGCATCTGCCCTGTCATGATCCGGGCTCGGTCATGGCCAAGGATCCGGTCGGCCAACGACATGAAGCTGACAACTGCATCGGCGATCGAAGCCGCGTGAAAAGTCGTTATGACGGGCTCCCGGGAACGGGAGAGTTCCAGCACTGCGCTGACACTAGCGGCCTCGCGCACCTCGGAGACGTAATAAGCAGCCACCTTGGAGCGCAGGAGGTCAGGAATAATTGCGTCCACAAAAGGAGTCCCCTCGCGCTGGCCGGCCGTGGTCAGGGAGCATTCCCACGTCGAGACCAGGTGGGTTTCGGGGGCGATATAGTACTCGATCGGATCCGCAAGCATCGCGATGTGGTTGCCGCTCTTGGCCCACATCTGCGTGATACTGGAGGCGAGGCTTGTCTTGCCTGAACCCACCGGGCCCGCCACGAGGTACAGCCCCGAGCTCTTTGCCAGGTCGAGGGAATCGATCAGGGACGGGGAGTACGGCAGGTATGCTTCGATCGGGTAAGGGGCCAGGGGCTGGACGCGCAGCGTCAGCTGGGGCGGATGCTGGTAGGGCGAATACTGGAGGCGGAGCTGGTTCTTCTCGAACCGGAAGACCCGCGTGAAGCTGTTTGCCGGAAGCGGCTGCTTCGACGGCCACACCATCTCCTTTGTTTCGGGATTCGTGACAAAGAGCATGACCAGCATGAAATCCCCGTCCGAAATGATTCCCTTCTCTCCCATGTCCCAGTTGATGGCGTGCTGGACTGACCCCTTTGCAAGAAATGAAATCGGGTACCCCTTCCTGAGGTAGACCTCGGTGGCATCGGCCTCTGCCGCCTTCCTGACGATCTTGTCCAGTATCTTGAGTCCATTGTTCGAGGAGGGGATTTCGAGATACCGGGCGTAGTCGGATACGGGAGTCATGCCCTGATCCTAGCACATGGCGATTTTACAATTCCCTTCGGGGGTATCGAGGGTTGGCAGGGCATCCCTCCCGTCCTCAGGGGGAGCCGCCCGGTAGAGCTACCAGCTAGGGGCGTCCGGAACGGAACCGCGGCCAGCCGTATCTCTCCCGTGCCATACTCTGCCTGTACGACACGATGCTAAACGCCGAACAAAGCTTTGCCGAACTGCCCTGGGGACCCCCGCGCCAGGTCAATACTCCGTTTGGCGTTCGGATAGTCACCAAGGTTGAGGTTACCCCCGCGGTTCGAGAGCTTATGCTTAAGGTCCCGGGGGCCATAAAGCGGTTTGGCTACTCGGTCACTGTATTCAAGGGAGTCCCTTACCTCCAAAAGTGGCGCTCCCTGACGGCTGAGGAGGTCTATGTCATGAACCGGCAGATCGAGGCTTCGGCGGCGGAACACTCCGAACTCCAGGTCCCCTGCCCCTTCGGCCTCGCCTTCTACGGGTACCAACGGGCTGGTGTCGATTACATGAAGGACAGGAGCGGGGTCCTACTGGCGGACGAAATGGGCCTAGGCAAGACCCCCCAGAGCATCGGAATCATCAATATCTGCCCGGAAATCAAGAGGGTGCTCATCATCTGCCCGGCCAACCTCAAGATCAACTGGAAGCGGGAGCTTAAGATGTGGCTTGTCCGCGAGGACCTCACGGTGGGTGTTGGCGGTCCCAAGAAGTTTCCGGACGACTCGATTAACATCCTCTCCTACGAGGCCGCACAGAGCCAGATAGCCCGCCTCAAGGCCGAACTCTGGGACCTGGTGATCGTCGACGAGGCTCACTACCTTAAGAATCCGGATGCCCAGAGGACCAAGCAAATCCTCGGATGGGTCGACCCCAAGGCAAAGACGGAGGAGGAGAAGGCCCTTTCCCTCATCCTCCCCATCACGGCCAAACGCCGCATCTTCGCGACCGGGACTCCCATCGAAAACCGTCCGAAGGAGATATTCCCCCTTATCCACGCCCTAGCCCCGGACTTGTTCCCGTACTTCTTGCCCTTCGCTAAGCGTTACTGCAACGCCAAGTTGAAGAAGATTCCCGGGAGGAAGACGAAGGCTTGGGACTTCGACGGATCGTCAAACATGGCCGAGCTACAGCAAAAGCTACGCGCCTCGATCATGGTCCGCCGCAAAAAGTGCGACGTTTTGAAGGATCTTCCGCCAAAGCGCCGATGCATGGTCGCCCTTACCGTGGACGGGGACGGAGAGGTCGTGGCCAAGGAGCAGTCCTGCTACGCCGAGTACGAGGCGCGCAAAGCCGAATTGGAGCGTCTGGAGGCGGTGGAAAAGAAGGAGGGGACTGAGTATGAGGCCGACGTGAAGCGGCTTAAGAGGACGGTCGACTACGCCTTCGATGAAATCGCGATAGCCCGTCACGAGACCACCCTGCGCAAGGTGCCCGCGGTGATCGAATACCTCGAGCGGATCGTCGATACCGATCCGACCCACAAGACAATCATCTTTGCCCACCACAAGGATGTGATTGACCAGCTCTACACGGCCTTCAAGGACCGGAGCGTGTGCTTCGTAGGGGATATGACCCCCAAGAAGAAGCAGGAGGCCGTGGATCGGTTCCAGACTTCGACATCAATCCAGTTCTTCTTTGGGAACCTGATCGCCGCGGGTGTCGGGCTAACCCTTACGGCCGCCGACCATGTCATCTTTGTCGAATTCCCATGGGATCCGGGGAAGCTGAGCCAGGCTGAGGACCGCGCGCACCGCAACGGACAGCGCAATTCCGTCTTCGTCGAGCACCTTGTCCTAGAGGGCTCGATTGATGTTCAGATGATTAAGGAGATCTTCCGTAAACAGGAGATCCTGGCGCAGGCCTTGGATATGCCGGAGGCGATAGCGGTAACGCAAGGCAACGAGGCCCAGTCAGCTGCCGACAGGAAGCGGGCGGCGGTGGGCGGGTTGGTCCCCTCCGCTTTCAAGCCCGAGGAGCGACTGCGGATCTTGACCGTTCTCCGCAAGGTGGTCGCGGCCGTTACCCAGGAATGGGTCGGATTCAGCGGAGTGGATGCCTACATAGGCCAGAAGCTGTCCTTGGTGCCCGAATTGAGCGACAAGCAGGCCTCCCTAGCCCAGCGGATGCTCGGGAAGTACGAGGCCCAGATATCCCCTGCCCTTTTCGCGGAATTGACCCCGCCTGCGCCAGTTCCTGTTCAGGCTCCGGCGCCAAGGCTGCTGGGGGAGGCTGATGAGGTATGGGCTGCCAGGGTGAAGACCGCCGCGGTCCCGGCGGTCCAGGACAGCTTCTCGGGCTTCGAGGCCGCCTAGCAGCCCGTATCTCTCCGGTACAATGCCCAACTCCAATCGAATCTCGACCACCGTTAGTCTCGAAGTCTCTGTGCTCGCCACGGGTCTAAAGCCCTATGTTGCCCCCTCGGGGATCGTTTGCGGGCTTCAGGACGAGGCAGGCAATATCTACAAGCCGGTTCTGGCGTTCGAGAAG
>Ga0302319_10020883_pt1 | contig 11819 bp, 11 predicted proteins | sample Bog_T0_2_FD_203319 | JGI IMG/M metagenome (GOLD analysis project Ga0302319, IMG submission 203319) | Peat permafrost microbial communities from Stordalen Mire near Abisko, Sweden - Bog_T0_2 | ecosystem: Environmental > Terrestrial > Soil > Wetlands > Peat | place: Sweden: Abisko, Stordalen Mire...
GGCGGGGATCCTATTGTATACCGAGGCGACAGTAGCCGCTATCTCCGGCCAGCCGAACTGGTCGGCAAAAAGCTGCGGCAGCGGGCCGAGCTGGTGGTTCTCAATGCGCGGCTGCTCCTGGTGCGTCACCTTCGAATATTGAATGTAGTCTTCCGGTGAGAGCACGGGAATCACAACCGGCGCCAGCGCCGCGCCCATCAGAATCATCAGCGTGACCCACGCCGCCTTGAGAATGACCCAGCGGCGATGCTGCAGCAGCCGCTCCCACAGCACTGCGCCGCCCGCGAAAGCAACTGGGAACGCCGGAAACAGATAGTAAATGCGCGGGCTGAGAACCATGATGACGACTGCGGTGATGACAAAGGCCCAGCCGAGGAAACGATAAGGGCGGCCACTCGCTCTGAAGAAATAGAAATCAAGGCCGGCAATCCAGATGGGCAGGCTGAGCGGCAGCATGGCCGACTGCTCCTGCATCAGGAAGCGGAGCGGCGACAGCGCCACATCGCGGCCGCTGCGCTTGATGTTTTGCTGAAGCTCGATGAAAGGGAAATGGTGGACGATGTTCCACATCAGGTTGGGCAGGAAGATCAAAAACGCAATGGCCCCGCCGATCCAGAACCATCGCGATGCAAACAGCCGGAACTGACCCGCGAGCAGCAGCCCCGCAAGCAGTGCAAAGCCGAATAGTCCCATGGAGTATTTGTTTTCGAGGCCGAGCCCTGCGACCACGCCGAACCAGATCCAGAGGCGCGCGTCGCCCGTGCGGACGATGCGAATGAGCAGCCAGGCGCAACCCATCCAGAAGAGCGGCTCAAAACTGTTCATGCTGAAGAAGTGATCGACGCCGAGCAAACCCGGCGCAACGAGCACGCACAAGGCGCTGAGAAACTGCGCAAAGCGGCCGCCGCCAAGCTCGCGCGCGATGAGGCCTGTGAGCAGAATCTCCGTTGCGCCGGCGAGAATGGTGAGGCTGCGTAGCGCAAGCAGTGAGTCGCCGAGGAGGCCGCGCTCAAGCCATGCCAACAATGCCACCAGTGGCGGCTGATCGACATAGCCCCAGGCGAGATGGCGCGCGCAATCCATGTAGTAGAGCTCATCGACGAAAAAGCCGTAGCGTCGGCCTGTGTAGAGATGCACCGCAATCTTGATCAGCGCAAGAATGAGAACAGCGAGCCCCGAGCCAAGCAGCCAGGGACGCGTGGATGCTACGCGCGAGGGATCGCTTAATGAGGGGGGCGATGACGCGGGCAGAGTGCTTTGCACAGAAGCCTCCCGTGCTGCAGTGCTTGCAAGAAAATCATACGGGAGTTGCGCGGTGGTTCTCAGTTTCGTTCACACCCGTCCATTCGAACCGGGCCATTCACACGAATTTCATCCAAGCCGTCGCTTCGCCTCAAGCACCCGCTCCAGTGCTTCATCCGCGGTCGCGCCGACACTCGACAGATGGCCCATCTTGCGGCCACGGCGCGGCATGTGCTTTTCATAGAGATGCAGGCGAACGCCGGGCACTTCGAGCGCTGCGGCGAAGCCTGGCGAGCCGTTGGGAGCGTCGAGCCACACCTCGCCAAGCAGATTCGCGATGGCGCATGGCGCGATCAGGCTGGTATCGCCCAGTGGCAGATTGCACATGGCCCGGACCATCTGCTCAAACTGGCTGCTAGCGCATCCGCGCTCGCTCTGGTGATAGCTGTTGTGGGTACGCGGCGCAAGCTCATTAATAAATAGCTCGCCCGCGCGTGTCACGAAAAACTCCACGCAGAGCAGCCCCTCAATGCCGATCTTCGCGATGATGTCGGCGGCCAGAGACTCAGCCTTGGACTCAATCTCGGCCGGCACGCCGGCGGGCAGCACGCTCCAGGCGAGAATCTGATTCTCGTGATGATTGCGCGCTGCGGAATAGATGCGAACTTCACCCGAAGGATTGCGCGCGGCCATCACGCTGATCTCGCACTCGAGGTCGAGCGCCTGCTCGGCAACCGCGGAGGTCGCTCCAAGCTCCTGCCACACTCGACCGAAATCAGTGCCGTGCGCAGCACTGATCCGCACCTGACCGCGCCCGTCGTATCCGCCCCGGCCGACCTTGAGAAAGATGTTGCCGCCAAGCGCGTCCACGGCCTCGCGTAGATCTGCCTCACTGCGCACCACGCGAAACAGCCCAACGGGAAAACCATTCTCGGCGAGCCAAGCCTTTTGCAACGTTTTGTCCTGGATGATGCGAATGGGTTCGACGCCCGGGCGGAGAGGCGCAATCAGCGCGACCGCTGTGAGTGCGTCGACGCCAATCTGCTCAATCTCAAGCGTGACCGCATCCACGCCCGTTGCAAGACGGCTCGCGGTGTCCACATCGTCCCAGTGGCCAACGATGACCTCGTCGGCGACAAAGCTGGCCGGACAAGCAGGCTCGGGGTCCATCACCCGCACGCGATAGCCCATTGAACGCGCGGCCATGGCCGTCATGCGGCCCAGTTGCCCCCCGCCCAGAAAGCCGAGCAGCGAGCCGGGAAGGATGACGGGCGCGGTGCTGGAAGACTTTGTCTCGCTGGGAACGGGATTCACCCCGGCAGCTCCTGCCCCAGCGTCTCATTGAGCACTTCCTGGGTGCGAGCAAAACGCCACGCGAGAAGACGGTCGTAAAGCGCATGGTCGTGGGTGGCAAGAATCTCTGCCGCGAGCAGCGCAGCGTTGGCCGCTCCGGGCTTGCCGATGGCGAGTGTGCCCACGGGGACGCCTTTGGGCATCTGCACGATCGAGAGAAGAGAATCCATGCCGTTGAGCTGTGTTGCGGCCACGGGAACGCCGAGCACTGGGACCAGCGTCTTGGAGGCGAGCATCCCGGGCAGATGGGCCGCACCTCCTGCTCCGGCAATTATCACGCGCAGGCCTCGAGCCTTGGCCGTGTCGGCGTATTCAAAGAGCCAATCGGGAGTGCGATGCGCGCTGACAACGCGCGCCTCATGCGGAATCTGAAGAGCGTCCAGGATTTCGACGGCAGCGGACAGGACTTCATAGTCGCTCTTGCTGCCCATCACCACGCCCACCAACGGCTCAGTGCTCATAGGGCTGATTATAAGGGCGCAAGGGCGCGGAACTGCATGGGAATCCGGCAGGAGTTTATCTCATGCGCTCTGCTCCAGTGTTAACGCCGGAACCACGCCTGCACGGCTACCTCGATGACCGCAAACAGCACACTTACCGCGGCCAGAAAGCCCTTGGCGCGCTGCCAGTTCTGCTCATGCCTATCCATGCGCCGCTCCAGCTCCGCAATGCGCCCGCCGTTGCCGTCGCCCACAAGACCAGTGATCTGCGTCTTGAGCACGCTCAGATCGCTCAGCACCTGCGCTTCGAATTCATTCATCATCCGCATCCGCGTGGCTCCATCTGTCGATTCATCTAGTTTCCGTCCCGCTCACGACCCCAGCGGCAGATTGATGAAAAGCGCCGTTGAAAACTCCGAGTAGTTGGGCGGCGTCGAGCCGTCGTACATCCTGACGAAAAAGCGGTCGTTGGCTGTCTCGCGGAAAAAAGTTATGGTGGGCACCGGAGCCCGCGCCACAAGATCCGGATCCTGCCCCGCCATGAAGGCGAAATCGCGGCGCCGAATCTCAAACCCGCCACCGGCCGGAGGAGTGACGCCGGTATTGATAGTCACCGAACCGCCGTTGAGCGCGGTCACCGTGAGCCCGGTGAGATTGGCAAGCACAGTCGGAGCGACAGGCGCCGGAAGCCATGCATCCGCGGGCACGGTCGCGCTGGTCTTGATGGCCAGATCGTCGGCCCAGTCATTCGCAAACACGATTGCATACTCGACAAGATCGGGAAGACTGGCGCTGTAGCTTACCTTGACGCTGCGCACCACAACCTGCGCATTCAGGTTGGTCGAGGGCGCATTCAGTTGCAAAGCGTCGCCTGGCCAGACGTCGGTGGCAAAGCTGATTCGCGTGCCGTTGTACTTGCCGCTCCAAAGCGCGCTAACGCCGGCGGCCGCCTGCTGGATCGCCGACGCTGCGTTGCGGCAGTCGACGGAGCTGCGCGGAGCGGGTTGCGAGACGGTGCCGATCCACGCGGCCACCGAAGGGTCGCCAGCCTCGGCAAGAGCCTGCTGGCTGGCAACATTCACCGCGCGGCCAACCGATCTGCCGATTGTCCGATAATTCACGGCAACCTGTTCGCCGACCGCCGGCTGAAAGCCTGTGTAGAAGACAAGTTTGCCGGTTCGCTCAATGTGACACTCGGCGGCCTGAGCAGTGCTGCCGATGCGGCGCGTAAAGGGACCGCCGCTGGTAGGCGTGCTCACAACCCAGCAGGAGCCAAGGCTTGTCAGATTCAAAGCGCGCATCGTGCCGATGAGGTTGATGCTGCTCGCCGCCACGAGATTGCACGTCGATGGCAGAGCGGCAAGCGCGCCGTCGTAGAGGGTAACCGGAATGCCGGCGACACCGTCAACGAACGGCTGGATCTCCATCTGAACCCTGGCCGGCGCCTGAATCAATTGCCCACCCGCCGTGATTGCGCCGTTGTCACCAAACGACCGGTAGACCCCGAGGTCGCGCTCGATCTCCGAGCAATTCACGCGAAGCCTCAGCGTGTATTGATTCGCCGGATTTAGTGCGTAAGTGGAGCCTGTGGGACTGCCGAGAATCAGTGGCTGCACGCCGACAGCTCCTGTACCCTGTGCCGAGCTCACCTGGAATCCCGCGATGCACTGCGATTGCGAGTTGGTCCCAGTGAAGAACCCGGCCAGCGCCCCGGTACTGCCCGGCGACAGGTTTAGGCCCACAGCTTCCAGCAGCAGCGTGCCGCCCATCTCGATGGGATCGATCCAGGAAAGCACGGTCTCGCCGTCTATGCCGTTGCCGCCTTCCATCGCAAGGCCGCTCGCGCTCAGGCTGATGTTGCCAGACGAGCTGAAATTGGACCACAACGACGCGTTGATCAGAGGTTCGTTGAAGAGCTCGTGGATCAGCGAGGTCTTTCCGGAAGCCAGAAAGAACGGATCCGCAGTGAGATAGAACTGTGTCGTTACGCCGTCTCCCAGAAAGTACTCAGTCACGTACGCCACCGGCTCATACTCACCACAGACGGTCACGTCATTGGCAAGGGCGCGCTTGACGCTGGCAGTGAACGCAAGGCCTGCCAGATTCAACGAGCCGTCGGTCTCATTCAGCGGATGGACGGTGTTCTGCACACTGGCCAGCGCGAGGGCGCCATTCACAACCCGGTATGCTGCACGTGCCATTGTGGCCACTTGACCCGCGCTCTCGCTCCACGATGCCCCCGGCTCCGGAACAAAACTCCCGACAGGCGCATTCAGAGAAACGCCCTGAGTCGAGATTACGGATGATCCGCTGTGAGTCACAAGGCTCGTGATCAGCGCTCCCGCTGTCTCACCGGACAATCCAACACTCGGCGGCATCAGCAGTTGATCGAGCAGCAGCTCGTCGCTCACGGCCTGGATCGCGATGCGATAGCGTGGCCCCTCCAGCGCCAGCCCTACATACTCCGGGAAGGGCGACACCGCGATATACCCGGTGAAATAAACAGTTCCGTCATCGCCGAGGACCGCCAGGTACTGATAGCGCGCTGGCTCCGCGAGGCTGCCATTGGCCGGCAGGCTCAGCCACAATTGACAAACCGAGGGCGCATTGAGCTTGCGTTCGATGGTCAGCGGATGCGCCGCATCGAGGGCCGCTGTGTAGTCCTGCCCCTGAATCGTGATCTTCATTTTGGCTCGCTCACTTGTTCCGTCCCTAAATCAGTGCATTGGCTGCGGGTAGAAAGCTGCGGTAGCAAACCACGCGCTCCCCATCCAACGGATCCGTAACTGGCAGCGCCATGAACTGCCCCTTGAGTTGAATGCGCGCGGGACCTGTCTTCTGCTTGCTGGCCAAAGGAACATTAGCCTCCTCTGCGCCGGCCATCGATTGAAGTCGCGGATAGTGATAGACGATTCTGTCTCCCTGGCTACCCTCCATCACAAACAGCGCCGACCACTCCTGATAAAAACTGCCGCCTTCGCGATCGACAAAACCTGCAATCGCCTGCACTTTCGCGCCCACCGGGGGAGCGCCTCCTATAAGTGGCTCGGCAAGCGTGATGCCCGCGACGCTGACCGCGCTGACCAACCCAACGTTGAAGGTAACGCGCCGGATGTAATCCACATCGGTGACCGGCTGGCGCAGAAAGGCGCCCGCCACGGGCGAGCCCACATAGCCAGTCTGGCCGGCATTGTCCACATCCACCGTGACCAACGAGCCCGGCGAGAAACTCGCTGCATTCGCTGAAGCAAGAAGGATCGAGCTTGCAGTCGAGCCGCTCTGCGGCGTGACCGCGGGGATCGCTGGCGGACCATCTGCCGCGGGCGTCAGCCCACTCGCGGATGCGAGCAGATTCATATGCTGCGAGCCCGTGGCCAGAGCCATGGTCAGCTTCGTCCAGCTCAGAAACTGAAAACTCACCTCGGCCGCAAGAGTCTCGCGCACCTGCTCAAGCGTTGAGGCCGGAATCCCGGTCATTATGGGCGCCGTCTTGCTAACGGACTTGCGCGCAAAGTCCTGGACCCAGCCAAGGCTCACCCATGGAGCGGGTGGAGCGTCAAGATTGAAACGGCCCTGCTGCACAGGGTCAAAGAGCACCGGCGTCTGTGCGGCGCGATTCACCGGCGCAAAGAACCCCCGCACACGCCTCGCCACCGGCGCGGGAGCTGCATACCAATTGGTCGCCATTTACTCCCCCTGCTCCTGATAGCTGTAGACCAGCACCTTTGCCGACCGGCTCAGCCGATCGCGCAGCGTCACCAGCGGTGTAAAGCCGGGCTCGTCCCAGAACACCTGCGTCAGCATTGCCGCCGGAGGGGTCGCCGTGTAGTTGAACTTGGGCGTGTAGAAAGGCTGCACCATCGCCACCACCTCTTCGTCCATCTCGCTCAAAAGCCGGCCCCGGTCCAGGCCTCCGAAGCTCTGCGTTCCAAAAGTCTGATAGAGAATCTCGCACTCCTCAGCCACGAGGGCGGATGCCAGATCCACATCTACGCCCAGGCCCTGCCAGCGCAGCACATACACGTCGCTTGGAATCTGACTGAATGGGGCTTCGGCCTCTTCCACGAGGATCCCCGGCCGAACGGCTCCGCGAATCAGGATCGTCCGCTCCGGATTGATGGTGGTGAGCCGCGTCCGCAGCGCCATATAAAACGAATCCTTCGCATTTTGCATGAAGGTCAGCTCCTGATGTTGCAAATGAAATGCCGGAAGTTGAAAGACCGCAGCCGCTAAATGCCCTGCTGGCCGGCTTCACGCAACAGCAGTCGATAAAGGTACGGCGCACCGAATGCCTCGTTGGAGGCGATCGATTCGATCAGGTAGTCTTTCCCATCCACAGTCACCGCCAGCGTGAGCGAAAAGAGCGCCTGCGCCGAGCCAATATCCAGCGCGTTCACTTGGATTCCGACACTCGTGGCCGAGACCAGCAGCTCGTATTTCGATTCGCCGCCTTCCTTCCACGACGGGCGCAGCTTGCGCATCACCACCGGGCTCACCACAACATCGGCAAAGGTGGTCGCCACCAGTCCCACCTCTGACTGGCTTGTATCCGTGTTTGTGCCGGTTACACGCAGCAACGCTGTGGTACCCGTCACACTGCGCAGCAGGGCATCGGCCAGCATTTGCGGCGCGCCCACCGGGTTTCGCGGGGCCGTATCGCTCATCGCTCACCCCAGCCTGTTCGCTACGTAGGGACGCAGCCATGCCTGCACCGTCTCGTCTACCAGCGAACTCGAGAAATACTGCATCTGCATCGTGTCGATTCTGGTCTTGCTGGCGTTAAGCGCCGGCGTCGACTGGGCGTTGCGCACAATCTGCGCACACGCCGTCTTGATGTCGTCGCCAATCGTCGCGAGCCCGGCCGTGTAGGTCACGGAGACCTCGTTGTAGGGCAAACCAAGTACGTTCCACGGCAACGTCAGCTCGCCGGTATTCGGATCGAAGTCCACGGAATTCGGGTCGATCGCGGTCCACTGCCCAGGCAATGAAAATGCCCAAACGATCTCAAACAGAGGCTCGTTCAGGGTCTCGCCACGGCGAGGCTTGGCGTACCGACCCTCAATGCTCACGATTGGAGTTGTCGCCACGCCGAGCGGCGTTAGAGGCAGATAGCTCAGCAACACCGTTTGCGACCCCGCTGTCAGCCGCAGCCGCTCAGTGTACTGGATCACGTTCAGGTCCGGCCGCCTGCAGTGGCTATTGATCAGTGCCGTGGCCGCTGTAATCCAGTCCGCCGTCGTTCCAGCCGGCAATCCATAGTTCGGGTAATCCGCTGGCTGCAGATATGCCATACTTCACCCTTCCCTCTTCTTGTTCTGAATGGGCGCGGGAGCGACCGTTTCTTCGCTCCCGCATCCCCGCCCCAGCCTGGGTCAACCGCCGGGATGCGCGACGCCAGCCCCGCCATAGTTGCCGGCGCCGCGCCCTTCGCCTCCGGTTGACCTGTTGCCGCCTTCCTTACCGGTCGACAAGCACCTGGTAATGGGCATAGTTAGCGCCCTTTACCACCGGAGCGCCGAACTTGACGGCGACGTACTGGTAAGCGAGCGAGCCAGGCAGCCCGAGCTGGAAGATGCGAGGAGTTGGATCGCCCAGCCAGTGGTACTCGATCAGATCCTCTGTAACGATGTATGCCGGCAGCACCGCGGAGCCCGATCCAGGAACACCCGTGTAGCTCAGGCTCCAGTCGGGGATCAGCGGCAGATCGCCCGCCTGAGTCGAAAGCATCTTCACGCGTATGCCGCCGGTGATGTGATCGGTATTCAGCACCACGTTGAACTCCGTCTTCATCTCGCGGTCGATGAGGTCGAGCAGAACCGGGTTGGCATAGATGGCAGTGGGCCGCACGTAAAAGCCGTTGCTGGCTACCATCTGCGCGACAGCCGACTTGATGCCGTCCACAATCGAGGCCCCCACGGCAATTGAGACTGTGTTCCCGCCGGCGACGATCTGCGCCGTGACACCCATGTACTGGGTAGTTGTCGGAGTGGCCAGGCTGGTGTCGTTGCCGTTCCACAGTGCAACATCGTGCGTCACCATCAAGCCGGAAACGGTGTCGACCAGGTCCTTGGCTTGAAGATAGGCAAACTGCTTCTGCTGGTCGCCCAATTCGATGTCGAAAAGGTTGTAGTTGATCTGCGAAACGATCGCTTTCAGGGGCACGCTCCGCTCTACGCGTGTCGGGCTCACCACCGGAGGCGCGATGGCGCGTGGATTCACAAAGCCTGCCGCGCCAGGATTCGGAATCGCCGTCTCTTCAAAGAATCGCGACGGGTGACCGGTTGCCGGTACCTGCTTGATGCGCTGCCCAAATGGGCTCGAGCGGCGGCAGATGTCAAAGATTTCGGTCTGGTACAAGGGAACTTCGATTGCGCCCGGCCCAATGAAGTCTGCTGCCGCGTGGATGTCTGCAAAGGTTGCGTTCATAGGTTTCTCCGCCCCCTCCATTGGGGCCAGTCGTTGTTCGAAGTTGAGCCGCTAGCTCGGGGCTAGAAGCTGAAGGCTGCGGTTACGAAATGGCTCCCGCACGCAGCAGTTGGCTCTTCACCGCGATGCGCTGCTCTAGGCTCAACCCGGAGAGTGCCGCGTCCAGGGTGCGCACTTCCACAGGGCCATCGCCAATGCCATGTTTGGCCAGCATCTCCGAGGTTGACGCAGGCAGCGTCCTGCGCAGCGGATTCGAAACCGCCGCCGCTGCACTTGCCTTCAGGTCCGCCAGCTCGCGCTCCACGGCCGCCAGCTTCTCTTCCAGCTCCGCCTCGCGCCGGCTCGGTTCCACTGTTGCCGAAATCCGCTCCACCTCGCCCGAGAGAACCCCCTGCCGCTCTTCAAGCCAGCTCAGCGTTCTTTCAAGCAGCGTGGTTGCGGCTTCCAGCCGCTCTCCAATCTCCTTCTCTTCTTTTTCCATGTCCGTCCTTTCCTTTTGCCTTCCGATTGTCGATCTCACTTCCATCTGCTTTGCTCCCCAAAACAGGAAGGGCCCCGCAATGCGGAGCCCACCTGCCTCCCTCAGCATGTCCCCTACTTCGTCATGCGAAAGCTCGTAGACCGGTAGGCTGCTTTATCCCGGAGCAGGATTGCCGCTCCGGTAAAGGTCACTCGGGTCAGTTTCCAGACCTCGGCCCGCAGGTCTTCCACGCGCGCATCGGCCAGCTCATAGCTCATGCCCATCGCTTCCGGCGACTGTGCTTCGATGGCACGCGCCACCTCGGGAAAATCGCGCGCATAAAGATAACCGCGCACCGCCAGCCGACTTCCAACCACGTCGGCTTCGGTCAGGATGCCGATCTTCCGCCGCGCATCGTGACCGTCCCAGCCCGGCCGGTAGTCCACTGCCATCCCCAGCAGGGAAGGCAGCGCTTTTTCAGCTGCCTCCCGCGTCAATGTCACTTTGTGGCCCCGCGCTCCCGCGGGAGCCTTATCGCTCGGCGTGTTCACCACCGTCAACACCCCTTCGAAGGCCACCCGGTTCGGATGCCCATCCACATGGGGGATCGTTACTGCCATCGCTTCCAGTCGCATGCGCATCTCGCCCTTCTGCATTCGGGTTGGAATCTCACTACCGCACAGGAACTCAACTTCTGCTAACCGACAGGACTACTCTCGGCCTGGCCGGCTGATTTCGGCATCGGTCCAAGGCCACGCATCGCGCGAACCTCGTCCACCGTCAGGACACCTGCCTGCAGCAGTTGCACCTGCACCGCCAGCTCTGTTTCCTCGTCCCGCGCGCTCAGCTCGTTGAAGACAAACTCAAACTCCCGCCAGCCGATGCATTTTCCAAACAGGTCGCGCGTGATGTGCCCCGCCAGAAGCATGGCCAGCGGCGAGATCGCCCCGCGAAATGCTTCGTCGTTGAGCTCCGATGCGGTTGACTGATTCACATCGCTCTCCAGTCCCAGCAAGAGCGCCGGCAGTCCGAACGCGTTCGCGATCATGCGGATCAGAAACTCCTGCCAGGCCAGCCGCAGGTCCGCGTCGGTTCCCTGCGCGAAGCGCAGAACCTCAGGCTTCTGCTCGGTCGAGATCAGAGGCACTCGCCCCGTTCCCTCGATCTCGTCCTGCCACCACCGGATCAGGCGGTCATGCTGTGCCGGCGTGGCCTCGTTGAGCCACAACGCATACTGCGCCACCGCATTCGCCGCCAGCTTGCCCGCAAACCTGTGCGCGCTCAAGAACTGGTTCACCGTCTCAAACGCAACCTCAAGAGGACCGAGGCCAAACGGCGTGAAGCTGCGCGGGTTCATCCGCACATACATCAGTTGGCTGTCGAGCAGGTCGATCGCGTTCGACTCCTGCTGTCCCGGCATCACCTGCGCGTAGCGCGGAGTCTCGGGATCGCCGTCCCACTTCGCATTGATGCGAATCGACGCTCCATCCACCGGCCATAACATCGCCGGCCGCTCCGGTTCGCCCGTCGGCTGCATCTCCATCGCTCCAAAGCCTCCCGTGAGCGCATCTTCAATTACCTGTTCGAGAAGAGTGCGAAAGCTGTCGATGGCGTTGGGTTCCTCCAGCACTCGGCGCAACGCGGTAAGTCTTCTGGCCGCATCCGCCGAATCCACCCCGTTCACCCCACGCCGAACCCGCACCTGCCAGTCCATCGCCGCGACCCGGTCCTTGATCACGTTGATCGCGCGCCGCACCACCGGGGTCTCCGCAAATCGGCGCAGGTTCATCGGCGTCGGCTTGGGCAGCAGCCGTCCCGGAAACTGGACCGGGCTCAGGATCGAAGGCATCGCCAGCGTCCTGCGCTCCGCCTCGGCGCCGTTAGCACTGGCGGCAACG
>Ga0302319_10020884_pt1 | contig 11819 bp, 6 predicted proteins | sample Bog_T0_2_FD_203319 | JGI IMG/M metagenome (GOLD analysis project Ga0302319, IMG submission 203319) | Peat permafrost microbial communities from Stordalen Mire near Abisko, Sweden - Bog_T0_2 | ecosystem: Environmental > Terrestrial > Soil > Wetlands > Peat | place: Sweden: Abisko, Stordalen Mire...
GAGGTCGAGCTCGATACGCTGCAGGGCGAGAAGGGCATGATGCGCGTTTCAGTGGATGCGCAGATTGTGGGCGAGGTGATTTCGGCGTGGACCGGGATTCCGTTGGGCAAGATGGTTCGCAACGAGATTGAGACGGTGCTGACGCTGGACGAGCACTTGAAGAAGCGTGTGATCGGTCAGGATCATGCGCTGTCGGCGATTGCGCAACGAATTATGACTTCGCGCGCGAACCTGGACGATCCGGTGAAGCCTGTGGGCGTTTTTCTGCTGGTGGGGCCGAGCGGCGTGGGCAAGACGGAGACGGCAATTGCGTTGGCTGACACGCTGTATGGCGGCGAGCGGAACATGATCACGATCAACATGTCGGAGTTTCAGGAGGCGCATACGGTGTCGACGCTGAAGGGCTCGCCTCCGGGGTATGTGGGCTATGGCGAGGGCGGCGTGCTGACTGAGGCGGTGAGGCGCAGGCCGTATTCGGTGGTGCTGCTGGACGAGGTGGAGAAGGCGCACCCGGATGTGCTGGAGTTGTTTTTCCAGGTGTTCGATAAGGGGCGGATGGAAGATGGCGAGGGCCGCGAAATCGACTTCAGGAACACGATCATTTTGCTTACGAGTAATGCGGCAACGGATACGTTGATGAAGCTGACGGCGGATCCCGAGACAGCTCCGAATACCGAGGGCATGGTGAAAGCGCTGAAGCCGGAACTGGACAAGGTGTTCAAGCCGGCGTTTCTGGGCAGGCTTATGATTATTCCGTATTACCCGGTGCGCGATGAGGCGTTGAGGCAGATTATTCGCCTGAAGCTGGGCAAGATTCAAAGACGCTTGCAGGAGACGCACAAGATTGCGCTGGTGTACGACGATGTGCTGCTGAACGAGGTGGCGGCGCGTTGCACGGAAGTCGAGAGCGGAGCGCGCAACGTGGATAATATTCTCTCCAACACAATGCTGCCGGATCTTTCGCGGCAGATACTTTCGCAGTTGGCGAGCGGGGAATCATCGGAGCGGGTGAATGTTTCGGTGAAGGATGGGGCGTTGAGTTACAACTGGGAAGCGGTGGTGCAGTGAAACAGGGAACAGGGTCATCGGGGCTAGGGACTTAGGGACCAGGCAACAAGAGAATGCGTGGGGTTGAGCTATCCCCGGTCTCAAAATCGAGACCGGGGACACCCAACATTCACGAGGGTGCCGGGCTTAGCGGGTATGGGACAGGCGGGTTGACATGTTGAGTCTGAAGCAGGCAGACCGGTTGATGCAGTTCACGAGCCCGCTGGGCAAAGATGTGCTGCTGATTGAGTCGATCGAGGGCGGGGAAGGCATTTCGCGCCTGTTCGATTTTCAGGTGGTGCTGCTGGCCGAGGCGGGGATGTTGCTCGATCCCAAGGCACTGGTGGGCGTGAAGGCGTCGGTGGCGATCGCGCTGAGCGATGCCCAGGGTTCCCGCTGGATCAATGGGATCATTGCATCGTTCGAGCGACGCGCGGGCGATGACGAATTCGATATTTACATGGCGCGGATTGTGCCTGCGATGTGGCAGTTGACGCTGAGTTCGAACTGCCGTGTGTTCCAGAACAAGACGGTGCTGGACATTGCCAAGGCGGTGATTGGCGAGTATGGGCTTTCGATTTCAGACCAGACGAGCGGAAGCTACAAGCCGCTGGAATACTGCACGCAATATTCGGAGACGGATTTCCATTTTGTATCGCGCATATTGGAAGAGAGCGGGATCTATTTCTGGTTTGAGCACACAGACCAGGACAACAAGATTATGCTGGGCGATGGCCGGACGGCATACCAGGATTGTCCGCTGTCGGCGAGCGTACCGTATGCACTGGACAAGCGGGGCGCGGAGGGGGCGTACGGGGCGGTGGTTACCGAGTTTACGTCGACGGCGACCATGGTCTCGGGGAAACACTCAGGCGCAGACTATAACTTCCGCACGTTTGCGCGGGCGGATACGGCGGACAAGAGCAGCACCAGCCAGTATGGCAAGAATGCCTTTGACCAGTATCTCTACCCGGCGGGCGCGGAGGGGTACGCGAACGATGCGACGCAGCCGATATCGGATTTGCAGACGTTGTTTCTGGAGACGCGGGAATTGGCGGCGGATGCGGTAGCGGAGGTGCTGCGTGGGAGGTCGAGCGCTCGGTCTTTTTGCCCAGGCTATACGTTCAGTCTTACCGGACATCCGGAGAGCCCATACAACCGCAAGTATCTGTTGACCTCTGTCAGTCTGGGAGCGGACCAGGTTCCGCCTTACCGGGCTACCAACGCAGGCAGGAGCAAGGAGTTCAGCAACGATTTCTCGGCGGTGTCTTCTGACATTGTTTACAAACCGGCACTGACCATCAGCAAGCCGAAGATCTATGGTCCGCAGACGGCGCTGGTGGTGGGGCCGAGCGGGGAAGAGATCTATCTGGATGACCAGGGGCGCATCAAGGTGCAGTTCTTCTGGGACAAGCTGAACTCGCGTGGAGCGACAACGGACACGACGTGGGTACGGGTGGCGCAGAGTTGGGCGGGGAACGGCTGGGGTACCTATCACTGGCCGCGCGTGAACGACGAGGTTGTGGTGCAGTTTCTGAATGGCGATCCGGATAATCCGATAGTAACGGGGTCGGTGTACAACGGGTTGAATACGCCGCCTTATCCGCTGCCGGACAACGGAACACGTTCGGGAATCAAGACGCGGAGCAGCAAGGGCGGATCGGCTTCGAATGCGAATGAACTGCGCTTTGAAGACAAGATGGGAAGCGAGCAAATCTATATTCATGCTGAGAAGGACATGGATACTTCGGTGGAGCATGATCGACGCGCGATGGTGGGGAACAACGATTCTTTGACCATTACAGGCAATCAAACTGAACAGGTAAACGGGAATTACAACCGGAACACCAAGGGGAATATCGTTGAGGGTGTGACGGGAAATGCCGACCTGAAGATTGGTGGGAACCAGACGGAGTCAGTGGGCGGGAATCTGGGGTTGAAGGTGACTGGGAACCAGGCGGAGTCCGTGGGCGGAAATCACGGCCTGAATGTGACTGGGAGCCAGAGTATCTCGGTGGGATCGGCTTATTCTCTCAATGCCAACAACACGATTTATATCAATGGCGGGATGAGCGTGGTGATCCAGGCGGGGATGGAACTGAGCCTGGTGGCGAGTGGGAATTTTGTGACGATCGGGCCGTCGGGAGTCTCAATTTCAGGAACGATGGTGTTGATCAATAGCGGCGGCGCGGCTGGTTCGGGGAGCGCGGGGGATACGGGTAGCCCAGGGAGCCCGGGTGATCCTGGGACTCCGGACAAGGTGGATGACAGCGATGGTGGTGGCACGAATGCAGGGGGTTCTGGGGGCAGTGCAGGGACGGCCGGAAGTCCGCCGTCGGGGCCTGGAGGACCTTCCTCGTTTGTGCCGACGCCTCCGGCGTTGCCTGCGGGTATCCCAAGCGTCAGTTCTTTGTCAAACGCGGCAAGCGGTGCTTTGGGCGCCGCGGCGGGAGCCGTAAACCAGGTAGCGGAAGGTGCGCAAAATGCGGTTGAGCAGGTAAGACAGGCTGCGGATCAGATCTACGGACAGGCGCAGCAGGCTGCAAAACAAGCGGAGCAAGCTGCGCAACAGGCTGCGAAAATAGCGCAGCAAGAAGCGCAATATGTGGAGCAGCAGGCGCGGAAGGCCTTCCAGCAGGCGCAGCAGGCCGTCAACAATGCCAAGCAGGCTGTGAGCCAGGCGGTGGGTCAGGCAAAGGCTGCCGCGGAGGGAGCGTTGAATGCGGCGGAGCAACAAGCGCAACAGTGCTTGAAGCAGGGAGCGCAAGCCGTACAGCAGGCCAAGCAGGCCGCGCAGCAGGTGGAGCAGCAGGCGCAACAGGCCGCGCAGCAGGCTCTGCAAGCGGCGAAGAACGCCCAGAAGCAGGCGCAGGACGCTATCAATAGTGCGAGACAGGGTGCTACCCAGGCGGCGCAAGACGCTTTGAAGCAAGGCCAACAGGCGGTGGCCCAGGCGCAGCAGGAAGCAAAGCAGGTTGAGAATCAGGCTGAGCAGGCTGGAAACCAGGTGCGGCAGGCCGCAAGCAACGCGGCGAATCAGGCGCAGAGCGCGGCGCAGGCTGCGCAAAGCCAGGCGCAAAACGCGATCAGTCAAGCGGGGAAGGGCTTCTAGCTATCTGCGGTGGGGCAGGCTCCGCTTGCGCGGAATGAGGAGAATGGGCTTTCGAGCACCCTGTGGTGGGGCAGACATTGCTGGCGCACCATGGGAGTTGAGGTTTACGTGTCACAAAGGTGAGACCCGGGCCACTTACTGAAAAGGAAGTGAGGGATCTGGGGGGTTGAATGGGTGCGAGGGTTGAGTCGCTCTTGACGGAAACAGTGCCACAAGCCGGCGCGGTGAGTTCCTTTCCCAAGATTGGGAAATGGACGGTGACAGCGATGCCGGCGGGGTGGATCTACATTGCCGGATTTGGGATCAAGCAGATGGTGGCTACGCCCGGGACCGTGGCTGCGAGCGTTGGAGTGGGCGAAGACAAGCTGGACGATGAGGGCGCGCTGGCCGAATACATCGAGAAGCAGATGAAGCTGATTGAGGGCCGGTTGAAGGAAGTGAAGTGCGCCGGGCCGAGGGCGGTGCAATTCGCAGGGGCGGATGAGGCTCACCTACTGTTTGTGCGACACAGGATGGAGTCCGGGAGAAATATGCTGCATGCGCAGACCTATGTGCGGACTGGGTGGTGGCTGGGGATTGTTACTCTGACCACTCTTGAAGAGCAACTCGGTGTGGTGCGGGCTGACTATGATTCGTTCCTGAAGGGGCTGCGAATTGGTGCGTAGCGGAGTGAGTGCGGGGTAGGAGTTTCCCGGGTCTCAAAGGCGAGACCGGGGGCACCCAAATTTAATTGAGAGTGGGATAGATGCCTCCAGCAGCGAGAATTACGGACATGCATGTATGCCCGATGGTGACCGGGATTGTGCCGCATGTGGGCGGGCCGATTCTGCCACCGGGGGTGCCGACGGTGATGATCGATATGCTTCCGGCGGCGACGGTGACGAGCATGGCCACATGCGTTGGTCCGCCGGACATAATCATCATGGGCTCTCTTGGCGTGATGATCAACTTTCTGCCCGCGGCCCGGCTGATGGATCCCACTGCGCATGGAGGGATGATCATGATGGGTTCGCCGACCTGCATTATTGGCGAGGTTGGGATACCGATGCCGGGGTTGGGTGGGTTGGGCGGTATTATGGGTGGGCTCGCGGCTAGCGGGGCTTAGCGGCGGAGTCTGCTTCTGGGATTACTGCGCTGTTGCGTCCCAGATTTTGAGGAGCGCTGGGGAGACATAGGTGCGAATGGGGTTGTAGTTCGCTTTGCGGGCGGCCTTGAAGGCGGAGATTGCGTCCTCGGGAGGCTCTTTTAACTGGCCTGACGGGGTGCGGAGGATGGCGCGCTCTATGTAGGTGGCTCCCAGATAGAAGTCGGCAGCGCCGGGGTTCTTCGCGGTTTGCGGGGACTCAATGTAATCCATCAAAGCGCGGCGGGCATCGTCGTACTGGGCCTGATAGAAGGAGCGAATGGCGGATTTCAGCTCGGCCAGGGCTGCGGCTGGATCGCTCTTGATGGCCTGTTCGAGGCGGGTTGTGCTGGCCTGAGCTTCGCCATTTCCTGGTTGCATTTTGAGAACTTTCGCATAGTCACTGAGCGCCTGGGTGGAGTTGCCCTGTTTTTCGGCGTTGCGCGCATCGGAGAGAAGACTATTGACCTTCTGGGTCAGGTCATCCGGATTGCCGGATGTCTGCGTGGTTGGCGCAGGAGCCTTGGCGGGAGGATTATTGGTCGGAGGGGGCGGCTGGGGCGGCGGCGTGGTGGCCTTTGCCGTTGTGCCCTGCGTACTCGGCGTCTGGAAGTATTTGGAGTTGTTCCGGTTGGCGATCTCAACATCGATGGCGCGGAGCCTGGCGGGGACGTCGACAGGGCCGTGGGGGTTGAGGCTGTAGGCGTATCCGAGCGGCTCTTTGGCGGATTCAGGATTCTGGGCTTCCGCTTTGTTGGCGGCGTCGATGTAGGCGTTGTACGAGGCCACGTTTTTCAGGTAAGGAACGGCCGCGGCTTTGCCTGCGGGAGTGGTCATAGCCTCGGCCAGGTATTCAACGGCTTTGAAGTCGCCATGCTCCCAAGCGGCCTTGATCGCAGCAGTCGACTGGGAAGAGTTCCGTTCATTGCGAATGTTGTCGAGCAGGATTTTTACCTGGCCGGCCACCTTGGGGTCGCTACCAGGAATTTGATGGGCGAGTGTCTCCGCCTTATCAAGATCGTGGTTCTGGAAGGCGGCCTGCGCAGCGGCAAGCGTGGCTTCGTCGTCGTGGGCCCCGCCGCCACCGCCGCGGGAGTTATTGCAGGCTTCTACGTAATTCTTTGGGTTCCAACTTCGCGGCATCGCAAAAATCCTGGCTCTGCTGCGCCTTGTCGTTGCCTTCCTTCTGCGCCTTTTCGAAGAGTTCTTTCGCGCCCTTCTTCGAGTCATCTTTGAAGAAGGCGGCGCGGGTGGGAAGGACGGAAAGCGCGAGGAAAAGGACCGCTAGAATTTGAGGAAGCTTCATTTTGCACCTCCCACGATCTGGTCGATTGTGCTGTCGTCGATGGGCTGGAGGGTGATGTTGCAGACCTTGGCTTCCGTGGCGACGTCGCAGGGCTGGGTTTGGGTGGTTCCGTCGTCAGCTTTGACGACCACAGAATATGTTCCGATCGCGATTCCGTCGAGGCGCATGGGGGTTGAGCGATCTCCGGCGGGAAGGGGAATTGGCTTGCCCTGCGCGGTGGTGATGCTGACGACCTCGCCGAATGGGGTTGCGCTGATTTCGAGAATTCCCACGGGCGGCGGAGGCGCTGGACGGAAGGCGAACCAGTAGACGGCCCCGCCACCGGCGAGCAATACAACGACCAGGACTCCGATAATGAGGCCCCAGGGAGCGCCGGATTTGGCTTTGGCCGACTCGTCTGCGATGGGCCTGGCGACGGCTTTGGGCGCGGGTTGGGTTGCAGCTTGAGTTGCGACGAAGGGTGAGGTTCCGGGCGCGGCAACAGTTGCGGCTGCGGACAGAGGGGGGGCGGGTTTGGCTGGCCTTTTCGGTGAGGACTTCTGTGCTTCCTTGGTGATGCGCTTGAAGTCCGCCTGCAGCTTGGGATCGGCGAATTCAGCGGCGTCGTTGGCCCGGTTCAGAATCTCGATGGCCTCTGTGCGGTCGTCGCGTTGGATGGCCTCGGTTGCTGCCGCGATGGCTGACTTGAGCAGTTCGTTTGCAATTGCAGAGCGCTTGCCGAGGTAATCGGTGATGGCGGCGGAGACGCGGGCGGAGTCGCCATATTGGGCGCGAACTGCCTGGAGGGCGTTGAGGCCGTTGCGGAGGTCGTTTTTTTGCAGGGTGTCGGCGGCTTGCTGAATCGCATCGGTGGTGGCGCGTTCCTGCTCCTTGGCGGCGCGCTCGCGCTCTTTGGCTGCGAGTTCCCGCTGCTGGGCCTGCTGCTGGGCCGCCTGCTGCTGCGCACGGGTTGTTTCGAGCTGAGAACGCAGTTGCTGGACGCGCTGCTGCTCCTGGATTTCAGCCGGCTGGCCGGCGAGCAATTGGATGGCCTGATCAATATTGTTGCTTTGCCCAAGTTCCTGGGCACGGGTTACTAGGGCGTCGATGCGGCGCTCTGTCTCAGCGAGGCTGGCAACTGCTTTGCGCAGCAATTGATCTGCGAGGGCGTCTCCGGTCTGTTCGGCGACGGGCTTGAGAATGCTGATGGCCCTGTCAAACCGACCCGAGGCAAGCATCGGTTGAGCTTCGCGGATGGCGTCGGCGGCGATCCGACTGAGTTCCGCCTTGCGTTTGGCTTCCTGCGCGTACTTGAGCAGAGACGAAATCTCAGGGCTGGTTCCGAAATCGAGCTGGGCGGTTTCGAGAGTATGGACGGCCTGATCGAATTCTTTTGCTTCGATAGCGGCCTGTGCTTGTTTGAGGGCCTGAGATTTGCGCTCCTCGGCCTGGGCCTTCTGCGTTTGTTCAGTGACTTTTGCCTCAAGCGCCAGCAGGCGGGGCTCTCCCGGCATTTGCTCCAGCGCCTGCTGCACGACGGCCAGTGCTTTCTGGGGACTGGCAGCCAGATGATCGTAGACACTTCGAGTGGTGCTCTCGACGAGGATCCTGGCAGCCTTCTCCTTTTGCTTGGCGTCGGCATCCGCCTTCAGTTGAAGGAGGACTGTTTCACCTGGGAGGCGTTCCTGGGCACGCTGGATGAGGGCCAGAGCTCGATCGAGGTCTTCTGACGCGATACATTCTGATATCTCGGCCACAATTTGATCGATGATCTTGCGGCGGCGCGTTTCTTCCTGGCGGTCGATGGCCTGCTGGAACAGCTGCTGGGTCTCGGCGTCAGTGGGGTCGATTTCGAGAGCAGAGCGCAGAGTCTGGATGGCCTCAGTAAAGTTGCGGGAAGCGAGTTGACCGCGAGCGGCCTCACTGAGCTGGCGCAGGTTGCGCTCGCGGGTGGCGCGCTCGGCATCCTGAACAATGCGTGCCCGCTCATTGCGCAGGTCGGTGTTGCGATCGTCGAGTTGCAGCGCGCGCTCGATGAGTTGGTTGGCCGCGGTAAAGTCATTACGCTTGCGAGCCTCGCGAGACTCTTCCAGCAGACGTGCGACCCTTTCGGCTTTGTCTTTGAGATGGCGGGCGTTTTCGACCTTTTCAGCAATTTCGGCATTGGAAGGGTCGAGATCGAGAGCCCGGTTGTAGATGTCTACGGCATCGGCATAGCGCTGAGTGAGGACGGCCTCTTCCGCGTCGGAGAGCAACTGGCGGAGCTGTGCCGTTTTCTGCTGGCGGGAAAGTTTTTCCTGCACATCGCGCAGCAGCTTTTTGACCTCAGTATTCTTGGGATTGACGCGCTGCAAGTCGAGCAGGAGCGGGCGAACCGCGGACCACTGTTCTTCAGCGATCAGAGGGTGAATCCCGGAAAGCGCTTTGGCGACATGGTCACGCTTGAGCCCTTCGTTGATGGACTCGAGGTCGGTGGCCATGTCCTCGGCTGATTCATAACGATCGGCAGGGCTCTTGGCCAAAGCGTGGTCCATCAGTTGGTCAAGTGCCGGCGGATAGTCGGTGAGGAAGTTGGACAGCGGGTCTTGCGGCTCACGGACCACGCGATGGAGTGTGGCTGGGTCGTCGCCGGGAAACGGCAGGCGCCCGGTGAGGAGCAAATAGAGGATGACGCCGGCCGACCAGATGTCTGCGCGTCCGTCGGCCGGTTTTCCCAGCAGTCTTTCCGGCGAGATGTAGTGAAAGGTGCCGATGACCATGCCGGTCTGGGTGTGGCCTGAGGCTTTTTCCAGACGCGCTACACCGAAGTCGACGATCTTGATGTTGCCGTCGGGCTGCACCATGATGTTGGCCGGCTTGATGTCGCGATGGATGACGCCCTTCTGGTGTGCGTAGGCCAGGCCAAGGCAAAGCTGGCGGATGATATCGAGCTTTTCAATCAGGGTGAAGCGGTGTCCGGCGCGGAGCAGATTCTCGAGAGAGTCTCCGGGGACGAACTCCATGACGATATAGGGGCTGCCATCCTGCTCGCCGAAGTCGTAGACGGTGACGATGTTGGGATGGTTGAGGATGCCGGAGCGCGCCTCAAGAAAGAAGCGCTGGCGCAGTTCTTCGGTGGTTTCGGTGAGGGTCTTGATGGCCACTTCACGGCCGACGGACTTGTCGATGGCGCGGTAAACGACACCCATGCCCCCGACGCCGAGGACGCCGAGGACAGGGTACTTGCCGATTTGAGTAACAGTGGCTGGGGAATCCATACTCAGTTCAGTACCTGTCCGGCGACCGGGGTTCGGGTGAAGACATCATAAACCGGGATTGGACAGGTTAGCCAGTTCTTTCCAAAGGGTTTTCATCCGGCAGAATGTTTTCTTGCGGTCGTGGGCACTGTGGTGTGTACGGCGGGAATTGGTAGGCTCTGAAATGATCGGGCAAGGGCAAGCCTTTTAGCAATTTGCCTGGGTCCGCTACAATCCGGTGCTATGGATGAAGTGCCCGTGGAAAATCAGGAGACCGTCGCTGTTGAATTCAGCATTGGAGTCGGGCGCGGGAAGCTGACTGCGACCGCGGTGGTGCCCAAAGGGCAGACGAACCTGACTGCGATTCTGCCTATTCTTCAGTCGCTTGACGATTCGCTGGTGGCAGGCGTCAGCTCTCAACTCAACCGGGAAACGGGCCATGTTGTCTCTTGCAGGGCCGGTTGCGGGGCGTGCTGTCGGCAGATGGTTCCGCTGAGCATCTTTGAGGCCGAGGCCCTTGCGGGCTGGATTCGCAGCCTTCCCGAAGTGCGGCAGCAGGAGCTGGCGCGACGCTTCGACGAGGCACTGCGCAAGCTGGCTTCGGCCGGTCTTATCGATCGGATGATGAGGGAGGAATGGCTGACGGAGACCGAATCCGGGCGCGATCTTGCCCTCGAATACCTTTACCAGCGCATTGCCTGTCCGTTTCTTGAGGAGGAGTCTTGCTCCATCCATCCGATACGCCCATTGATCTGCCGCGAATACCTGGTGACTTCCCCGGCCGAATATTGCTTCGATCCCGCGACTCTGATGGCTGTCCCGGTACCGCTCCCCTTTCATCTTTCTAAAGTGCTGAACCGCATAGGCGCGGAACTGGAAAATGACTCGCGGGGTTGGATTCCGCTGCTGTTCCTTTTCGCGTGGATGAAGGCGGGTGCGAGTCCGGGCGAGGGTGTCTCGGGGGAGGGGCCGGAGGTGTTGTACGAGGTGATCAGCAGGCTAGGCGATGCGCGTGGAGGCCTGGATTCTGGGACCGCTTCGTCTTGAAATCGTCTTGCGCAGAGGTAGGCAGAGCTTGCGGGTGTTCACGTCCTGGGCTGGTTGGCCGAAAGAGGAGATAGGGGAGTGTGCGGTTGCCTCCCGGCAGGTATCTCTTGGTTACAGCAGGGTCAGCCAGCAGCGAGCGGGGGAGCGGCAGCGCCGGCAGTGGGTCGGGGCGCGACCGGCGAGTGGACGACCGTTTTGATTTGGAACACGCACCGGGGACGTTGATCCACAAGGGCACGGGCATTCCCTGCGAGATGATGGACATCAGCCTGAGCGGCTGCCGGTTGCGCAGCTTGCGGCCATTTACCGCCGGGTCGCTGGAGTCGGTCAGGGTGGTTTTGACGATCCAGGGGATGGTGCTGAGCATCTGGGGTATCACGCAGTGGACTACGTGGGACGACACAGTTGGCGTACGCTTCATTTATCCCACGGCCAGGGCACGAAACCAGGTGGCAGGGCTGCTGACTTGCCTGCTGGACAAGAACGCGGCAGAGGTGGTGAAGCGGGCGGTTGCGGAAGCGCAGCGTAGGGAAGACAGCCCGATTCTGGCGCTGGAATATCCGCTGCCCATCGAATCCGAGTTGGAGGATGAGGCGGTGGAGGAAGAGGAAGAGGAGTTTCAGGAGCCTCCCGCACCGCCGCCGCCACCAAAACGGGTGGAACTGCGCAGCGAGTATAAGGTATTGAGCCTGGAGGAGGGTGACTCACCTGCGATGTTGCACCTGGTGGCGGATGAGGCCGTGCTGCAAGGGAACGTGATGGATGTGAGTCAGGATGGATGCCTGATTAGGCTGACGCGGGTGTCACAGGTACGCCTGAATGCCCAGGTGGAGGTAGATTTCCACTTGCGCGGACTGCCTTTTCGGCTTCCGGGGATGACAAGGGAGATGCACGGCGACGGGCTGGTGGAGATTCGGTTTACTGAAATGAGCCGGCGGAAGCGGGATGATTTGGCCCAGGTGATTGGGG
>Ga0302319_10020886_pt1 | contig 11818 bp, 19 predicted proteins | sample Bog_T0_2_FD_203319 | JGI IMG/M metagenome (GOLD analysis project Ga0302319, IMG submission 203319) | Peat permafrost microbial communities from Stordalen Mire near Abisko, Sweden - Bog_T0_2 | ecosystem: Environmental > Terrestrial > Soil > Wetlands > Peat | place: Sweden: Abisko, Stordalen Mire...
TGTCACCGAGTTGGTTCCAAGCGTAGTCGGCTTCAACGTGACGTTGCTCGTGGTGGTGGCGGAGCCTGCCGTCACCGTCGCCAGATTTGTCCATTTATGGGCATTGAGTAAGAACGCCGGAAACAGCGGCAATGCTCTTTGATGGTGCACCGGAGCAGGTCGTTGGAATTCCTGAAAGAGTAAGGGTGCCGCCGATTGTAACATTTCCTGCAACTGACAATGTAGTCACTGTCGCAGCCGCTGGCGTAGTTCCACCAATGACGGTGTTATCGAGGCCAGTGGAGTCGAAAGTAGCTCTGACACTGCCGCCTGGCGCGATTGTCACATTGCCGCCCCCGGAGCCATATTGCACACCATACGCAGCGCCGCTGCTGACAATAGCCACTCCGCTAGAGCCCCCTGTAACCGTTAATGGGTTATTGGCATTATTCGTGTGATTTATCTGGAACTCCGAGCCAGCATTAGAATTCACCGAGGTTTTGAACACGATGGCGCCTGACCCTTTTGTACCAATGTTCCCATTAACATTCGTGTCGGTGCCGTTGAACAGTATGCTCGGCGGATTAGTGGTGGTCGCCCCTTGTAGCTCTACATAATTGGCGTCCGCATTGCCGATGTTAACGGTAGCGTCCGACAAGTTTGTCGTTCCCCCCGCCGAACTTATGCCAAGCGTGCCAGCATTCGTTCCAATCGTTGCTCCCGATGCCCCGCCGCCACCTTGCAAATAATCAGCGCCAACGCTTGTCATCGCAAAGCCGGTGCCGTTGTTGTTCCCAAGAAGCACTGCGCCTGAACCTTGGCCGCCTAGAAATAATCCTATGTTCGTGTCGGACCCATAGGCATAAATATTCCCATACCCAGTCGTCGCAGAACCAAAAATCTCTACGCCATTAACGGCATTCGTCACTTGTTTTACTGTCAAAGACTGCGCGCCAAACGCACCGCCAAAATATTGCGAATAATTGTAATTTACATTGCCTAATGTGTTACCCCTAGTGGCAAAACTCCAAATAGTATCATTCGCAATCAAGATGTTATTGTAAGGTCCGGCATATGTTGCATGTATGCCATATCCACTATTAGCAGCGACAACGCTGCCCCCCGTCACTTGGACAATGGCGGAGCTATCCTGCACCTTGATCCCATCGCCAGTACCCACACCTGAATAGCTGCCGATGAATGTGTTGTTGAACAGAAAATAGGAATAGTTTGGCGCGGAGATAATGTTGACAGCGGCTCCGTTTTCGGTCGCAATGCTAGTGCCATCAAATACAAAGTTCTTCAGGCCGCCGAGCGACGTGTTAACGACAACATTATCTCCGGATGATGTATCGAAAAAGCACGCCGACCCAAAAACAGCACCACCATTTGCGGTTCCACTGTCCTGAGAGTTGTCAACGTACATGTTGTTTACATTGCTCTCGATGTTAGACTGAGTGCAGTGAAACCCATTAGCACCACCGGCTAATCTCAAACCGACCGTGCCGTGGCGCAGATTGGTCAAATGAATGGCGCTGTCCGTACTGTCATTGATCCTGAAAACATCGGCCGAGCCCCAGATCTCGGATTCCTCCATATGGACGCTGCCGGCATAATCCGCCCATACGCCGCCGTAGTTTCTATTGCCACCACCATAGGCGTTCAACAGATCGTTGCCGGTTTCCATGTCAAAGAAGAAAACATCGTCGGCATTATGAATGTGAACAGCAAAACCGCCGGTTTTTGTCACGGTAGGGAAAATAGTCATGTGAGCAACGACATAATTGTACGTCGCCACGTCTCCAAGATTGGTATCGCCTATATAAATCCCATCGCCTGTTGTCGTAGTCTGTTGCAAGTAAGTCGACGAGCGCCCTTGTCCGACGAGGGATGTCCCGGTCCCCTTCAAGGTCAAGGATGTGTACAGACAATGCCCGGCAGGAAATACGATCGTTGTGCTAACGCCCGCATTAAGTGCCGCCTGAATAGCTGTCGTATCATCCGTAACCCCGTCGCACTTGGCGCCAAAACTGCTAACATCTACATTTCCATAGAGAGATACCCCCCCACTAAACGTCTGCGGCTGCGTCCATGTGTTAGGCGAACTCGTTATGCTGCCAAACGAAGACGGTATGTCGAAATACGTCCCATCGTAGATCAGGGCTATCGCTTGATTGGCAATCAACGCTCCACCAAGAGCTGCTGACCCGTTCGCATTGATTTGGACGGGGCCGACGCCATCGACGTTGACGGTGGTCGCGGCATTGTTCGTGTAGCCCGGCACGAAGACCACGGCATTGCCAGCCTGCAGGGTAAAATTACCGGTATTGGTGGTGACCACCTGGGCGTTGCTGCTGCCGGTCGAGAGCGTTGCCGCCGACCAGACCGCCGCGACCGTGCCGGAGCCCGTCAGACTGCCGGGGCCGAGATTGTTCGTCTGCGCCTGAGCGACGCCGTACAGAGCGATCAGTAGCGCCAGGAAGCGGGCCAAGCGCATCATCACCGCGCCGCCTTCATGGCAACGATGATCGCGTTCTGACTGACGGTTATCAGCAGGCGAGCATGGAAGCTTTCCATCAGCACGAGGCCATGGGTGGCGATCATCGGTTGCTCCTTTGGATTGAGCGGCTCATTCCCGGCATTTCCGCACGGTTTGCGCAACCGCGCCCCAATTGATCGTGAAGAGCAAGGCGCGGGAAGCGAGGCCGGAAGTCGCAGCTAGTCGGCCCCTGTTCGCAAGCGGCACCCAAATATCAAAATGACATCCAGCCGCCGCTTCCGCCGGCGCGGGTGGCCTGCTTTCGCTCGCTGGATTTTCGTCGCTTTTCGCGCAGCGTGATGGCGAAGGACATGGCGATCATGTCGGCGACGTCAGGGGAAGACAGACCCCTCGCCTTCATGTCCTTCTTGGCCTCGAGTTGGATAACATCGTGACCGCCGCGCGTGGTGTAGAAATATTCCGGGCCTATCAGGTCTGCATGAAGCTCGGGATCGTCGCCGATCTGCAGGCCGTCTTTCATGGCCTCGCGCATCAGGCCCCAGACCTCGGCCCGCCGGTTGTAGTAGACGTGATCCTTAATGGCGCCAGCGCCACCATGGAACTCGGTGAGGATGTTCTGGCCGGCGACGAGGTGATAGTTGCGCGACTTTATGATGTCGACCACACCGGCGCCGTAGCCGTCACCGTCGATGACGATGCCGTCGGGCTGTTCTTCCTCGATGAACTCGATGACGCGATTGGCGACGTTGACTAGGTCGAGACCCCGCCACTTCGCCTTCACGGTGATCTTTCGGCCCTGCTTGATGCCGACCACAGTCTGGTCATCGCCGAAGCGCGCCACGTCTACCGAGAGGAGTTTGGGCAGAGCGTCGAAGGCCATCGCTTGATAGCGGCTGCAGGCGTCGACCAGATCCTGGCCGATGAACTGCGTCGAGGAAGATCGCGGGAAGACGCCGCGCACGCGGATGCGAACGAAATCGCTGTCCTCGCCGTAATCCTCGATCCACTGCTTGATCTGCGCCTGGTTGGCGCGCTTGCCCTTGCGGCTATCTATCTGGCGCGTAACCCAGCGGTGCTTGAACTTGCCCCAGCACTCAGCGAATCGGCCGGTCGGGCGAGTTGGGTTGCCGAATGCCAGCCAGATCGCGTTCCGCGTGGTCATGGCGCCCTCGGTGGTCTCCCAGATCAGTGTCGGGATCGCGGAGGCCTCGTCGTAGATCACAAGGACAAATTTCTCATGGGTGCCGGCAAAAGCCTCGGCGTTGCGCTCTGACCAGACGACGGCCGACGCAAACCAGCTATCGGGGTACTCGACCTTGTAGAACTTTGTCGCGGTCCACTCGAACCAGTGCTTAACCAGCGACATGCGATGCCAGCGAGCCAGCTCGCGCCAGGTCTTCTGCAGCAGCTGGCTTTGTGTGTTGGCGGTCACTGGGATCTGCGGGTAGTCGCGCGTCGAGATGAACCAGAGGATCACCCACGCGATCAGTGCGGTCTTTCCGATGCCGTGACCAGAAGCAATGGCGATCCGGATGGCGTCGCCGGCGGCTGCACCAGCGCTTTCGCCGCGGAGGAGTGCTGCGCGAATCTCGCCCAAGACATCGCGCTGCCACTCGTCCGGCCCGTCTTCGTCTTTGAGCGGGCCTTCCTCACGCCAGGGAAACACGTAGAGAACAAAGCCGAGTGGATCGAAAAAGAACCCGGCGACATCCTCGATCAGTTCCTGGTCAGGATGACCGGGCACGGCTGCGCGCGCGGATAAGGGCGGCGGCGAAGTCTTCGCTCACGCTGTGCTCGACGCGCTCTTTGAACATGCCGAGATGCTTGCCGAGGTCGACTAAGGCAGCGCGCTTGTCGCCCAGCTTCAGCTTGACGCGACGCACATCGCGGGCATCTTCGCCGCGGCCCTCCTTGTAGTCCTCGACTGTGAGTTCGGTGACGGCAGCCAGCTTGTCGCGGTCGGCGGAGGTCAGATCGATGACGCGCTCGTCGCCGACCAGGCGGGTGTAATCCTCCATGTTGGCAAAACCGATCTTGGCCAACTCGGTGATGATCTTCTTGACGGTGACATCGAGGTCGGCAGCGATCGTGATCTGACGCTGCTCTATCCGTGCCCTGATCGCTTTATTGGCCATCAACTTGGCTGCCGCTGATCCAGCGGTGGCCGCACTATAGCCGGCACGGATCGCTGCCTGAGTGGCGTTCAGGTCAACGAGGTATTCTTGGACGAACCGCTCCTGCTTATCGGTGATCGCCACTTCTCACCACAGGCTTACTTGAGCCAGCCCGCGGGCGCGCGGTCAAGCGTGCGGGCGTCTTCGGGCTGGCTGGTCTCGATGATGACCTTGGAAGTGCCGGGACGCGTGCCCGAGCCGATCGCGTTGTTGTCGGCCATTGCGGTGCCCTTGTCGCTGGACGAGGGGCCGCTCTTCATACCTTTGCCGAAGGTGCTGCTCATGATTTCTCCTTTCCCGCGCTGTGGCGGGCAAGATGGAACGGGGAAGATTGCGGAACCAACGCGCGGCGACTCGGCGGCCTATACGGCAACCCGAGTTCGACACCTATTCCGGCGGTTAGTTGCCTTGCTTATACGCTTCTGCCGAAAAATATCAACATCTTCTGCGAAATCATCGGAAACTGGCTCAAGGTTTAGGTGTTGAAGCGAGAGCGCGACTGATTGGTATCTTGCCTTGAAGACCTCGAGTGTGAGCTGCGGCTCGCCGCGCGGGCTGAACGAGAAACAAATGCCAATCCGGCCGGCCATGGGCCCCTGCTCCACCTTGAACGCCTTGCCCACCATCCAGTCGAGGTCGTGTGTTTCGCCCGTCTGGCGGATCAGTTTGTCGCACTCGCGGCGCATGCCAGAGATGGTCGAGGCATCGATCGACACCGGCTGCCTTGAGCTGGGCAGGATCTTCACCACGTCGGTGATCTGGGCAATGTCGGCAGCCACGTCGTCGTTCATCTCGGTCTGCACGAAGATGTAGCCCGGCACGATGGTGCCGCGGACGTGCTGCGTCTCGCCGGTCGGGACCACCCTGATCTTGCCGTCCTCGCCGAGCTCGGTGCGGTGCAAGTCGAGATAGGCGGCCTCCTCGCATATGGGCAGATAGATCCGCATAGCGCCCAAGGCCACGGCGCGCAGTTTCAGCCGATAGGAAACCCGCCTCTCACGTCCTGGCTCAACGCGGATAGCAAACCAGTTCATGCCCTCTCCCTCCTAAAATTCAACTAATTGCAACCGAATCTGGTCAAAACTGGTTGCAATCCCACCCATAGCCGAACTCGGACAGAATAGCCGGCGGGGCCAAACAGCCCGTTTCGTCTGGCTTTGGACCCCAGATTTGTGCCCAGAAGCCGCTAACCGATTTTAACCGGTTGACGCGATTTCTCCACTTGTCGCCCTCGGGATCGGTTGCAATGACATCCGACTGCGGGGCATCGATCTGCGCTTTCCGGGATTTCATCACCTCGTCGAGGTACCATTGCAGGGTCATTCCACCCTCCCCTTCCGTTTATCCGGCCGCCTCTTCCCCCACCGCGCCTCGGCGTATCTGGTCACTTCCTGGATCAGGTCATGAGGCAGCGGCTGGTCGAGATCCACACTGACCACGTTCCGCTGGTGCCAAGCTGCGGCGAATGCCCTCTCGCGTTCGTCGTCGGTCTGGGGCGCTCTGGCGGCCAGGCGCTCGGCAGAGGCAAGGGGGATGTCGGAGCGGTGCATTATTTTTGCCATGCTGAAAATAACCTGTTGACGGTAACGGCGTTACCATCTATAAAGGTGGCAAGGCGATGGTGCCGAGAGTTTTGAATAGGGAGATTGAAAATGCAGACCGCGATTATGGGCATCGTCCCGACTTCCGAAGACTTTACCGTCGCGCAAAAGCTGTTCCATTCGGCTCATGATATCGGTGATCACGAATGGGTTTGCGCTCGTTGCCGGCGGATCATCGAGGCGTGGTACGGTCGCTATCGCACCAGCGCCGCTTTGATCGCATGGGCGCATGAAATGTGGGATGATCTGGAATTGGATGTCGCCTGATGCCGAAATCCAAATCCCAAAAGACCCGCGACATGGAGGCCCGGAAACGGGCTTCCGGCTTGCGTGAGATCCGCGTCTGGGTGCGAGATAGCCCGGAGGCGATAGAGGCTGTCCGGCGAGCGGCGCGGGATGTTTCCGAGGGGGTTGAGTGCGAGGGTTCATAGAATGTTTCGGCTGGAAACCCCGGCGTTTAGGCCGGGGAGGAAAGCCGCTCCCTTGTTGTTGGAACAAAAGTAGGGTAGATTGGTCGGAACCGAGGACGTTGGAAGCGTCACTCGGTCCCTTGACGAGTTTCTGCTGTTACCAGAAATACGCCCATTCCGATGATATTGACGTACCGATACAGGATCAAGGACGGGAGCAAAGCCGTTCGTCGGGCGCTGCGCGATCAGGCGAGGGCTTGTAATTTCGTCTGGAATTACTGCTGCGAGATTGATCGGATTGCGGCTGCGCGATATCGCGCAGGAATGGCTGTCAAGCGCCCGTCCGCATTCGATCTTGCCAACCTCTGCCGAGGCGTCACCAAGGAACTCGGTATTCACTCCGACACGGTTGACGCTATCTGCGCCAAGTTTGCCGACAGTCGCCGCGCATGTTTTCCCAAGACGCCGCGCTTCCGGTCGGCCAAGCGCAATCTGGATTGGATTCCGTTCAGCAACTTCAAGCGTCCGGCGCGGCTGGTCGATGACACGCTGACTTTTCTTGGTCGGTCCTACCGTCCTTGGCTGTCCCGAACCCTCCCGGAAAATGGCACACCGAAATCCTGGAGCCTCGCTTGCGATAGCGAGGAGCATTGGTTCGTCAACATTCAGGTCGAGATGCCCGATGGCGAACGCAAGGACGGTCTCTCGGTCGGTATCGACCTCGGCCTGAAAACGCTTGCCACATTGAGCGATGGGACCAAGATCGATCCGCCGAAGTTCTTCCGGGCGTCCGCCGAGAAACTGGCGATGTACCAGAGGCGGAAGCAAAAGCACCGCGCCAGACGGCTGGCCGCCAAGATCGCCCGGCAGCGTCGGCATTTCTTGCATGTCGAAAGTGCAAGAATTGCACGGAAGTACGGGACTATCGTTGTTGGCGATGTCAGTCCGTCCCGATTGAAAAAGACCAAGATGGCGAAGTCGGTATCCGATGCCGGCTGGACGATGTTCAGAAGTCAGCTTGCCTATAAAGCGATTGCGCTTGGCTGTCAGTTCAGGATCGTCCGTGAAGCCTACACTTCCCAGACCTGCTCGACTTGCGGATGCCTTCCGCAGTCGCGGCCGAAAGGTATCGCAGGGCTGTCTGAGAGAAGTTGGACATGCAACGAGTGCGGCGCATCCCACGATAGGGACGAGAACGCTGCGCTGAATATCCTTCGTCTCGGTGTCGAACATGGCACTCCTTTAGAGGAAATCCCGGCCCTTTAGGGCGGGGAAGGTGTTAAAGCCCGCCCTTCCGTGCAATCCGCATGAGCTCTTTGACCTCGAAATACGTCGCCTTTCGGTGAGTGATGACGTGATGCCAGGCACAGTATGCCGAGCCTGATCTGACGGGCTCGGAACAGGCGAAAGTCATCGCTTTCCCGTGCCCCTCGATCCATTGGCACTGGCGGATGTCGGGGTCACGATCAGCCAGCTTGGAGGCTTCGTTGCTCGGCCGACCGCTGTGCGGCATACCCTTGCGGATGCCCTGGCGAGTTCGTACGAACGTCACGCGGCACCCCGGTCTATTTTTGTCAATGCGTCGGCAGGCTGTGTTGCCTGTGTCACCGCCTCAAATCCCTCCGGGTACATCGCTCGAAGCCTCATGCAGTCAGCGTCACGCAGTCTTTTTTCAGCGACCGAAAGCAGCTGATTCGGCAGTTTTCGCCAATAAGACCGCACATCTTCCGGGTTGGCCGGCGCGGGCATCGGCCTGCCGTGACGGACCATGTATGCCTCGGTAAATCCTATGTTTTTGGCCGCGAATTTCACCGCCAGATCGCGGTCTAGAATGCCAAGTTCCACGGCGTCCAGGATGCGTCGCGGGTCGGATGTGTAAGGCGGGCGGTGCCACCATTTTTTGATCAGGTCGGCCGTAAACTGGTATTGCATCATCTGCAACCCGCAACGGGTATTTGGCGGTTTTTCAATGGCATCCGCGTCGTCATCGTCCAAATATCCGGCCATTTCCTACCTCCATCAGCCTGAGCGGCGCCCGTTTCGCCGCGTTCAAGATCCAGTTCTGCCAGGTTCGTTCCCAGTCGCGGTGCAGCGCGTCTGGCCCGTTTTTGGACGAGAAATGGTTGACGAACTGGACGGATTCTATTTGAACATCAATGGTTTCCGAGACGCGGCGCTTTAGTCGCTCGTCAAGCGAGGGTAGGGTTTTCCTGGCTTTTTCGAGCCAATCAGGCGGGATTGGTTGGCCATGTGGCCATCTCGTCCCCCTGCTCGCCCTTTCGCGCGCAGGCGCAGATAATGAGCGAAGCGAATTATCTGTCTTAGAATCTGAAGAAGAAGAAGAAGAAGAAGAAGACGGGGCTGGGCGTGACGCGCCCGCGTCGAGTCGGTGAACCGATGGGTGAACCGAAGGGTGTGCATCTTTCTGTTCACCATTGCATGCCATTGGTGATCCGGATAGTGATGATTTTTGATGTGTCTTCGGAAGGTTTTTTTCCCTGACTGATGCTTTATATTCGTCCGTCACCATGCGCGATGAAAACCAAAGCGGGCCGTCTTGCTCCTCAATGAGGGTAACGGGATCGCCATCCTTGCGCCCGGACCTCGGCACATAGACGAACGCAGCGCAGCGTGTATCGGAGCCCTTTAGGACATTTTTGCTCACCAGACCCTTCAATGCGGACGAAGAAACGCCAATCGCGGTGGCGATTTCCTTAAGAGGCCAGCGCAGAACACCGAATTGATCGCCGTCGCTCAGTAGACACAGAATGTCAGCCCACATTCCCTTTTCGGCATGAGTGCAGCGTTTGAGGTTGGGATTACCCAGCCAATCAGACGGGTAAAATTGGAAGGACGGACGCTTCATGCCGCTTTCCTCCCGCAGCTCGCGGGAGACGGGGAAACGCATTGTCCCCAAGCGCGGGCAAACGCCCATTCCGCAGACCGCAGCCTTGCGCGCTCGCCAACCTTCGCCATGCGCAGACAGGCGATCGCTTCTTGACGGATCATGGTTTCTGACCATCCCTGAGACAGGCGGAAACGGTAATGCTCGATGGCGACCGATTGCGCGTAGGTCATGATTTGGGACAATCAAAGGGAATCGGGCGGGCAAGACCGGGCTCTGGCGCCCGCATCAGCACCGACCACGTGTTGTGGTGCGTCGGCTGCGTCAGATCCTCGGCTATCGTCCAGCCCTCGGCCTGGCGGGCGGGAACGTCGCGGCGGGGGATCTGCTGGAAGATGGTCATAGGAACCTCCCCTGCTTTGGCGTTCCGATCAGGCAATGGGGGCTGAACCAGAGCCTTTCGCGCTCGGAATTGAGACGGCCAGAACCATCATCTGCGCCTTGTGATCCATATCCGCCGCGTGCTTTCCATTTGTGGCAGATCCATACCTCTGGCATGGCGTGCTCGCCGTCATAACCGGCCAAACAGATGCGGAAAAGCGGGTTGCCACCGTTGGCAATGGCCCACTCTCTGACCGCGTGCGAGACAGATAGGTCATCGACGCCGTAAAGCGTTTCGCATCGCTCCGCTTCCGCAGAGTAGGGGGGGTCAAGAAAAATCCCGGTGATTCCGTGTTTGATGGTCGGAGAAGGGCCGCAGACCCGCGACCAATCGCCGCAGCAGACCCGCACATGACGCAGCCGCTCGGCAAGGGCGCACATCATTGAAAGAATGTATTCGCCCCTCCCGGCGTCCCCGAGGTGGGGGAGCTGGCGGTTGATGCCCCTCCCGCCCCCGAGGTGGGGGAGCTTGCGGTTGATGCCCCTCCCGGCGTCCCCGAGGTGGGGGAGCTTGCGGTTGATGCCCCTCCCGCCCCCGAGGTGGGGGAGCTGGCGTTCATCGTTATCTTCCTGCGCACCCGATGTGGGGGCGCTTGCGCTTGACCAGCCCTCGTCCGTCCGGTGCCACGGTCCATTTCCCGAACACCATCCAGCGCCGATCCACGAACAGAGTCCCCAGCACCACCATCCGGCGATCTTGGCGTCGTATGCCTCGGGATCGCATAGCAGTGTTTCCAAGGTTGTGCGGCCGGTTGTTATCAGCCAAAAGTGCCGGGCGAACAGGTCAGCTTCATTGACCGGCCAGTCGCAATAGTGTGCCACGGCTTCCGGGTCAGATTTTACTGCCCGCCAAAAATTGCTGACGAACTGGTCTTTGTCGTTGATCGTCTCCGTCTTTGGCTTGTGCGGGCGACCCAGCAGCACTGCACCAGAGCCAAAAAAAGGTTCGACATAATTTGGCACATTTCCGAAACGCTTCCATATTTCCGCAGCGACAGCGGACTTTCCGCCGAACCAGGGAAACGGAGCCGGGATAGGCGAAGCGATATTCATGCCGCCACCCTCGCCCGCGTCGGCACACCCCACCCGATCAGAGCGGCTTGTACCTCGTCAATCGACCGGCAGATTGCCACGTGCGGACATCCGGCCCGCACCAGGGCTGCGGCAACCGCAATCTGGGCATCGGATACGGCCGGCGCGGCGGTGGATTTCTTGCCTGATTTCAAGGTTTTCGGCGGCGCTTTCAGTTCAATCCAGTGAGCGCGGCCGGCGTGGATTACCAATATATCAGGAGTCCCGGCGACAACTCCGAGGGCACGGAATATCCCCGCCTCCGCAGGGGTGCGATATCCGCCATTGGCCGGGTGGCAGAACCAACTGCGGTGATCGAGCGCCGCCCCGAGATAGCGCACCACTTCGCGGTGCAGATGTTGTTCCGTCCTCATTCTGGACGCTCCACGATCTGTTGCTCGGAAAGGTGGTATGTCGGCGGATTACGGATTGCCCAGACGCAGACGCAGACCAGTGCCAGCAGGTAGGATGGCGCGAGGAAGGCGACCAAGGCCGTGAAGGGGTCTTGCATCATGGCCCCACCGCGGCGCGCAGGTTGACCACAGCAACCACCGCCAGCGCCGGCCACATGACCGGGATGACAATGACGATCGCCGCCAGGACCGCGAGTGCGGCGACGACAGCCGGGAATACCCGAAACTGAGAGCGCCGAAGCGCGGGAGCCGGAATAATCCGATCACCTACGGACATCCCCGTCGCCTCCCGCAGCAGCTGATGCACCGCCTGACTGCGAAGTGTCCGGCGGCGGTAGTAATCCGGCCGCTTCCGCCCGCGCTCGTCAGCAAGCTGCAGGCCGG
>Ga0302319_10020890_pt1 | contig 11817 bp, 9 predicted proteins | sample Bog_T0_2_FD_203319 | JGI IMG/M metagenome (GOLD analysis project Ga0302319, IMG submission 203319) | Peat permafrost microbial communities from Stordalen Mire near Abisko, Sweden - Bog_T0_2 | ecosystem: Environmental > Terrestrial > Soil > Wetlands > Peat | place: Sweden: Abisko, Stordalen Mire...
ATCCAGCGGCCATTATCCCAGGAGCCGAGATGCGGCAACCCCAGTTCGGGGTGCCCGCGCCATCTGTGCCCTCGCTGCCATCGATGGACAAAGCCCCCAGCGAGGCCGACATCGCACGTCTGGCAGGCTCCGGTATGCCGGTCGGTTTTCCGGCGGAAGTTGCATCGTTCACCGGCACCCCGTCTCTCTCGCCGCTCAGCACCGGTGTACCATCCGCTCCATCGACCCCCTCGCACTCGGCCATTGCACAGTCTGCAGCGCCGCTCACCTCGGTCTCCCCGTTTAGCCTGCCGCTGCCCGGCTTCGATCTACCCTTGCCCAACTTCGAGGCCTCATTGCCCACCATTCCCCCGCTTTCAGCGCTGGGTACCGATGACGTTGCCAGATCCTCGTTGAACGCATTCTCTCCGTTTTACTTTCTCGAGCACGCTGGCGCTCTTTCACAACCCATTCCCTCAACGTCGCAGGCAACTCCGCAGGCGGCACAGAGCTTCTCGCCGACCGTCGTTCCTGACCTCAGCTCGATCCGGCACCAGTTCGATGTGACGTCCATTCGCAATGACTTTCCCATCCTGCGCGAGAGAGTCAATGGACACCCTCTGATCTGGCTGGACAATGCCGCCACTACCCAGAAGCCACAGGCCGTCATCGATCGGCTTACGTACTTCTACGAGCACGAGAACTCCAACATCCATCGCGCGGCACACGACCTCGCTGCTCGCGCTACGGACGCCTATGAAGACGCGCGCAGCAAGGTGGCGCATTTCCTCAACGCGCCTTCGTCCAAAGAGATCGTCTTCGTCCGCGGCGCTACGGAAGCCATCAATTTGGTCGCGCAGAGCTGGGGTCGCCAGCACATCAACAAGGGCGATGAGATCGTCATCAGCTGGATTGAACACCACGCTAACATCGTCCCCTGGCAGATGTTAGCGGCGGAAAAGGGCGCAATCCTGCGTGTCATCCCCGTCGACGACAGCGGACAGATCCGACTCGATGAGTACGAGAAACTCCTCAACTCGCGCACTAAGCTGGTCTCGTTTACTCATGTCTCGAACGCACTCGGCACAATCACTCCCGCGCAGCAGATGGTACAGATGGCGCACCGTTACGGCGCTCGCGTGCTGGTCGATGGCGCTCAGGCCGTCTCGCACATGCGCGTCGATGTACAGAGTCTCGATGCCGATTTTTACGTTTTCTCCGGCCACAAGGTTTTTGGTCCGACGGGCATTGGCGTTCTCTATGGCAAGCCAGATGCACTGGCTGACTCGCCTCCCTGGCAGGGTGGGGGCAATATGATCGCCGATGTCACCTTCGAGAAGACCATCTACCAGCCCCCTCCATTCCGCTTTGAGGCAGGCACTGGCAACATCGCCGACGCCGTTGGGCTGGGCGCTGCGATTGCCTACCTCGACTCCATCGGCATGGAGAATATCTCTCGCCACGAGCACGAGTTGCTTGTCTATGCGACGCAGGAGTTGGCGAAGATTCCTGGTCTGTGCATCATCGGCACGGCGAAAGAGAAAGCTGGCGTGCTCTCCTTTGTCCTCGAAGGCTACAAGACTGAGGACGTCGGCGCGGTCCTGAACCGTGAGGGCATCGCGGTCCGCTCCGGCCACCACTGCGCGCAGCCTACTCTGCGCCGCTTCGGTCAGGAGACCACGGTCCGTCCGTCGCTCGCACTCTACAACAACTACGAAGACATTGATGCAATGATCGCAGCACTCCGCCGCCTCATGCAGTTGCCTGCCTGAGAGGGCATGACGATCCAGAGTATTAACCTGGTATTCCCCACACCCAAATTGTCGCTCTGCCGCAGCCTTTGCGGCGATCGGCTTGGACTCGTCCCCGGATTGCTCTTGCTTGCGGCTGCTGGATATGGCGGCAAGTCTATCGGGCAGTTCATCGCACGCTATGGAAAAGCCCGTCACCTGGTGCTGCCAACATCGAATATGTTCTTTGGGCCATTGTGATTGGCCTCATCATCGCTAATACGGTCGGCAGCCCCGCAGTTTTCCGTCGCGGAGTCGCCACCTACGATTTCTGGCCGAAGACCGGCATTGTCCTTCTCGGCGCGCGGTTCATTCGGGACGACGTTGCTCGCCTCGGTGGCATCTCGAATGCGCTCGTCTTTATCGAGATCGCTCTTGCTCTCGCCTTCATGACCTGGCTTGGCAAACGAGATCGTGATCGCTGTGATCACACTTGGCCTCGTTTATGGGGCGGACAGAGTATTTCATCTCTGAGGGAGTCACTCTTCTGAGGCACAGAACTGACGAGTCATCCAGCATAGGTATCGACGCGGCGGTTTGGACAAAACTAGATCGGCGGTCGCTGAAGCTCCCACTGGCCCACGACTGCGGAAGCCAAGCAGTTGCCAGCAACGTTTAACCCTGTTCTGCCCATGTCGATCAGAGCATCTACTCCGAGAATCATCATGACCGCAGCGGTCGAAAGTTGAAACGATGCGGCGGTGGCCAAGAGAATTGCGAGGACGGCTCTTGGTACGCCGGCGATCCCTTTGCTGGTCACCATCAGCGTGGCGAGCATAACCGCTTCGTCGCCCAGCGAGAGATGGATGCCAGATGCCTGTGCCGCGAAGATTGCCGCGATCGATAAATAGAGGCTTGACCCCGTCATGTTGAAGCTGTAGCCCGACGGGATGACAAACGACGCGATCCATCGAGGCACCCCGAACTCTTCCATGCGCTCCATGGCGAGTGGCAAGGCTGCTTCCGATGTGCTGGTTGCAAAGCCAATCGCGGTGGGCTCGCTGATTGCTCGCAGGAAGGCACGGAGCGGAATGCGAGTCATCAGAATGACAGGGAGGAGGACCAGCAGGGCGAATGCCAGGATGGCTCCATAGAAGGTGCCCACCAACTTTGCCAACGGCAGCAGCGTGCCGAGGCCCATACTGCCGACTGTGTAGCTCATCGCCGCCCCGGCCGCGACCGGAGCGAAATACATAATGAGCTTGGTGAACTGAAACATCGCGTCCGTGAGCGAGGTGAGAAGTGAAAGCAGCGGGGCTTTCTTGTTTTCGGGCAGCAGCGCCAGTGCAATGCCGAAGAGGATTGCGAAGACTGCAACCTGCAGAATCTGGTTCTGCGCGACTGCGAGCGCGATATTCTCGGGGAACATGTTCACGAGAAACGACTCGAAACCCAGGTGGGTCACCAGTGTTGCAGCGCTGTCGGTTGTCGCCACAGCTACCGGCAAGGTGATGCCCTCACCAGCACGCGAGAGATGAATGGCCACGGCACCAATCATGAGTGCGAGTGTGGTGACGACTTCGAAATACAAGAAAGTCTTCCACGCGATGCGGCCTAAACTCCGCAAGTGTCCGTGGCCCGCGATTCCAGTTGCGAGCGTGCCCAGGATGAGCGGGGCCACGATGACCCTCACGAGCCGCAGGAAGATCTCTGCAAGAACATGAAGATGGACTGCAACGCCTGGGGCATCCACACCTAGTTCTGTTCCCGCCAGGATTGCGAAGAACGTCCAGGTTGTGATCGTGCTCTGCTTAATTGCGGCAAAGGCTAGTAATGCAAGTCCTGCAGTCCGCAGCGCGAGATCTATCGAATGATGTCCCGCAAAACACGCTCCCGCCAGGTAAATCGCTAAACCAGCGATGAGGCAGATGCTAAGAGCTCGCTTAGTGACCGGAACCATAGGAACAGGAGGCATAGTTACTTTCTGAGTAAAGAAAGCCGCGCGCGCTGGTTGCGTTCGACGGGGTAGACCGGTCACAAAGGCTCTCGATTAGCAGCAGTGATCTTATCCGGCGCAATGGTGTGGGGACACCGAGAAAAGTGCAATCAACTGCGATGATATATAAGATATTACTGAATGCCACATATTACTTACCTTGAATGCTCGCGCTGCAACTCTCGTCACGATCCTTCCACTCCCCAAACAGTCTGCACGAAATGCGCTGGAACACTTTACGTCCGCTATGATTTGACGTCGGCGAAGGGCATTGCCCAGCGCGATGCGATCGGGACGACAAAGGAGGATCGCTCATGGTCGGGCATGTGGCGCTACCGTTCGGTTCTGCCTGCTATTGAGCCGGTCACGCTTGGTGAAGGCTGGACGCCGATGCTGCCCAGTCGCCGCTACGAGAATGTCTTTCTGAAGGAAGAGGGCGCCAATCCAACCGGCACTTTCAAGGCGCGTGGACTGGCGATGGCAATCACGATGGCGCGCCACTATGGGATCAAGAAAGTCGCTGTCCCCTCTGCGGGCAATGCTGGTGGCGCAGTCGCTGCTTATGCCGCGGCCGCCGGCATGGAGGCACACATCTTCATGCCGAAGGATGTGCCGCTCGCGAACCAGGTGGAATGCATCGCTTACGGTGCCCACATGACGCTGGTGGACGGCCTGATCTCCGATTGCGCTCGGATTGTCGGCGAGCGAAAAGAGAGGGAGGGCTGGTTCGATCTTTCTACCCTGAAGGAACCCTTCCGCGTAGAAGGAAAGAAGACCATGGGATACGAACTTGTCGAGCAATTGGGGTGGGAATATCCCGACGCCGTTTTCTACCCAACTGGCGGCGGTGTCGGACTCATCGGCATGTGGAAGGCCTTCCAGGAACTTGAGGATCTCGGATGGGTGGAGGGTAAGCGCCCCAAGATGATTGCCGTCCAGGCTGCTGGATGCGCGCCAGTGGCAAGAGCCTACGATAACGGCGAAGCGGTAAGCCAGATGTGGCAGAATGCTGCTACGTTCGCGTCCGGCCTGCGTGTACCAAAGCCCTACGGAGACTACCTGATCCTCGATGCAGTGCAGAAATCGCAGGGAACTGTTGTCGCGCTGACGGATGATCAGATCTTTGCCTCACTGAAGGACTGGGCATCACAGGAAGGTATCCTGATGTCGCCCGAAGGCGCTGCGGCAACCGCGGCTTACGATCATCTCATCGCCACCGGGTTCCTAACACCATCTGACCGTGTCGTTGTCTTCAACACTGGCTCGGGTAGTAAGTACACCGATGTCCTCGCGAAGTCATTTGGGATTATGTAGATATGACTCTCTGTCGAGTTGGGTCGTAGTAGAATCGGCCTTAAGCGCAGCAGGGGCATCTGTCAGCGTGATCTTTAGGTGAAGAGCTACGACAGAGGCAATGCAGAAACTATCCGCACCACAGAATCTGACCGCTCTTGCCTACGAGAGCATCAAGAAGAGCATTCTGGAAGGCAATCTCGGAGATGAGGTTCGGCTGACGGAGGAATCGCTGTCTCAGCAGCTTGGAATCAGTAAGTCGCCCATCCGGGAGGCGCTCAACGGATTGCAGAATGAAGGCTTGATCCGAATTGAGCCGCGGCGGGGCGCCTATCTACGGCGATTCACAATCAAAGAAGTGGAAGATCTCTATAATTTGCGCGAAGCACTTGAAGTTTATGCAGTTTCGGTCGTGAAGATCACGCCGCAACTGATCGAAGAATTGAAGTGCAGTGTTGAGCGCACCAAGAAACATCTAAAGGCCCACGATAAGACCCTCCATATCGAGGAAGACGCGCGGTTCCATGGCGCTATTGCAAAGGCAACGGGCAACTGCGAACTTTGTCGGGTCCTGGAAAACATCCAGAATCAGATTTGGCTGCTTCGTTGTCAGACTTACGACCTATCCTCGAGTTCCGCACCCAAGGCACATGCTGCAATCCTCCACGCATTTGCCGAGGGGAATAGAGAGAAAGCCCAGACTGCAATGCGAGAACATATCGGCCACGTGCGAGTCAGGCTGCTCAATTTCCTAAGATCGCCTGCCGAGTAATTCACTCGACTCGCCGAACACAGAAATGAAAAGATATAGAAATTAATCTGGAAAGGTGGTTGACACCTCTCTGATATATGATATCTTTTTTGCATGACGCGCACTCTAGCCATACCGACGCAGGCTCTCCGCCTGTTGTGTGCTTGTTGTCGCTGTCGATCCTGACATGCGTTCCCGCGATGTTTGCGTATGTGGAACAGCCTGTACATTCCAGCCCAATTGAAGTCTGACTCGATAAGCCCGGCAACGGGAGATGCTCTAACTGCATCTGGTAGCGCAGCTTGAAATTTACTTAAGCTGTCCGGTCGAACTGTATCGATTTGTCGGATTTGTGTATCTCAGGGCAGGACTGCAAGCCTTCCAATCGTCGCAAACTCAATTGCAACTACATCTGAGCGGATCGAACCATCCAGTTTGCCGACGCACCCCGGCAAAAGTGTGGTTTGCGCAGTCACTGCACCATTGCCACGGGCGACGCGATGCGTCTGCACTGCGATGAACTGCGTCTCAAATCCGCTCTTCCTACAAAGCACGGCGTGTGCCTATTGTTCCGCCCAACTTAACGAAGGATGGTCATGAAAAAGATACTTGCAATTCTGGTTCTCTTATCCAGTGCCGCGTTTGCCGAAACTGCCAAGCACATTACGTCCCCGACCGAAGCTTTTGGGTTCCAACTTGGAGCCGATCGCAAGCTTGCGGACTGGAATGAGTTGACCGCCTACTACAAAAAGCTCTCCACCGAGAGTGACCGCATTCGCTATGAGGAATTGGGCAAGACCACGGAAGGTCGCCCCTTCATCGCCGTCACGATTTCGGCGCCAGAAAACCTAGCCCATCTGGATCATTACCTAGACATTCAGCGGAGGCTGGCCGATCCGCGAATCACGACGCCGGAAGAGGCCAAGAAGCTGGTCGCAGAAGGCAAGACGATCGTCGCGGTCACCGCAAACATTCACTCGACGGAGATTGCCAGTTCGCAGAGCGTCGCGCTCTTTGCCTACAAACTCGCGACTGACAACGACTCACGCACGCAGTCCATCCTGCACAACGTCATCATCGTGCTGGTGCCGTCGCAGAATCCCGACGGAGAGCAACTGGTTGTGGATTGGTACAAAAAGTATCTTGGCACTCCATACGAAGGCACGCAGCCGGTTGTTATCTGGCACCATTACACCGGCCACGACGATAACCGCGACTGGGCGACATTCACTCAGGTTGAAACCCGCCTGACCGTCGAGAAGGTATTGAACCGCTGGCATCCAGAAATTCTCTATGACATGCACCAGCAGGGGGCAGATGCGGCACGCATTTATGTCCCTCCGTTTGTAGACCCGTTCGATCCCAATCTGGATCCGCTTCTCATCTCTTCGATCAATGCGCTGGGAGCAAATACCGCGCTGGAGATTTCTCAGACGGGCAAGACAGGTGTTCTTTCCTATGGCGTGTACGACTTCTGGTCTCCACTGCGCGACTACATCTCGCTGCACAATGGTCTACGCATTTTGACCGAGTCGGCTAGCGCAAATATCGCCTCTCCGGTCAAAGTTCCGTTTGACAGACTCGGACGCGGCATAGGCTACGACGCCAAGGTGGCCACGTGGAACTTCCCCAATCCGTGGCGGGGCGGCTGGTGGCATCTCAGCGACATCGTCAACTATCAGGAGGACGCGTTCTTCTCGATCGCCAACAACGCTGCTACCTTCCGCGAACGCTACCTCAACAACTTCTACACTATCGGCCAGAATGCCGTGTCCCGGTCCCGCGGGCAGCCCTACGCGTGGGTGATCCCCTCTGAGCAGACCGATCTGGTCGTCACAGCTCGTCTCGTTAACACCCTCCGCCTTGCCGACGTCGAAGTGCAGCGCGCTACCGCTCCATTTACCGCTAACGGGCAGCAATTCGCTGCTGGCAGCTACATCGTTCCGTTGGGTCAGCCGTTCGCTGCATTCGCCAAGAGTGTCCTCGAAATCCAGCACTATCCCAACATCGCCGAATATCCCGGCGGCCCGTTGCAGCGGCCCTACGATGTAACCGCGCAAACACTGCCTCTTCTCTTCGGCGTAAATGCTGTCGAAGTCAAGGACAAGTTTGATGCAGCCACAGAGCCGGTTACAACAGCTAAACCAACAGCGGGTCAACTTGAAGGTCACTCTTCCAACGGCTACCTGATTGCCGATACTACGAACTCCAGCCTTTATGCCGTCTTTTCTCTGCTGGCGCAGAATGTGCTGGTCTATCGCCTGACCTCCGCGCCCTCACCGGGAACAATCTATATTCCCACGCAGCCAGGTGTTGAAGAGAAGCTCCGCAAGCTTGCTGTTGACTTCTCGCTCGACATTAAGCCTGCTGCCTCCGCTCCTAGCGGCGGTGGACTCCTGCTGCATTTGCCGCGCATCGGGCTTTATCAAAGCTGGGCGGCCTCGATGGATGAAGGCTGGACGCGGTTCATTTTCGACCAGAACCACATTCCTTACACGCGTCTGGTCGATGCCGACATTCGCAAGGGGAACTTGCAGCAGCAATTTGATGTCATCGTCCTTCCCGACAACTCCGCACGAGCAATCACTTCCGGTGGTCGCGGCGGAGGCGAGGGTGAGGCCCCGCCTGCTGCCCCTGGCGGCGCCAATGCACAGGCGAACGGAGGAGGTCGAGGTCGTCGCGCAGGTGCTGCGGCTGCCGGCGATGAAAGCACACCGCCGCCGCAAACACCGCCTGAGTTTACCGGAGGACTTGGCCCTAACGGCGTCGCAGCTCTGGAAGCGTTCACCAATGACGGTGGCACCATTATTGCGTTCAACCACGCTTCCGAGGTCTACACCAAAAAAGGCGGCGCAATCGAAAACGCACTCGATACCATCGATCGCACCAAGTTCTTTATACCCGGCTCCATTCTTCAGGTCTCAGTCGACCCGAGCAACCCCGTCGCTTTCGGGTCGACTCAGACGGTACCGATCTTCTACGAGAACGGACCTCTCTTCCATGTAAGTGCCGAAGGGGCTTCCATTGCTTCGTTCAACACCGATGCGCCACTTCTCAGCGGCTGGGTTCAAGGTGGCAACTTCCTCAAGGGGACCTCGGTTATTGCGCAACAGAACGTCGGCAAAGGCCATCTGATCCTGTTCGGATTCCGCCCGCAATATCGTGCGATCTCCGAAGTCACATATAAGTTCCTCTTCAATGCGCTGCTGTATTCCAGCTCAACCGCCAGCACCGTTGGAGGTGCGCAGTGAACCAGGTCAGCAGACATAGAACAGCGTCGTTGAGGTTTGCAATGCTGGCTCTAACGATCGTGCTGGCGCCTCTTGTGGCCCGTGGTCAAGCGGCGAGAGGAACCCAGCCTGCGAAAGAGAGCCAGTCTGCAAACGACAGCGGAACTATCGACATCGTATTGACGGGGGACTCGATCGTAAACCGGAAGTTATCGGTTTACGACGACCCCGCCAGCACGGGACTATTCCAGATAATCCGGCAGTCGGACGCGGCCTTCACCAACTTTGAAACTTTGGTCCACAACTACGCTTATCCGGGCGCTTCACAGAGCGGCGGCGCCTACATGTCATCCCCGGAATGGATCCCGAGTGAATTGAAGTGGGCAGGCTTCAATTTGCTTTCAACCGCAAATAACCATGCATACGACTTCGGACAGGAGGGCCTGGTCAGTACACTGCATGCGCTGGACGAGGCTGGACTGGCTCATGCCGGTACAGGTGCGAATCTCGCATTGGCCAGGACGCCCGCATATCTGGACACGAAGAAAGGGCGGGTTGCGCTGGTTGCTGTTGCCTCCACCTTTACGGAAGGCAGCCTGGCGGGAGAACAACGGCCGGACCTTATCGGGCGTCCCGGAGTTGATCCACTGCGCTTTACCACCACCTATACCGTCGACCAGGAGGAATTTCAGGAGCTGCAGAAAGTAGCCAGACTGGCGCGGGGTGGTGGAGGAGTCGAGGGGCAAGAGGAGGCCGGCGGTCCAGCACAAGGACGCGGGCGCACCCCAGGACAAGGACCAGGTCAAGGACAGGTTGATAGACCCAGCGATGCCACCGGGCAGGCGCCAAGCAGACCAGTCCCAGGTACGGAGCGCGGGCAGGGGGCAGGCGGGCGAGTTCGCATCGGCGACCTGCAGTTTCAACTAGGTGACACGCCTGGAGTTCATACCCGTCTCAATCAAAGCGATCTGGACGGATTGGTAGCGTCGGTCAAGAACGCACACAGTCAGGCTGAGTGGGTGGTCGTATCCAGCCACACCCACGAAGGTGGACAGGGACAGGGAACGCCTCCGGAGTTTCTGGTCACGGCAGCCCATACGGCCATCGATGCTGGCGCTGACGTCTTTGTGTCTCACGGCCCCCACACATTGAAGGGGATAGAGATCTACAAGGGAAAGCCGATCTTCTACAGTCTCGGCAATTTCATCTTCGAAAATGAAACGATGCTTTTCCAACCTGCTGAGAGCTTTGACTCACTCGGGTTGCCGTCCAGTGCGACCGTTGCCGACTTCTATGACGCTCGATCGGGAAACGACACGAAAGGCTTCCCGGTCCAGAGAGGTGTCTGGGAGAGCGCTGTCGCCGAGGTCTCGTTCAACAAAGATCACACCCTGAACAAGATCACATTGACTCCTATCAGTCTTGGCTATATGGAGTCACGAAGTGAACGGGGTCGTCCACGGTTGGCCACACCGGAGCAGGCCAAACTCACCATCGACAATCTGACAAAACTCTCAGAGCCCTATGGGACAAAGGTTGTCTTCAACGCCGGCCGCGGGATTGTGCTGGGAGAAGCGGGACAAAAATGACGACTAGAAGCCGAAGCGACAGTTCGAAAAACCAACTCGACGAAGGAACCAAGGGAGGCCTCCAGATGAAACGAGATGCTAGAAACCACACAACTAAAGCATGGAAGCTGGGGCTACTCACGTTACTGCTGACTGCGCTTGCGCCCTCGATGTCCTTCGCGCAAGCCGTCTCCGCGCGACTCGTCGGGTCCGTACAAGATTCCAGCAAATCCAGGGTCGTCGCCGCAACAGTCATCGCACACGCCGTTGCAACCGGGATTGATACTAAGGCGGTGACGGATTCGTCCGGAGAGTACAACTTTGCCAATATTCTGCCGGGACAGTACTTGTTGACCGCTTCGGCGGAGGGCTTTCAGACCATCGAGGTGAGAGACGTAGTTCTTCAAATCGGCGATGCGAAGAAACTGGACATTACGCTTTCACCAAAGTCCGTGACCCAAACAGTGGAGGTTGTCGAGACTGTCCCAACAATCGACACAGAATCGACGAAGGTGGGTGCGGTTGTAGATAGTCATCAGGCGCAGGACCTGCCTCTCGCCGATCGTGATGCCATGAAACTGTTCTTCTTGCAGGCGGGAACGAACCCGCTCGATGACCTGGTGCCCTCCGGCAGCCAACAGCAAACGGGCGGTGTAGACGGCTTGCCCCCAGGAACCAGCGGAATTCAAGTTGAAGGCATCTTCGCGCAGAACAGTTCGTTCGACTATGCCCCGTCACATCCATCCTTCCCAGTGCCATCAGAGGCAGTTGGCGAATACCGCGTCAGCACTGCGGGAAATGGGTCTAACGACGGCGCATCGTCCGGTGCACAAGTGAAAGTCCTGATAAAGTCCGGTACAAATTCGTTCCATGGATCGGCATATGATTTTCTTCGCAATACTATCCTCAATGGAAAGTCGTATTTCAGCACGGTCAATCCGCCGCTCCATAAGAACCAGTACGGGTATGCTATCGGCGGCCCCATCTTCAAGAACAAGACCTTTTTCTTCTCGACTACAGAGTGGCAGCGCCAGACACAGAACGATAGCGAAGAGGCAACTGTCTACACTTCGAACGTCCGCCAAGGCCTTTTCCTATTCAACAATGCGGGTAAGAATTCGACGTCGCTCGTCAACCCAACCACCGGAGTTCCCATTATTCCGGCATCTCAGATTGGCACAATCAATCTCACCACGGTGGATTCGACCAAGCAGGGATTTGACACGGCTTATTGGCCCGGCTATCTAGCGAAGACGCCGCTTCCAAACGC
>Ga0302319_10020892_pt1 | contig 11817 bp, 8 predicted proteins | sample Bog_T0_2_FD_203319 | JGI IMG/M metagenome (GOLD analysis project Ga0302319, IMG submission 203319) | Peat permafrost microbial communities from Stordalen Mire near Abisko, Sweden - Bog_T0_2 | ecosystem: Environmental > Terrestrial > Soil > Wetlands > Peat | place: Sweden: Abisko, Stordalen Mire...
TCCTTGTCGCAAACTGCCTTTTGCTCTGGAGAGAGAGCATCGTATCCGTCTTTCTCGCGCAGATACGATCCCCGCACAGGCGCGTCCGCCTGGTTTTCGAGTGTGTCCAGCTCCTGCTGCGGGTCTCCCTCCTGCCCAGCGTATGGGAAATCGGTGTCGGCTGGGGCTGTGTATTCGGCCTGTTTCTCTTTTGCCTTTGAGCTGCGGCGTCCAGCTTTCGCGCCCGTCGCATGTTCTTCGAGAGGATTGACTTGGGTTGCCATACTCTTGGCTTCGCTTTCTGTGCGCGACTCATGCGCACGGTTTGGGTTGTCGGTGTGCCCGATGGAATGTCGAGCAGGTTGAACGAGTTCCGCGTGCCCACGGGCTGTCTCAATTCCGCAGGCACGGCTCTCGTCTTTCGACACTATACCAGAATGATGTAATATATGTATGATATGTGGCGAAGTCGATTATCCTGTGAAATGATGTGTCTTGGGAGATTATCAGGGAAAATCAGACTGGACTCTGGACAGGAGCATGGTGCCCAGTAGAGTCCTGGGAGGGGAGTACATGGCAGTGAAGAAGGCCGCAAAGAAGGCAGTGCGGAAGGTAAACCGCGAGGGACAGCGGTGGACGGATGACCGTCCGGGTATGACGCTACGTCTCCCCATTGACCTGCGCGAAGCAATTACTGAGGAATCGCGGGTAAAGGGCGATCTTGCCAAAATCGTCCTTTTTGCTTTGGATCACGTTGACCGCGAAAAGGTGGAGATCATGCAGACCCGCAAGGCCGGTATGGAGCTTTCCAACCCTCAACTCCTCCACGTCGGCGCCCAGGCCCGGCTGACGCTCAAAGAGCGGGCTGAAGCCGAAGGCGTCAGCGTGAATGCGGTCGTGGTCAGTGTGCTCGAAGAGTTCTTCAAGCGCCTCAAGAGGAGCAAGGCGCTGAGAGAAGAACTGCGGCGGGAGATTCGTGGTAACCAAGGATTTATGACGAGCTGAACTGCTCCATTTTTATTCTGAACAAGCGCGACAAGCAATGAAACACATTTCACTTGGCGCCAAATCCAACGCGCGTTTCTATTGGAGTTGGGAGTGGAAACGCGGTATGGCCTGTAGTCAACATTTGACTCTGGGTGACGCCTAAAATGATTGCGGCTCGTCGAGTAAGCAGCCGCAACCGACAGATTCAAGCTCTCTCCTATTGACGATCTATAAGAGTGGTGCTAGTGTCTTATAGACAACCGATAGGAGCTTACATGCCCACCCGTCAATCAGATCTCCTGCAAGGGACACTCGACCTCCTGATCCTGAAGGCCCTTGCGCTGCAAGAGCTGCACGGTATGGGGATCTCGCGCAGGATCGCGCAGATGACCAATGGGACATTCGACGTCAAGGCAGGTTCTCTGTTTCCCGCCCTGCACCGCATGGAGCAGGCAGGTTGGCTCACGTCCTCGTGGGGGGAATCAGAAACCAATCGGCGCGCGAAGTTCTATGCGTTGACAAAGCCCGGCAAAAAGCAGCTTCACACCGAGTCGGAACGATGGGAACGGATATCGCTCGCAATGGCAACTGCCTTGCGTACTACATAGGAGGCATTGTGATCCGTCAACTGCGCGCTCTTTGGAGAAACGTCTTCCGCAGGAAGCAGCTCGACCGTGAACTCGACGAGGAACTCCGTGCCTATGTGGAGCTGGCGTCGGCCGAGAAGGTGCGAGCGGGAATGGCTCCTGAGGAAGCATTCCGCGATGCCTGCCGGAACGCGGGAGGAATGGATCAGCTCAAGCAAGGCGTTCGAGATGTCCGAATAGGGGTGTCCCTGGAGAGGCTCCTGCAGGATCTTCGATATGCATTGCGGGCGCTTGCCAAGACTCCTGCATTCACTGCGGTCGCCGTTGTGACACTGGCGCTTGGAATTGGCGCAAACACCACCGTCTTCAGCGTCGTCGATGCGGTAATGCTGCGCCCACTGCCCTACTCGAATCCGCAGCGGCTCGTCGAAGCGGAGTCCTCGAATAATCGCACTCCCGGGTCCGTAGCTGTCTCCTATCCCGACTTTTTCGACTGGCGCGCACAGAACCGCACCTTCGAGCATCTGGTCTCCTATCATGACACCTCATTTTCACTGACCGGCGTGGCCCGCTCGGTGCACCTCGATGGGCAGGTGGTCTCCTGGGACTTGTTGCCTACACTGGGCATCGATCCCGAACTAGGTCGCGGGTTCAGACCGGAAGAAGAAAATCGAGGCTCCCGTGTCGTCCTGATAAGCCATGCACTGTGGACATCGCAATTCGGATTGGACAAATCCATAGTCGGCCGCAACATCAGCCTCAGCGGCGAAGTCTACACGATCGTCGGTGTGATGCCTTCCTCGTTTCGCTTTCCCGTCGACCAACCGCAGAACGCCTTCTGGACAACCCTGGCGCTGGATGACGATCCCAGCGATCTGCACCCGGCGGTAACCAACCGCAGCGGTCATTTTCTCGCTGTGTTCGGCAGGCTGAAACCCGGAGTCTCAGTAGCGCAGGCCGATCAGGATCTGAACACGATTGCCGCACGCCTGGCGAAGCAGTATCCGGACACAAATACGAAGCACAATTCGGTGATCGTGGAGACCGAACTCGCATCCCTGCTTGGCGACACGCGCACATTGCTGATGGTCGTTCTGGGTGCGGTCGGACTGGTGCTGCTAATCGCCTGTGGCAACATCGCCAACCTCCTGCTGGCCCGGATGCGCGACCGGCAGCGTGAGATTGCGATGCGTTTCGCTCTGGGAGCGGGCAGGATCAGAGTCGTGCGCCAGTTGGTAACAGAAAGCCTTGTGCTTGGTATGGCAGGCGGTCTGGCGGGCTGCGGTCTGGCATTTGCGGGTATGCCGGCGGCGCTCCGGCTGATCGGTGACAGCGTTCCGCGTGCGGCGGATGCCGGAGTGGATCTGCCCGTGTTGGGTTTTGCGTTCTGCGTGTCCACGCTCTCCGGATTGATCTTCGGGATGATTCCGGCAGTGATCGCGTCGAAGACCGACCTGGTCTCGACGTTAAAGGAAGCCGGCCGCTCCGATATAGCTGGGCACGATTGGCTGCGCTCCGCTGTGATTATAGGACAGGTCGCGCTGGGCATTGTGCTGACAGCTGGGGCAGGTCTTCTGATTACCAGCTTCCTGAAGCTGATGCATACAGACGAGGGCTTCAATTCCGATCACCTGCTGACTTTCCTCTTTGAAACGCCCGATTCCCGTTACAAGGACGCACGCCCTCAATTCTATCGCGAGTATTTCGAGAAACTCCGAGCGCTGCCCGGAGTTCAGGCTGCGGCGGGATCCATGATCCTGCCCATGACGGACAATAGCGCCCGTATCAGCTTCGAGAATCCGGAGCACCCGGTCCCGGAGGGGCTCGAACCCAGCGCCGAATTGAATCCGGTCTCTCCCGGCTACTTCCACACGATGCAGGTTCCCCTGCTCGATGGGCGCGACTTCACCGAGGCGGACGATATGAAGTCGCCTCAGGTGATGGTCATTAGCCAGGCCTTCGCGCAGAAGTATTTCCCTGGCGAAGAGCCCGTTGGGAAAAAACTGAAGCCGGGCGCCGGCAACGGCACGCCGGGCGGCCCGCCATGGCGCGAGATTGTCGGTGTGGTGGGCGACATCCGGCACTCGGCCACGCAGCGCGAGATGAGCCCCGCAATGTATCTGCCAGCCAGCCAACTCCCGACCTGGTGCTGCTTGTATTCCGTGGTGCGGACATCCGTCGAACCGCACAGCCTTGAGCCGGCGGTACGGCAACTAGTCTCTTCCATGGATCGGGACGTCCCGGTGACCGAGATTCATACGATGCCGGAGCTGCTCACGCTGCAACTCGCTCAGCCGCGATTCGCTATGGCTCTGTTGGGGGCTTTTGCAGGGCTGGCGCTGATCCTGACAGTTGTAGGTCTTTATGGGGTGATGACCTATTCGGTGTCGCGCCGGACGCGAGAAATCGGCGTTCGGCTGGCGCTGGGGGCACAACGAAGCACGGTTCTGAGGATGGTGCTTCGCGACGCCGCGGTGTTAGTTGGCGCAGGAATGGTTCTCGGGGTTGCGGCGACGCTGGCTTCCGCATCGGTGCTCAAAACAATGTTGTATGGCACGGCCTCGCGCGACCCGCTGGTGCTGGTTGCGGTTTGCATCGTGGTGGCGCTGACCGGGCTTCTAGCGGCTTACCTTCCAGCTCTTCGCGCAGCCGCAATCAACCCGATGCAGGCGTTGAGAACGGATTAGCGCAGCACTCACAGTTGACGCTAAATCCCCTGACCGCGTTTTCACCGACGGCCCCTTCGAAACGTGCCTCGACCCGTTGGCAGCAACTGAGGTTCAACTTCCACTGTGTCCGTCGCACCCCGGTCCTAGGAGACGCTTCGTTGATATTGAAATCGGCAAACTCTCCGTAGCCTGGGTTCTTGGTGAACTGGCTTCGATTTCCGAAGAATACGGTTGCGCTTATGGCAATAATGGGGTAGAGTGCCTACATCTTGATGTAGAAGGTCTACACCCTATGACGACGAAGGATGGCTATCAAAATCGAATTGAACTCTTGCAGGGGACGTTGGACATGCTGATCCTGAAGACGCTCCAATGGGGAGAACAGCATGGCTATGGGATCAGCCAGGCGATTCGAGCGACCTCCGCCGAGGTATTGCAGGTGGAGACCGGCTCGCTCTATCCGGCGCTGCATCGGCTGGAGCGTCAGGGGTGGGTCAAGGCCGAATGGAAGAAGAGCGAGAGCAATCAACGGGCGAAGTTCTACAAGATCACGAAGTTGGGTAAGGGGCAGTTGGCTTCTGACTATGAGCGTTGGGGGAAGATGGTCGCAACCATCGAGGGAATTATGACTGCCAAGTGAGGTGGTATGTGAGACTATTTCGACTTTTGCGACGCAAAACGGATTTGGCGGAAGAGATTGAGAGCCATCTGAAGATGGCAACTGACGACCGAGTGGCTCGCGGGGAGTCGCCGGTTAATGCGAGGAGAGCGGCAATGCGTGAGTTTGGGAATGTTCCATTGATTGCGGATGTGACCCGTGAGCAATGGGGATGGTTGCGGATGGAGTTGGTGATGCAGGACGTTCGGTATGCACTGCGCCAACTGCGCAAGTCGCCCGCCTTCACGCTCACCGCAGTGCTGACGCTGGCTATTGGCATCGGCGGCATCGCGGCGGTGTATTCCGTAGTCGAGGCAGTGTTGGTCCGGCCTCTGCCGTTTGACCAGTCTGACAGACTGGTCCGGCTGCACGAGGGCGTCGAACACCAGTTTGACCAGGCGGACCTTCCCGCGCCGGACGTGATTCGCTTTGCCCGAGACAATCACGCCTTCTCGCAGATTGCAGGCTTTGTTCCAACCGAGTTTGAGATCAGCGGCGCGGGCAAACCATTTCAGGCAAAAGCAGAACGCGTAAGCGCATCTCTGCTCCCGCTGCTTGGGGCGCAGCCCATGCTGGGCCGGGCTTTTACGCCGAGTGAGGACGAGAACGCGTCCCCGGTTGCAATCATCAGCTATGCCGTTTGGCGCGAGCGTTTTCAATCCGACGCCAAGATAATTGGCACGACCATTGATCTGGATCGCAGACCCTACACAATCATTGGCGTCATGCCGCGCAGCTTCGAGTTTCCCCTGGATGCGGGGCGATTGAGCCACCGCGACATGTGGGTGCCGATGAGTTTCACTTCCGATGAAAAGCAGGATGAGACGGATAATTTTCAATATGGCGCCATCGCCCGGTTAAAGCCTGGCGTGACGCTGGCTCAGTCGCAAATCGACGTTCGCCGCATGGTGGCAAGCATTGAAGCAGAAATTCCCCCGCAATTCGGAATTCATCTCACCAGCAGTGTCCGTCTCCTGCAGGAGGAAACGGTTCATGGCGCTCGTCCACTGCTCAATGCCCTGCTCGCTGCGGCCGGTCTGATCCTCCTCATTGCCTGCGCGAACCTAGCCAACCTGCTGCTGGTGCGCGCGGCTGGACGGCGGCGCGAGTTCGGCGTGCGCGCGGCGTTGGGCGCGGCGCGCAAAACCATTCTTCGACAGTTGCTCACCGAGAGTCTGGTCCTGGCCGTAATCGGCGGCTTGCTGGGAATCATTCTGGCTGTCACGCTGGTGTACATCGCCTCCGCCACTCTGCCGGATTCGCTGCCACGCTTGAACGAGATTGCCTTGCGCTGGCCGGTGTTGGTGCTGGCCATTGGATTGACGGGTGTTACGGGAGTGCTGTGCGGGTTGGCTCCGGCGCTGGCCGGCATCAAGCCCGATGTGATGGATTCGCTGCGTGAGGGAGCACGTGGGGCCGGCCAGGGGCGCTCGCAACATAAGATGCGCGGCGCGCTCGCAACCGTTGAAGTTGCGCTGGCCATGCTGCTGCTTGTGGCTTCCGGCTTGCTGCTGCGCAGCTTCCAAAAGATGCTGGCAACCGATCCGGGCTTTCAGCCACAGCATGTGTTGACCGCCTCGCTCACACTGCCCGAGCATGATTATCCAACTCAGCAGAAAGTCGATGCATTCTATCTGGAACTGCTGCGGCAACTCGGCCGCCTTCCCCAGGTGCGTTCGGCAGGTGCTGCGTCGAACATCCCGGTCATCGGAATCAACTCCGATCGAGACTTCGTTCCGGAAGGATATTCACCGCAAAACGGACGTACCTGGCTCTCTGTCTCAAACTACTTCGTTCTTGACGACTACTTTCGCGCCATGCAAATCCCCCTGGTGGAAGGACGCTATTTCACGTCCGCCGACGATCAAACCGATGCGCCTTTGGTGGCCATCATTAGCCAGTCGGCTGCTCGCCAGCATTGGCCCGGCGTGGATGCCCTGGGACGGCGCTTCAGGATGGGCGGCAATCCGAAGAGCACCCGGCCCTTGATTACCGTGGTGGGAGTTGTTGGCGATGTGCGCCAAGGCGCACGGGATCAAGCCGTCTATCCACAGATGTACGAGCCGTTCCAGCAGAGCCAGCGGCAGTGGGGACCACAGGTACAGCAATCCTCCAGCCCGAGCAGCAGTTTGCATCTGGTGTTGAATGCGGCAGCAGACCCGTTGGCCCTGCAGGCAAGTCTGGAAAAGACCGTGCACCAACTCGATCCGCTGCTTGCAGTAACGGACCTCTACACCATGGAAGAGGTGGTCGCAGCCACGGAGACTTCGCGGCGATTCAACACGGGGATTCTTGCCGCGTTTGCCGCCATCGCGCTTGCGCTTGCGTTACTGGGAATCTACGGGGTGATCGCTTATTCCGTCACGGAGCGGACACGTGAGATCGCGATCCGCATGGCGCTAGGAGCAACCCGTCAGGAGGTGCTGTGGAGAACACTGTACAACGCACTGGCGCTTGCCGGACTTGGTATTGCCAGCGGACTGATCGCCTCCGCGGGTCTCACGCGGTTTCTCGGCAGCCTGCTGTACGAAGTAAAACCGTTGGATGCCAGTACGATCGTTGGCGCGGTACTTCTACTCGGAATTTGCGCCGCAGCGGCTGGATTCATCCCCGCGCGCAGGGCTGCTTCGATTGATCCAATGAGGGCACTGAGGACAGAGTAAAAGGATTCGATTACGATAGAGCCGGTAAGCCCAGTGGCGAGAGCTTGCCCTTTACCTCTAACAAAGATCAACCTACCTCAGTTTACGCACAATCGCCTCAGCGCGTTTCCAGATCGGAAGAGGCCTGGAAACGGGATCTGAGCTGTTCCGGTCAACCGAGGATCATGCGCAGGTAGATCGGCTAACCCTGGCCGACTTCCGGTTCCTAATCTTCGCTTACCGCTCGTCGGGCTGCCCGCCGGCAACTAAAATGGCACTGTTGAACGGACCAGAGGAAATCTCAAATGCGAATCCTGCTGATTGGCGGAAACGGATTCATCGGCTCACCTCTCAGGCGTGAGCTGTGCGCTCACGGCCACGCAGTTGCGGTCCTGCATCGGACAGCCCGCGGGAACAGAGATGAGGATGTGGTTCGAATCCAGGGTGATCGGAATCGGCTTTGGGATAGCATCGGCCCGATTGAGCGGTTTTCGCCACAGGTGATCGTTGACTTAATCCCCACCTCTGGAGAACAGGCAGCGCAGTTAATGAGCGTTGCGCGCTCGGCTGCGCAACGTGTTGTGGCGATCAGCAGCATGGATGTGTACCGAGCCTGGGGCGTCGTACACCAATCGGAACCTGACGGGCTGGAACCGCTGCCACTCGCAGAAGATTCCCCTCTCCGCAGGAATCGCCAACTCTACCTGCCTGAAACTCTGAAAACAATGCAGTCGATTTTCACTTGGCTGGGCGAGGACTACGACAAGATCGCCGTGGAAGAGACAGTACTGAATAGCCCCGACATTGCTGGAACCGTTCTCCGGCTGCCAATGGTCTATGGACCTGGCGATCCCCTTCATCGACTCTTTCCCCTGTTGAAGCGCTTCGGCGACGGGAGATGTTCGATGCTCATTGCCGATGATCTTGCGGCCTGGCGAGGGCCACGGGGATATGTAGAGAACGTGGCGCATGCGATTGCAATGGCTGCAACCTCGGAGCGGCCGGTCGGCCGGGTCTACAACGTCTGCGAGGAGCCGGCCTTGTCAGAGTTGGAATGGCAAATGAGGATCGCCGCGCAAGCAAAGTGGCCGGGACGAATCGTCGTCCTGCCCAGAGAAAGAACGCCAAAGCACCTGTTGCAGCCGGGCAATGCCGCGCAGCACGTTGTGGTCAGTTCGGCACGAATTCGAGCGGAGCTGCACTATGAGGAGACAGTTGATCAGGATGAGGCGCTGCGCCGAACGATCGCCTGGGAACAAAATAACCCGCCTGTGAGAGTAAATCCGCAGCAGTTCGATTACGCGGCGGAGGACGAGGCGGCCGCCGACACGGAACACGCGTCAACCGGTGGGTGTGGCCAGCGCCCGTGATCCCGCGCCGCCGTTCTCCTTTGCTGGCTCGAGAGTAAGACCCTCAGGGAGCGTTGGTTACGCGCAATTCTCAGGATTACTCCTGGTAAACGCCCATGTCGCCTGAACGGTTTCTGAACTAATGCATAATCGCCTTACCACTCAGGGCGCCCTACATAGTGATGTGGAGCTAGTCAACCGGAGATCAGGTGCTCGTTTCCAGTCGTAGGCTACCTGCCCTCTCTTTGATGCCTGGGCGTTTTTATTCTTTCTTGCAGCCCCCAATGTGCCGTCCGGCGGACCTGCTCAACCCGTTCAAGAACCTGTTTGCGTTTCCCTTCGTCTATCAACACCCGGAAGGATTGCCGGCCGTCCGGGGTCTTGATGGCCGCGACCGTCAGATTGCCGCCGATGTTTGCCTTCGGTTCTGATTCTTGAGACGCCTTCAGGATTTGGAGAACCTGACGGGAGTGCGCGGCAGGCTGGAGGCAAGAAAGAAGCAGGTGTATGTCGGCTTCATTGGTGAAGAGCATCTCGCTCGTTCCCTCATTCTGCAATCTGGTTTCGAGGGCGTGGAAACGAGCAGCTTTGACCTGGAGCGGGTTCGCCACGAGTTTGTGCTGGTGGAGGGCGTCTCGCATCTCCGGGTCGGTGAATTCAACGAAGATGCCATTCTCGACGGAGGCTTTGACCACCTGCCGCTTCCAATCGTCGGCTCCAGAGCAGGCGATGCGCGATCCATATTTCTGGACGGCCATCTCCAAACCAAAGACGATTGCGGCCTCGTTCTGATTGAGCACGGTCACGCGCCGCCCGTGGTCGATGATGGACAGCTTCCCATTCACCGTGTACGAGACATCCCCAGTAGTCCGGTTGATTGTCCATATTCGGGCTGTGGCAATCTGTCCTGCGAGGTTCTTCGCCCTCTGTTGAGCAGCGAGCCTTTGTTCGATGAACTCGGACCAATCCGTCTTCCCTTCATCCGTTGCGGGGCCAAGATGAAGCGCATTGGCTTCAAGCGTGGTTTCCAGCCGCCGCTGGTTTCGTTGATCCGCATAGCGCCATCCGCGCAATTGAGCCGCCGCCCGCGCATCGCCCTCGGCAGCGCGTTCCGCAACCCACGTGCGCAGGCTTTTGGGAAACTCGTTTTGGCGTTCCTTCTGTGTGGACAGTTTGAGCGTTCGCAACTCGATTACAGACGCGGCTACAGCCTCCGACAGCAAAATCTTCTTGGCGGGCCACGGTTGCGCCAATACGCGGATTTCCTTTTTGCGTTGCTTCAGGCGGATGAGGGCCTGTTGTCGGTCCTCCGTGCCCTTCGCAGTAATGCCCCTGCAGACGCTTCTTTGCTGATTGCGGTAAAGATTGAACTCGGCCATGAGAGCGTTTCTGTCCCGGAGTCGCTGCTCTCTTCGTTCGTCGCGTAGCGCCTGGTTACGAACGGCAGTACGTCCTATATATTTAGGGGGATGCTGAATCGCTATCGAGGGTTCTCTCCAGGACCCGAGGAGCTGTTCGGTCGCCTTACGATTCTCTTTACCTGCAAAATTATGACGAAATACATCGGATGCTTTCACGCGGATGTTGTGGTCGATGGCGAGGACCGTGTACCCGCCCGCTTCCCCTTTCTCAATGCGCAGATGATATTTCGCAAGAAAAGTATGCAGGGTGTCCCACGAGGCATTCTGGCGCGTTAGCAGCGTTTGTACACGCGGAGCAACTTCTCGACGCACATAGGTCTGGAGGGATTCTTCATCGTGATAGTGCTCGTACTGTGCGGCGGCGCCAATTGCCTGGTCTTGATTGGAGCGGGACTCATTGCGCTCGGATCTGGATGTTCGCACAGCCTTCTGTGTGGCCTCATCCCAGCGGGTCGGTCCGACAGTGTGAGACCAACCATATTTGGCTTCGAGCGTGCGTACTGCCGCGTCAAGCGTGATCCAATTCCGATACGGCGTATGGGCTTTGTAGGTTTCGGGATGAACCCTATTCAGCATGATGTGAATGTGGAAATGCTTCTTGTCGTCGTGAGCAACGACAACGTACTGGTGGTCTTTGTACCCAAGTTGGTCCAGGGTATATTCCGCGGCATCCATCCATTGTGGGCGAGTTGGCCGTTCGCCTGGGGGCCACGCCAGTTCGTAATGGCAAACTGCATCGTCGCAACGTAGGTTTAGGGATTCGACGGCTTTCATCTCCGCTGCCGCTGTGTCGATACCAACAAGGTTGTTCGACAATACGGCTTCGCCTCGAAGCAGAGTCTCTCCGGTCTCCGGGTCAACCTCTTTGGTGAGGTAGTTCAGCAGTCGCTTAAAACTGCTTCTCGACTTCTGCTTGCTCGGTTGGACCTTGGCGATCATGTACACTCCCCGCGTAGACCTGTTTGGCGATCATTCCGATTCATCCTCCTTTTTAATTACGGCTCGCAATGTCGTGGTGATCCCTGCAAGAACTGAGTTCAATTCATTGCGAAGCGCTGCTTCGTATGGGTGACCTTTGATCTGCATGAGCAGATGTTTCTGAAGGCCGCACAAACTGCTTAATCGGGCAATCGCCTTGTCGCTCACGTGCGATTGAATTCGCTTATTGAGCGAGCATCTTCGGACGTACTCGCTCAACGTCAGTCCGGCTTTGTCGGCTTGTATCAACAGGGTGTTCTTCTCTTCGTCTGTGATGCGCACCTGAATTCTTGTCGTTGTGCCTTTTGCTCGTTTGGGTCGTGGCATTGCGTTTGGTCCTTTCTGCGGGGTCTCGGGGCGCAGCCCTGAGCGAGATGCGCAACCAATTCTCCGAGTAGCCGAAGGCGGATTGGAGAAGTGGTGGTGGGACGCGCGAAACCCCGCAGGGGTTTTGTGAGTACCAGCGCCTACCTCGCCGTGTCTCTTAGCAGTTTCGACTTTACAATAATACATTTCTGCTGTCAATTATGTGTTATCGTGTACTCAT
>Ga0302319_10020894_pt1 | contig 11816 bp, 6 predicted proteins | sample Bog_T0_2_FD_203319 | JGI IMG/M metagenome (GOLD analysis project Ga0302319, IMG submission 203319) | Peat permafrost microbial communities from Stordalen Mire near Abisko, Sweden - Bog_T0_2 | ecosystem: Environmental > Terrestrial > Soil > Wetlands > Peat | place: Sweden: Abisko, Stordalen Mire...
CCCGGTTAGAGGACGCGGCTGGTCTCGCTGCAACATCGTGGCGGCGCCTGAAAGATATCGGCCGGTAAGCGATTCCGGGCACGCCATAATTTGCTCCGGCGTGCCTTGAGCAACAACGTATCCGCCCAGTCGTCCTGCCCCGGGTCCAAGATCCACAACATAATCGGCATGGCGAATCGTATCCTCGTCGTGTTCAACCACCAGCACCGTATTGCCAAGGTCACGGAGTCTTTCCAACGCTTCGATCAGGCGATTATTGTCGCGCTGGTGAAGTCCGATGGAAGGCTCATCAAGGACGTAAAGAACGCCGCGAAGACGCGACCCGATCTGTGTCGCGAGGCGGATGCGCTGGCCTTCTCCGCCTGAAAGCGTTGCCGCATTGCGGTCGAGCGCAAGGTAGTTCAGGCCGACGGCGCAAAGGAATTCAAGTCGCTCCACGATTTCACGACGAATGCGCTCTGCCACCAGCGATTCGCGTGCCGTGAAGGTAAGGTTGATGGCCGCGGAGAGCGCACGGTTCAGAGGGAGTGCGGTGAAATCCGCAATCGACAGACCGCCAATCTTCACCGCCAGTGACTCCGGGCGCAACCGCTTGCCCCGGCAAACAGGGCACGGTGTCGCCGACATGAAGTTCATCATGTACTCGCGATAACCGTCGCTGCGCGCTTCTTCGATCGTGTCGCGAAGAAATGAAAGAATGCCATGGAAGCCGGTGCGCGGAGCCTCGTTCTTGGCTGGCCCGTAGACAAGAATGTGCTGTTGCCGTGGAGGCAGATCTTCAAACGGCGTCTTCAGGTCGATGCTGTAGCGGTCCGCGGCCAGGTGTATGAGTTTAAGCAGATATTGCGAAGCGGAGCCGGGACCGAGCCCTCCATCCAGCAGTGGCTTAGACCAGTCGGTGATGACCTTTGCTGGATCGAGATCATACAGCGAGCCCAGTCCATGGCACTCCGGACAGGCGCCGAAAGTGGAGTTAAAGGAAAAGCTGCGCGGCTCAAGTTTCGGTACGTCGAGTCCGCAATCGGGACATGCCATTGAGGAGGAGAATAACTGCTCTTCTGCGCCGGTTATGGCAACCAGCGCCAAGCCATTGGCCAGTTGCAGCGCCTTGGCGATAGCAGTATCGAGCCTCTTTTCTACCGAAGGCTTTCCAGCGGTGGGCGGAGGAGCGTTGGTTGCAGGGGGCTTAAGCAGGATGCGATCAACCACAGCTTCGATATTGTGATTCTTGCGCCGGTCCAGAAGCAGCGGCTCTGACAGGTCGCGAAACTCGCCGTCCACCCGGGCGCGAAAACCTTGCTGGTCCAGCTGATCGAGCAGATCCTTGAACTCGCCTTTGCGGCCGCGGACAACGGGCGCCATCACGGTCACACGCTCGCCCCACCCTAGCTCCAGGATGCGCTGGCTGATTTGTTCAGCTGTCTGGCGAGCGATGGGTCGGCCGCAATTGGGGCAGTGCGGTGTCCCGATCGACGCATAAAGCAGGCGCAGATAGTCGTAGATTTCAGTAATAGTCCCGACCGTGGACCGCGGGCTGCGGCTGGTCGTTTTCTGTTCGATGGAGATAGCCGGGCTCAGGCCCTCAATTGAATCCACATCCGGCCGTTCGATCTGATCCAGGAACTGGCGAGCATAAGCAGAGAGCGTCTCAACGTACCGCCGCTGTCCTTCTGCATAGATCGTGTCAAAAGCCAAAGAGCTCTTGCCCGAGCCGGATAGCCCGGTAACCACCGTTAGAGTGTTCCGGGGAATACGCACGCTGATGTCGCGCAAATTATGCTGGCGCGCGCCCCGCACCGAGATGTGAGTAATTGGCATGATGAATTGCAGTTGCCTGGAGTCAGTGGCTCTCAGGGAAGACGATTAAGGCCAGGTACGCACGGAATACAGGATCCGATTTACCTTACATCTATCTCTATGATACATAGCTGTTCCAGCCCATAACTAGCTCTTCCGATTGTCAGTTTTGCGCTGAAAGCCGATATAATTAAACGCCGCCTGCATAGCCCTAAGAGATCAAGGAGGAAAGCACTACAACATAGGCTGGTCACATGCCAGCTGATTCAAACTACAAGTAGCGTCTGCTTGTATCAAAACCGGAAACACAACTTTTTCTGTTTTGCGGTGTCTATTCATTCAATATCGCTCTGCGCCTTCCTCGTGACAGGAGCGAATTGATTTATCTAGAACCTTTGCCGCTACTTTGCCTCCGAGTTCAAGTACGGGGCGTCAGCGTGCTCGTTAGTTCTCTGCCTCGCTGCAACTCGATTTTCCACTTATCTAAGGATGGAACATGACCACGACACGCGCAGTCTCCTCGAAAAGATTCTTGCGAACTTGCAGTTGGGCTCTTGCCTATGTAACGGCGGCAACAATACTTCATGGGCAAACCACTGCGGCTCGCATTACGTCAGAGATTAACAGTTCAGAACAAATTGCCTTAAGAGGCTCGCTACATCCGCTGGCGCAGGCTCAATTCGACGCCGGCCGAGTGCCCGCAGACACAAAGTTCAACGGCATAAGCATTGTGTTCAACCGTTCTGCGTCTCAACAAGCAGATCTCCGGGCGCTGATTGCCGCACAGCAGAATCTTACCTCACCGCTCTACCATCAATGGCTTTCCCCAGAGCAATTCGCCGCGCGATTCGGCATGGCTGAAGCCGATATCGAAAAGACACAGAGCTGGCTACAGCAGCAGGGCTTCTTGATTGACTCGGTATCGCGGAGTCGCAACGTCATCCGGTTCACAGGAACCGCGCGCCAGGTGGAATCCGCATTCTCCACCGAAATGCACTACTACAAGATCAACGGTGAACAGCATTTCGCGACTTCTTCGGATCTCAGCGTACCGGCCGCACTGGCGCCGACCATTCTCGGGGTCCGCAATCTTGACGATTTTCGTCCCAAGCCTCACATCATTTTGCGCAAGGCCAGGCCAAGACCTGCATTCACTTCAAGTCAAAGCGGAAACGTCTATTTCGCACCCGGCGATATCGCAACCGTGTATGACATCGAGCACGAATATAGCGCAGGATACACCGGCTCGGGCCAGTCAATCGCCGTCGTGGGGCAATCCGAGGTCACCCTCGGTGACATCGAAAATTTTCAAAGCGCCGCGGGCCTTACCGTGAAAGACCCCACCCTGATTCTGATGCCGGGCACGGGCAGTTCGACCGTCTTCGCCGATGGCGACGAGGCCGAATCGGATATCGACCTGGAATGGTCCGGTGCCATCGCAACCGGCGCGACCATCGACTTCGTTTATACCGGCAGCAATACGAATTACGGTGCGTTCGATGCCCTCCAGTATGCGATTGACGAGAAAATTGCTCCGATCATCAGCAGCAGCTATGGCGAGTGCGAGGCCTTTCTTGCGTCCAGTACCCTCGGGTCAGGCGTGCAGGTTGAACCCACTCTCGAGTCTGCGTTCCAGCAAGCGGCAACCCAGGGTCAAACCATCGTTGCAGCTGCCGGTGATTCCGGCTCTACCGATTGCTTCGTTGGTTCAGGCAGCGGAAATCCGCCCATCGCCCAGCAGGAGGTCGTTTCCGTTGATTACCCTGCCAGCAGCCCCTACGTTACCGGCATCGGCGGCACCGAGGTTTCCCAGTCCAGCGCCAGTTACCTCACCGCGGGAGACGGCTACTGGGAAGCGAAGGGTACTTCCGATGTCATTAGTTCCGCGCTTCAATATATTCCCGAAGTGACGTGGAACGAAGACACGGCCAATTGCGGACAGTCCAACTGTCTAAGCGCAACCGGAGGCGGAGCCAGTTCGCTGTTTAGCAAGCCCGCCTGGCAGACCGGTGTGGCAGGCATACCCGCTGACAGCAAGCGCGACGTTCCCGATATCGCACTCAACTCTTCCCCCGATCTTCCCGGATACCTGTTCTGCACAAGTGACGAAAGCGACTGGGATTCCGGTCAGTCGAACAGTTGCAATAGCGGATTCCGCGATTCTTCCAGCGGCCTCTTGACGGTGGCCGGTGGAACCAGTTTTGGCGGACCCATCTTCGCCGGGATGGTGGCTCTGATCAATCAACAGCATGGCTATACGTCAGGACAGGGATTGGTAAATCCAACCCTCTACACGTTGGCGGCCAACAGCGGCACGTATGCTTTGGCGTTTCATGACATCGCGTCGGGCAACAACGATTGCACAGCCGGCAGCGCAGATTGCAGCGGCACGACTGGTTTTTCGGCGGGTACGGGCTATGACCAAGTGACAGGCCTGGGGACAATCGACCTCTATAACCTTGCAAGCGCGTGGCCCTCCAACACTGGCCCGGCGCTTATCGGCACAACAACAACAGTCTCCGCGTCGAACACTGCGCCGACCATCAATTCCGCCGATAACTTCACCGTCACGGTGACCTCCTCAACTGGGTCAACGGTGCCGTCCGGAACCGTCGCGCTCACTATCGATGGCGGCACGCCCACCAGCGGGATCACGTTGAGCTCGAATGGAACTGCCACCTACAGCACCTCATTCACCACAACCGGCACGCACGTGATTGTTGCGGCGTATTCCGGGGACTCTACTCACGCGGCGTCCACCGGTACCGCCTCGGTAAACGTTGCAGGCACAAGCTCAGGCGGGGGAACCTTCACGCTTGCGGCAACAAATGTCACTGTCACTCAAGGCAAGTCCGCGGCGTCAACCATTACCGTCACGCCAGCCGGCGGATACACAGGCACGGTCGATCTCTCGTTCGATACATCAAACGACACCGCGCTCAAGAATCTTTGCTGGTCGTTTACAAACACGAACAGCAGCGGCGATGGTACGGTTTCAGTTACATCAAGTGCTCCCGTAACCACATCGCTCATGCTGGATACCAATGCGGCCGATTGCGCGACAACAGCTGCGCAAAAAACGAGCGGCAAACAACCGCTGCACCTGTTACACCGCGGGAACACTTCCAAAAACAACGGTCCTGACCCGGCGCCCACTGCAGCAGCATTTGCGGGGTTGTTGCTCGCGGGATTTCTCGGCCGCTATTCGCGGAAGTTCCGGGCCATGGCTGGCGCAATTGCGCTGGTCGCTATCGGACTCGCGATTTCCGGCTGCAATAGCGTCTCCGGAACCAGCGTCTCCAACCCAGCTAAGGGCACCTACACCATCACGGTAACCGGGCAGGACGCGAGTTCGGCTACCATTCCAACCGCGACAGCGAAGTTCACCTTCGTCATCCAGTAAGCATGTATCCTCCCAGGGCGAGCGCCGATACGCTCGCCCTTTGTTTATCACAGCAGGAGAGCTCTTCTGCTGTGATAAACACAGGTGCTTTGCCTATTCTCGAGGAGGTATCCCATTCAGCACTAGACATGGAATGCGAGATTGCGGGTTTTCTGCGACAATCACAGCAGTGTTTCTTGTGTCCCGTTTGCGTTTTTTCCATTTCCTGCGGGTGCAAAAGCGAATCTATCTAAATTGGTCGATTTAAGGATTTAGGGCTCAACAGTGGAAAACTTATTGAATCTGGCGATGTTGATCTGTGCCTCGATTGGGTCCATGGCCTTCGGAATATTGTCTGCATATGTCATTCTTCGTGTTGGATTCGCCCTGATGCGCCCCCAAACCAGGCCGATTCCTGCCAAGGTTCAACCGGAAGTCGCCCAAATCTCCTGAGCGCCAGTCATAGGAATCTGGATTTCTGCGAAACTAAACCTCCGCGGTCTTAGTTTGGCGGATTAGCGGGCTGCTGCGTTTGCTGCTGGCGTTGCTGCATTTCCTGCAAGATTTGCTGTTGCGGGGTACGCGGCGGACCGCCGGGAGGGAACCCCGGACGCGGGTTATTGCCCGGTTGAAATTGAGGGGGCGGCGGCTGTTCGTCGTTGCTGTCTGTATCGTCTTCGCTGCTGGCGTTTACCTGGCTGTTGTTGGCGCCCGGCTGCACATCTCCGCTGCGGCGAGCGCTCAACAGAATCTGTCGAGGCGTTCCATGCCCCTGGTCGCCGATCATGACCACGTTATAGCCGGAACCTTGCAGTAATTGCGAAATTACGTCCCGTGCTTGCCCGGGCCCGTAAGCGCCAAAGACACGTTCGTCGCTTGCCAAGCCTTCCACCTTTGCGCCCGTGTCCATCGAAACATCTTTCAGGATCTGTTGCAGACTGGCATTGGCAGCCTCAATTTTAAGACCCTGGCTATCCCACGTGATGGCGGCATTCCCAGGCTGGTCGTTGACAGGCCATTGCAGCATTTCAGGCGCTGGGGGTACTTCCACCGCCACCACCGCCTGTGAATGGGGGGCGGGCTTGGGATGACGGGCTGAGACATGATGCCTGCGGTGATGCGATGTATGGTGTGTCTTCGTATGACCAGACGAAGGAGCAGGCGATTGGTCAGCCCAAAGCAGCGCATTCCCAAGACTTCCGATCAACATCGCACCCACAAGCAGAAGTTGCATCGGCCCATCGCCCCAAAATGACTTCATTGAACTCGATTTTCGAGCGCTTCCGGATTGTAGCGGGATCAGGGTACGCATTCGAATGCTTTCCAGGTCCGGGTGGAAAGGCCGGACGCGTTCGGCTTCCAGGAGCCCTAATTTCACCGGGCATCCCGCCACGCGCCACCAAACCGACCTCGGTACTCACGCTGCCAGTGTCGAGAATCATTGTACATTGCACTCGGTTTGCTAATTCCGGATAAGAAGCCGAATGCGGGAACCGTACGCGCTCGACGTCCAGATCCGCGCCCCTGTTAGAAGGTGCAGAAACTGGACGCGCTGCTTGCTCCAATCGCTCAATCGAATTGAACGAGGTTGATCGCCGGATGAAGCCTTCCACCATCCGACCCGCCTGCGCCGCGCAGCCTCCGACATGGATCAACGCAGGATGGCCCCCGGCATCGTTTTGATGACTGAGATCAATCCGCTGCGCATCAGCTCGAGCCTGTCTGGGGGTTTGCAGTTTAATTCGCGCTTTCTGGTACCGTTGAAACATGGCAAGCTTTTGTCAGCGATTTCCCAGGTTCAGAATGTCAGGGTGTGAGCGGTCCGTACCACCAGCTATCCCCCCACCCCCCCACCAAGAAACCGACTCAAAAAGCTGCAAGTCATTGAATCTATTAGGGTCGCTCAAACGATTTCGACGCGCGGAAGCGACTTTTCCTCTATTTTTCCCGCGTTTTTGTGCCAAACAGGCACTTAAAATAGGCTAAGTAGGCAGCAAAAATGGGCTCCTGGGTCATGCTTTACACATGAACAACGTTCCCGACCTCGTTGACGAGATGCTTGTGAAGTCGAAAACAATCGCTGTTCTCGGCATGAGCGACAAGACCTGGCGCGCCAGCAACAACATCGGCCGTTATCTCTCTGCTAACGGCTACCGCGTCCTTCCCGTGAATCCCGCGCTCACTGAGGTCCTCGGCCTCCAGTGCTATCTCGATCTCGACGCAGCCCAGGCCGCTGCCATCCAGCAGACCGGCGCCGGCATCGATCTGGTCGACGTCTTCCGCAACTCAGAAGCCGTGCCTCCGATCGTCGATGACGTAATCCGCCTTCGAATTCCATACCTCTGGCTCCAGGACGGCGTGATTCACGACGAAGCCATTGCCCGTGCACGTGCCGCTGGCGTCCGCTGCGTCCAGAACAACTGCATCTTCCGCGAACACGCTGCCCGCCCTTACCTCCACGCCAGCCCTGAACTCACCCGCTGTAACCGTGATTCGATACACTGAATCCAACGCTTAGGAGCCAGAATTCCATAAACATGCGCCTTTTCCGTTCCATCATCGCGCCCGTCGTTCTACTCTTAGCCGCGATGCCCGCGCTAGCCATCTCCGACTCCGTCGATGCGCAACATCTGCGCGTGCAACTGGTTTTCCCAAGCGCGAACATCTATTCAGGCGGCGGCGGCAATGGCGGTCTCTACTTTAAATTGGAGCCGGGCTGGCACGTCTATTGGAAAAACGCAGGGGACTCGGGAGAACCTCCTCACATTCGCTGGACATTGCCTGAAGGCATTAATGCGGGGCCGCTCCAATTTCCCGCGCCCACCCGCCTGCCGCTCGGCCCTTTGATGGATTTCGGCTATGAGAATGAGGTTCTTTTCCCCTTTACCCTTAGTCTATCCAAGACCGTAAAAACCGGCCCAGCTACCCTCAGCGCAAAAGTCGATTGGCTCGTTTGCCGCGAGGTCTGCATTCCCGGCAAAGCCGAGCTGGCAGTACAACGCACTGTCTTCGCCCAAGCTCCGATGGTCCCCGCTGAGGCTCAGCCAGAAACAGAGATCTGGAAGCGCTTTACCAATTCGCTTCCAAAGCCGCTTCCCGCCACCGACAAGCCAATCTTCCAGCCGACACCTGCCGGCTTCCGTCTCTCCGTCCAAACCGGACAGCGCGAATCGACGGCTGCCTTTTTCCCCGCCGATCAGGAGATCCTCGACAACCCCGCTCCGCAGAAGCTCATACCCACGGCGAACGGTTTCATCCTGGACTTAAAGAAGGACGCGAACCTTGCAGCCAATCCGGGTGAATTAAAAGGTGTTCTGGAGCTCTCCGGCGCACGCGCTTTTGATCTCACCGCGCTTCCAGGCAACATCGCAGCCGCCACTCCTGCTTTCTCCTCGTCCGCGCTCCTGCGCAGTGCGGCCTTAGCCTTCCTCGGCGGCTTGATCCTCAACTTGATGCCCTGCGTCTTTCCTGTTCTCTTCCTCAAAGGTCTCGCCTTAGTGAACTCCGGAAGTGAAGAGCGCAATACTCTTCGCATTCACGGCTTCGTCTACGCTGCTGGAATTCTCATCTCCTTCTGGGCCTTGGTGGCACTCCTCCTCGGCCTCCGCGCTGCCGGCGCCACGCTCGGATGGGGCTTCCAGTTCCAGTCGCCGCTCTTCCTTTCCCTTATGGCCGGATTGCTGTTTTTCATGGGCCTCTCACTCGCCGGCCAATTTGACATCGGTCTCACTCTCACAGGCACCGGAGGATCTCTCGCCGCCAAACAGGGCTACCCCGGTAGCTTCTTCACCGGCGTTCTTGCGGTCATCGTGGCCACACCCTGCACCGCGCCTTTCATGGGCGCTGCCATCGGCTACGCTCTCGGTCAGTCTGCCGCCGTCACTTTCACCATCTTCACCGCTCTCGCCCTGGGACTCGCCGCGCCTTATGTTGCTCTTACCCTACAACCCGCATGGACGCGCATCCTCCCTCGTCCCGGCGCATGGATGGAAGTACTGCGCCAAGCGGTTTCCGTGCCCATATTCGCTACCGTCATCTGGCTTGCCTGGGTCTTAGCCAAGGCTTACGGCGCGGCCGAACTAGCCTCATTGCTTGCGGGATTCCTGTTGCTCGCCATCGCCGGCTGGTTCCTCGGCCGCTGGCCCGCCAAGCGTTGGTCCACCACCGTTGCCGCCCTCATTCTGGCCGGAGTCGTCTGTGTTTCCGTCTTTGCTGAAAAGCTCGTCGGCGAAAGCGAACCCGACGCAACCCACACCGCCAAGGCCGCAGGCCCTTGGGAACCTTGGTCTGCCGAAGCCGTCAGCCGCTACCAGGCCCAGGGCCGTCCTGTGTTCGTCGACTTCACCGCCAGCTGGTGCCTGAGTTGCCAAGTCAATGAGCGTGTCGCCCTCACCCAGCCCTCGGTCCAACAGGCATTCCAGTCCAGCAATGTTGCCCTCCTCAAGGCCGACTGGACGCGCCACGACGAAGCCATCACCCAGACTCTTACCGCACTCGGTCGCAGCGGCGTTCCCGCCTACGCCCTTTACGCCCCAGGCCAGACCGACCCACAGCTCCTCCCCGAAGTCCTGACCCCCGGCATCGTCACCGATGCGCTAGCCGCGCTGCCAAAGCCCGCAACCCCGGCGACCGCCTCAATGTCCAATCCAAGGTAAGGCCGCGCAAGTGATCGCCTGATTTGCTCTCAGGAGGTTAACGACCCAGGTTTTTCCTCATCGTTCAGTCCCCGACGCAGTTCTCGCCTCAGCGGTAAGTATTTTTGTTTCCCGCGCCGCTCCGTTGGTTCGCGTCGGTGAGCCGACACCAGCCGAGAGAGTGCAGCTCAAAAATTGCCGCGCTCGTTAGGATAGGTGCTTCGAAGATCGGATCCGCCTGATCTCCTCCATCCGCTGCGCCAGCAACTTCTCCCGCCCTTCCTGCGTGGGCTCGTAATATCTACGCCCCTTTAGCGAATCCGGCAGGCAGTCCATATCGGCTACGCGTCCCTCTTCGTCATGCGCATAGCGGTAGCCCTTGCCGTAATCCAACTCTTTCATCAATCGCGTCGGTGCATTGCGCAGGTGGAGCGGGACCGGCTCCTGGCGCGTATGTTCAATCTCCTGCTGAACCGCCCCATAAGCCGTGTATACCGAATTCGACTTCGGAGCCAACGCAAGATACACCACCGCCTCCGCCAGTGCGAGGTCGCCTTCAGGAGAACCCAGAAACTCCATCGCCTGCTTTGCTGAGAGGCAAAGATTCAAAGCCTCAGGCGCTGCCAGCCCGACATCCTCAACCGCCATCCGCACAACGCGCCGCGCAAGATAAAGCGGGTCTTCACCGGCTGCAAACATCCGCGCCAGCCAGTAAAGTGACGCATCCGCATCGCTGTTGCGCACGCTCTTGTGCAGCGCGGAGATCAGGTTGTAATGCTCCTCGCCTGACTTGTCATACATCAGCACGCGTTGCTGCACCGCCTCAACAGCCAGTGGCCTGCCGATATGCTTTGTGCCCTCCTGGGCCAGTTGCGCAGCCACCTCCAGCGTGTTGTACGCACTTCGGCAATCGCCGCTTGAGTAGCTTGCAATCAACTCAAGAGCATCGTCATCCGCCGTCAACTCCAATCCGCCGAGCCCGCGTTCGTTGTCTTCGAGCGCTCGTCTCAGCAGCGCGGCAATTCGCTCTTCGCTCAGTGGCTCCAACACATAAACACGGCACCGCGAAAGCAGCGCCGAGATAATCTCGAACGAAGGATTTTCCGTCGTCGCGCCGATCAGTCGAATCGTCCCTCGTTCCACATACGGCAGAAACGCATCCTGTTGCGCTTTATTGAAGCGATGAATCTCATCGACGAACAGGATTGTGCGCGAATGCATCTCCGAAGCCTGCGCAGCGGAGACCATTACCTGCTTGATTTCCTTGATCCCGCTCATCACCGCTGAAAATTCAATGAAACTGGCCTTCGTGGTCTCGGCAATGATCTTTGCCAGCGTAGTTTTGCCAACTCCCGGAGGGCCCCAGAGGATCATCGACCCCGGGTCATCGCGTTCGATCTGCACGCGCAGTGGCTTTCCAAGTCCCAGCAAATGTTCCTGGCCGCTATATTCCTCCAGGCTGCGCGGTCGCATTCGCTCTGCCAGCGGCGCTGAACGAACGCTTCCGGTCGGCCCTTCCGGCTGTCCATCGAACAGGCTCATCGCACGCTCCCGCGAAACTCGCGCTTGCGTCCACTTCGTAGGATTCGCTGTCGCGATGCTTCATAAAGAAGCACGCTTCCGGCTACCGCCGCATTCAAGCTGTCCACCATACCGGGGCAGGGAATCGTCACAGCTCCATCCGCCAGCTTCGCCAGCTCGATCGGCACCCCGTTCCCTTCGTTCCCAAGAATCAGGGCAACCGGCCCCGTCATGTCCACAAGGTCCGCAGGCTCCGCCGCCCGCACCGTGGATGTCAAAATTCGCACCCCAGCCTCGCGCAAATGCGTGAAGCAAACTTCAGCGCTCGCGGACAAGAATGGAAGCCGAAACACGCTCCCTGCCGAAGCGCGCACGGCCTTGGGATTCCATTGGCTCACGGTTCCAGGTAGCGCGACCACTCCGTCCGCGCCAAATGCTTCCGATGAACGCAGAATCGTACCCAAGTTTCCCGGATCCTGCAG
>Ga0302319_10020895_pt1 | contig 11816 bp, 8 predicted proteins | sample Bog_T0_2_FD_203319 | JGI IMG/M metagenome (GOLD analysis project Ga0302319, IMG submission 203319) | Peat permafrost microbial communities from Stordalen Mire near Abisko, Sweden - Bog_T0_2 | ecosystem: Environmental > Terrestrial > Soil > Wetlands > Peat | place: Sweden: Abisko, Stordalen Mire...
CGAGACTTGTCCGGATCAGCGTCCGACGCTGCGCATCGAAACCGGCATGCATTCGGCGTCGATCGGCCGCGTGGGCGTGGACGCGCGTTGCGATCGGATGGCCACGTCCTCCGACGACAAGACGGTTAGCATATGGTCGCTTCCCGACGGCAAGCTGGAGCGGATCATCCGTCTGCCGATCGGCGCGGGACACGGCGGCAAGAACTACACCGCCGATCTGTCCGCCGACGGCCGATGGCTGATTGCCGGCGGCTGGGACGCGTCCTTCGAAAAGATCGGCATTTACAGCCTCAATCTCGTCGATCTGCAGACCGGCGCTGTCCGACGCATGGGCAATTTCGACAACGCGGTTTTGAAGGCGGTCGTCTCTCCCGACCAGCGAAGGCTGCTGGTGGGATTGGGCGGTCGTTCAGGGCTGCGCGTGCTGGACATAGGCAGCGGCGCGGAGATCTATTCCGATCACGATTACGACGGCGCGATCTTCGCGCTGGCGGCGGCGCCGGATGGTTCGTTCCTGACCGGCAGTTGGGACGGCTCGATCCGCCGCTACTCCCAGGACCTGCGCCTCCTCGGCAAGCGCGCGGCGCCCACCGGCAAGCGGCCCGCCGAAATCGCGATCGACCCCTCGGGTCGGCGGGCGGCAGTGGCCTACAACGACCAACCGCATGTCTCGATCATCGACGCGACGAGTCTCGCTCCCATCGCCGAGGCGGAGACGGGCGACCTCAAAGGCTGGAATCTCAGCAGCGTCGCTTGGACGGCCGACGGCGCGACGATCGTCAGCGGCGGCTCGTCGCCGGAGCTTTTTTCGGGCGAATGGCGTCGCTTTACCCGCCGCTTCAACCGCGACGGGCGACGGGTCGGGGTCGATATTCCGGCTGCGACCGATACGATTCAGGATATCCAGCGCTGCGGCGATGGCGTTGTTTACTCGGCCTCCGATCCGTCTTTTGGATTCGTGTCGCGGGAGGGTCGGTCGAGCGTGCTGCAATCCCCGCGAACCGCGGATATGCGTAGCAAGCTCGGCGACGCCTTCGCGTTGTCGGGCGACGCGGCGACGGTTCGTTTCGGCCTTGATCAGCGAAACAAGCCGGTCGTTTACGATTTGCTCGCCGCGACGCTCGGGGATTCGCCCAAGCTGCCCGCGGGTCTCAACTTGCCGTTGATCACGGGTCTCCCCGTCACCAATTGGCAGGACGAAGCCATTCCAAAATTCTCGGGCGCGGCGATCTCGCTGGAGCAATACGAACTCTCTCGCTCTCTCGCCATTCGGCAGGATCGATCCGGTTTCGTGCTGGGAGGGGACTGGCAGGTTTGCACTTTTGACGCGTCCGGCAAGCTCCGTTGGTGCCAGGTGACGCTCGGCGTCGCCTGGGGCGTCAATTTGAGCGCGGACGGCGAAATCGTCACAGTCGCCCTGGGCGACGGGACGATCCGCTGGCTGCGCTGGAGCGACGGACAGGAGTTGCTCGCGTTGTTCGTCGAGGCGCCGACGCGCAAATGGGTGGCCTGGACGCCGACCGGTTATTACATGGCCTCGCCCGGCGCGGAGGATATGATCGGCTGGCACGTCAATCGCGGCTGGGCGCAGCAGGCCGACTTCTTCCCCGCCTCGCGCTTTTCGGCGCGCTTCAACCGCCCCGACATCGTCCAACTGATGTTGAAGACCCGCGACGAGGCGGAGGCGGTGCGGCAGGCCAACGACAGCTCCCGGCGCAAGGTCGACGTCACGCCGCTCGCCGCTCAATTGCCGCCGGTCGCGGCGATTCTCTCGCCGGGCTCCGACAGCCGCTTTTCCGGCGACAGCGTCGAGGTGACGTTCTCGGTGCGCTCGCCCTCGGGGCTGCCGATCGACGGCGTGCAGGCGCTGATCGACGGGCGGCCGGTGGAGACGCGCGGGTTGGCTCCGGCCCCGGTAGCCAACGCCGTCGGCGCGGGTGAAACGCGGCGGCTGACGATTCCCGCGCCGGCGCATGATTTCGAACTCGCGTTGATCGCGCGTTCGGGCGCGCTCGTCGGCGAGGCGACGAAGGTCAAGCTGGTCTATTCCGGCGCGGCCGCGCACGAGGTCGCGCCGTCGCTGAAGCCCAAACTCTACATCGTCACCATCGGCGTCAGCGATTACGTCGACCCCGACATGCGTCTGGGCTACGCCGCCGACGACGCGCGCGGCTTCGGCGAGGCGATGCGCGCGCAGGCGGGCGGGCTCTACAGCGAGGTGAAGGTGCTGCCGCCGCTGATCGATCGCGCGGTCACGCGCGCCAGCGTGATCAGCGCTTTGCGTTGGCTGCGCAAGCAAGTCACCGAACGCGACATCGGCATGGTGCTGATCGCGGGCCACGGCGCGACCGACGACGGGCAGAACTACTGGTTCCTGCCCTCCGACGCGACGCGCGACAATCTCGACGCCAACGGCGTCTCGCAGGACGATCTGTTGCGCGAGATGCGGCAGGTCGCGGGCAAGACGATCCTGTTCCTCGACACCTGCCATTCCAACCAGGCGGTGGCGGGCGGAACCGGCCGCCGAGGTCTGACCGACATCGACGGCGTGATCAACGAGTTCTCCAAGGCGGAGAACGGCCTGGTGGTGTTCTCGTCCTCGCGCGGGCGCGAGACCTCGCAGGAATCGGCGGCCTGGGGCCACGGGGCGTTCACCAAGGCGCTGATCGAGGGTCTCGGCGACGGCAGGGCGGATCTGCAACACAACGGCGCGATCACGCTGTCCGAACTCGACGCCTTCGTCGCCGAGCGGGTGAAGGACCTCACCAACGGCGATCAGCACCCGGTGATGACCCGCCCCACCACCATGCAGGACTTCGCCTTCGCGGTGTCGAAGTAATCGGCGACACTTCGATCGCCGAGTTTTCAAGAAGGGCGCGCTCGCGCGCCCTCATGGCGCGTTCGGGTTGTCCTTGCGCGCCTTCGCCTTGCGCATGAGGTCGATCATCTCGACCGTTCCTTCCGAAGAGCGGCTCGAGGCCGCGGGCTCCGGCTTGTCGCGGGTGTCCTTCTCGGCGCGCGCGCGTTTGATGAGGTCGTTCCATTCCACCATGCCCTGCCAGTCGCGAGGAGCGACCGCCAGGTCGGGGTCGCCGGCCGCCGTCTTGGCGTCGGCGTTCGATTGACGCGGGTTGCGTTCGATCACGTCGAGCATACGCCGCACCAGCCAGGGATCGGCGGCCACGACGGCGTTCAATAGCTCGTTGCGAGCGATGGTTTGCGTTTCCGTCGATGAGAAGCGCGGCAGTCCCTTGAGTTCGGCCCGCGCCGATCCCGAGCAATCCGCCAACAGAATGAGTGCGGCAATGAGGGCTTCCATGCGCATGACGATCTCCCGATCTAGAGTTTCCCAATGGAAAGGCGCATTTCGCGCAGTGACTCGCCCAGCGCCCTCTCCATGACGCCCGTCGATGAAACCACCGTGGCGCCGAACACATGCTGGCTGCGTCTGACGAAGCCGGCCTCGCCGCAAGCCTCGGCGATCTTGCGCGTGGTTTCCGACGACATTTGCGTGACCAGAAACCTCGCCAGGTTCGATTGATCGAGAGAGCCCGGACTTTCGCGCCAGATCTGCTCGAGGCGCGGCTTGGTGTCGGACGTGAAAATCGCCTTGAGCACGCGATCTTCGCGCAGGCCGCGCCGACGTAGCGCCGCCTTGTCTTTCAAAAGCTTGTCCAGTTGGTCGTTATGCAGATCGGCGAGTAGGCCGGCGTCGTCCGGGCCGGTGAGGCCCATCACCGCGATGGTGAAGAAGAACTGCGCGAACTCGAACATCTTCTCTAGCCGAAGGGTTTCAAGAACCTCTTCGTCCTGCGAGAGACTGACCGCGCAGATCCGCCGCTCGAAGTTGAGCCGCGCCTTGCTCATCATATCGAGCGCGGCGAAGTCCTTCTCGTATTCTCTCCGCTCGTCCTCGTCGTCGATGAAACTCATTTGTGGCGCCCCGGGCGTATCTCCCCGGCAATATCCCACGAGACGGGCGCCGGTCCAAGACCATGGGCGCGAAGCCGGGCTCCTTTCGGCTGGGAGCCCGGGAGAGTTCGCGCCTTATCTCGGTTGCGGCACGATGCGGATATACGGCTTGGGGGCTTTCCAGCCGTCCGGGTAAATCTTGCGGGCGTCGTCGTCCGAGACCGACCCGGCGATGATGACGTCTTCGCCCTTTTTCCAGTTCACGGGCGTCGCCACCTTGTTCTTCGCGGTGAGTTGCAGAGAGTCTATGACTCGCAACACTTCGTCGAAGTTGCGCCCCGTGGTCATGGGATAGATGAGGATCAACTTGACCTTCTTGTCCGGCCCGATGACGAAGACGTTGCGCACGGTCTGGTTGTCCGCGGCCGTGCGCTTCGTCGGATCGCCCGACACCGGCGCCGGCAGCATGCCGTACAGCTTCGACACATTGTAATCGACGTCGGCGATCATCGGGAAATTCGGGGCGTGTCCCTGCGTCTCCGCGATGTCGGCGGCCCATCCGGCGTGTCGGTCGAGCGGATCGACGGAGAGGCCAATGATCTTCACGCCACGCGCGTCGAATTCGGGCTTGATACGGGCCATATAACCGAGTTCGGTCGTGCAGACCGGCGTGAAATCCTTGGGATGAGAGAACAGCACCGCCCAGGAATCGCCAATCCAATCGTGAAAATGGATTCGTCCCTCGGTGGTCTCGGCCTCGAAATCCGGGGCGATGTCGTTGAGCGCTAACGTCATGTCGGTCTCCTGTAAGAGCGATGGCCTGACAGCGCGACAGCGCTGCGTCGATCCGCGCGAGGCTCGCTGGCGCGGATTGATATATCTATTGAAATAATAGATTATTCAAGCCAGACTGGCGCTGAATACGACCCCGACCCCGCAAGGCGCGCATGTCGAAACGAACCCCCTTTCGGATCGCGATCGTCGGCGGCGGCGCCAGCGGCGCCTTGATGGCGGCGCATCTGCTGCGGCGTGATCCGCCGAACGTTCAGGTGTCCATCGTCGAGAAGCGCGCGGACATCGGCCGCGGACTGGCTTACGCCACCGGAAATCCGCGCCATCTCCTGAATGTCCGCGCCGCCAACATGAGCGCTTTTCCCGACGATCCCGGCCATTTCGCGCGCTGGTTGTCACGACAAGTCGTTGCGCCGGGCGACGGCGGCGATCCGGAGTTCCGTTTCGTCTCCCGCTCGCTTTACGGCAGGTATCTCGAAAGCCTCGTGCTCGAGCATCTCGACGCGCCCGAGGCGTTTCGCCCCCTGAACATCGTGCGTGATCGCGCGCGATCGTTCGAGGTGACGCCCGACGGCGTCGAGATCGCCCTGGCCGAGGGGGAGCCGCTGCGCGCCGATCTCGCGATCCTCGCGTGCGGCCACGAGAACGCCGAGGCTCACAGCCCGCCCTATGTCAGCCCCTGGAGCGAGCCCGTCGGCGGGGGCGCCGCCGAGGATGCGACGCTGCTCATTCTGGGAACCGGGTTGACTATGGTCGACATGGCGTCGGCGCTCGAGGCTCAAGGCCATCGTGGCCGGATCATCGCGGTGTCGCGCCGCGGCCTGCTTTCCCATGCCCATGTCAGGGTAGATCCATCGCGGATCGACGCGTCGGCGGCGCCGTTCGACCAGGAGCTTTCGATCCAATTGGGCTGGCTGCGCGGTCTCGCGCGCGAGGCCGAAGCGCGGGGTGGCGATTGGAGGAGTGTCGTCGATGGTCTGCGACCGCACACGCAGGCGATCTGGCGCGCGATGCCGCTTCGGCGCCGCGAGCGTTTCCTCGAACATGCGCGGCCGTGGTGGGACACGCATCGCCATCGCATGGCGCCCGAGGTCGCGGCGCGCATCGGCGCCATGATCGCCGACGGGCGGCTCGAGATCATCGCGGGCAAGATCACCGAGGTCACGCCCGAAGGCGACGGCGCGCGCGTGACGTTGCGTCGGCGCGGGGCGCGCGAAAGCGAGGCACTCGACGTCGCGCGGATCATCTCGTGCACGGGCGTCGGCGGCCGACTTGGACCCGACGCGAACCCCCTCGTCGCGTCGCTTTTCGCGCGAGGGCTCGCGCGCGCCGACTCGCTGAAGATCGGTCTCGACGTGGCGCCCGATTGCGCGATTCTGGGTCGGGACGGCCAAGCTTCGCCGAGGCTCTTCGCCATCGGGCCGATGAGCCAAGCCGCCTTCTGGGAAATCATCGCCGTTCCCGACATCCGCCTGCAGACGGCGGAATTGGCGAAAGCGATTCTCGCTCGGGTGGGCGCGAATGCGGGGGGACCTCCCGCGCTCGCCCGCGGCTGACGACCCTCTGTCGCTTATTTGGCTTTCGCCACGCGCGCGAGCGCCTTGGCGGCCGGCTTCTTCGCCTTGACCGCTGTCGGTTTGGCGGCGGCGGCCGCTCGCGCCGGACGTTTCGCGCGCGCGGGCTTGTCGGCGGAGCCGAGCGCGCGCATGGCCTCTAGCGTGCGGTTATCCAGGACGTCGGCGATCGCGTTGCGCACTTCGAGCATCATCAGGCGCACGTGGCACTTGGTTTCCGATTCGCAATCGTCGCAGCCGCGGTAATAGACCGTGCTCGCGCAAGCGATCGGGGCCAGCGCGCCGTCGAGCGTGCGCACGATCTGGCCCACCATGATTTGCGAGGGGCTCTTGGCGAGCACGAAGCCGCCGCCGCGTCCCTTCTTTGAATGAACCAGACCCGCCGTCCGCAACTCGCCCAGGATCGCGTCGAGGAACTTCTTCGGAATATTGTTGGCGGCGGCGATATCGGCGGCCAGCATCGGCTCTCCGGTCGTGACGCCGGCCAGATGCACCATCGCCTTCAGTCCGTATTTCCCCTTACTGGTGAGCATGAGACGGGGCCTTTTCGTATTCAGGGGATTGGTTCGGAAGCTCCGAACAGAAAAGCATTTCGCTCGACGATTTAGGATGAATATGCGGCCGATTCGGCAAGCGGTCAACGCGCGAACCGGCGTTCGCCGCGCGCGGGAATGCGCGTCGCGCTGGCCGATCGCGGCTCACCTCTCCTTCAAGGATTCCGAGGCGACCTTGGAGAGCGGCGACAGCAGATAGTCGATCACGCGGCGGCTGTCCGTCTTGATCTCGACGGAAACGGTCATGCCGGGCGTCAAGGGAATGTCGGCGTCGCCGATCCGCATCGAGGTCTGATCGATCTCGATGGTCACCGGGAAGACGAAGCTTTCCGGTTGGCCCGGCGCGCTGGTTGGGGCGGAGGCGCCGTTCGCGGAAGCGGTGACGTTGGCCAGGGCGCGCTTGGCCGCCGCCTCGTCGATCGCCTCGGTCGCGATCCGGATCACCTTGCCTTTCAAAGTGCCGAAGCGCGTGAACGGGAAGGCGTCGACCTTGATCACGGCGTCCTGGTCGAGCTTGACGAAACCGATGTCCATGTTGGCGACCAGCGCCTCGACCCGGAGCGCGCCGCCGCTTGGCGTCACCATCAAGAGTTGCTGACCCGTGGTGACGACCTGACCGACGGTGGTCACCGCCAGTTGCTGGGCGACGCCGTCGATCGGCGAGGCCAGCTTGGTGTGCGACAGCCGCGCTGCCGCCTTGAGCAGGGATTGCCGGGCCTCGTCGGACTTGCGCGCGGCGTCGGCGAGCTTGTTCTCGTTGTCGGCGGCGAATTGCGAAATCGCCTTCGTCTTCTGGCTCTGCAACTCCCGGATCGCGGCGTCGGTCTCGATCAACTGGCCCTGGTCGGACGCCAACTGCGACTGCGATTTCTCTAGTTCTTCCTTGGCGTCGTAAAGATTGATCTTGGTGCCGACCCTGAGGTCGATCGCCTCCTGGCGCGTGCTGACGCGCTGGGTCAGCGTTTCGATCAACGTGTCCTGGAACGCGATGCTCATGCGCAGACGCTGCCGCGTCGCCTCTTTCTGCGCCGTCTGCTTGTCGATGTTGTTCAACGCGTCGCCGAGTTGGCCGAGGTCCGCCGTCAATACGGCGCGCTCGCGCAGGCGAAACACCTCGGGAATCGAGGGGTCCCAGACGATATCTCGGTCGGCCTGAGCGATGGCGGCGTCCAACGTCGCGCGGATGGCGCTCATCGCGTTCTCGGACGGCGGGCTGACAGGCGCGTCCAGAACGGCGTGCGCGGTTTGCACCGCGTAGCGTCGGCGCGCGATTTCCGCGAGACCCGCGTTCATGGCGTCTCGCGCCGCGCCCTCGTCCGCGGCGGCCTCCGCCGGATCGAGTTCGAACAGCGGATCGCCCGCCTTCACAAGGTCGCCGTTCTCGACGTGAATCGCGGCGATCTTGCCCGGGTCGAGCGGCTGAATGATTTTGGCGCGGCCTGCGGTCTCGATCTTGCCCGGCGCGACCGCGTGCACGTCGAGATGGCCGAAGAACGACCAGACGAGCGCGGCCGTGACGAAGCCGCAGATCGTCAGCATCAGCGCGACCGGCAGCGGCGCGGGAGGCGTTTCGAGAATTTCGAGCGCGGCCGGCAAAAATTCTCTGTCGCGCCCCAAGATGGCCGAGGCGAGCGGGGGCGGCGGCGGGCTCGGTTTGGGCGGCGGCGAAGGCGGAACGGTCCTCTGGTTCATGCCCGCGCCCCCTGGTCGGACTGCAGCGCCCACAGACGCGCGTAGAGGCCGCCCGGGCGCGCGAGCAATTCGTCATGGCTTCCGATCTCGATGATCTCGCCACGATGCACGCCGACGATCCGCGAGCACGGACGCACCGCCGCGAGGCGATGCGCGATGATCAGCACCGTGCGTCCGCGCACGATCGCGCGCATGTTGTCCTGGATGATGCGCTCGCTCTCGTAATCGAGAGCGGAGGTCGCCTCGTCGAGGATGAGAATGCGCGGATTGGTCACCAGCGCGCGCGCGATGGCGATGCGCTGGCGCTGTCCGCCCGAGAGATTCGCGCCGCGCTCCTCGATCATGGTGTCATAGCCCTGCGGCAGCAGCGCGATGAATTCGTCAGCGCCGGCGAGCTTGGCCGCCTGCATCACCACCACCCGCGGCGTCGCGGGATCGCCGAGCGCGATGTTCTCGTGAATCGTGCGGTTGAACAGGATGTTTTCCTGCAGCACGACGCCGATCTGCCGGCGGAGCCAGCCCGGATCGAGCTGCGCGACATCGACGCCGTCGAGCATGACCTGCCCGAGTTGCGGGCTGTAGAGGCGCTGAATCACCTTCGTCAGGCTCGACTTGCCCGAGCCGGATTGTCCGACGAAGCCGATCACCTCGCCCGCCTGGATCGAAAGGTTGACGTTGCGCAGCGCATCGGGCGCATCGGGCCGGTAGCGCATCGTCACGTTGCGCACCTCGATCGCGCCCTTGGGCGGCGGCAGGGTGAGGAGGTTCTGCGGGACCGGCTCGGGCGGCGCGTTGAGGATGTCGCCGAGCCGCGCCACCGAAACCTGCACCTGCTGGAAATCCTGCCAGAGTTGCGAAAGCCGCAGGATCGGCTGCACCACCTGGCTCGCGATCATGTTGAAGGCGATGAGTTCGCCCACCGTCATCGCCCCCTCGATCACCGCTTGCGCGCCGATGAACAGGATCAGCGCCGTCGTGATCTTGGAGACGTACTGGATCAGGTTCTGGCCGAGCGAGCCCAGGATGCCCGCGTCGAAAGACGTGCGGACATAGGCCGCCAGCCGCTCCTCCCATTGCGACTGCATGATCGGCTCGACGCTCGCCGCCTTCAGCGTCTGCGCGCCGACGATCGACTCGACCAGGAACTGCTGCGAGCGCGCGCCGCGGTTGAATTTTTCGTTGATGAGTTCGCGCAGGGCCGGCCGCAGCAACGCGGCGATGACGATGTAGATCGGGATCGAGCCGAGCACGACCAGCGTCAGCTTGGGCGAATAGATGAACATCACCACGAAGAACACGATCGTGAAAACGAGATCGAGCACCGAGGTCAGGCCCTGGCCGGTCAGGAAGCCGCGGATCGTTTCGAGTTCGCGCACGCGCGCGACCGTCTGGCCCGCCGCGCGGGTCTCGAAATAAGCGAGCGGCAGCCGGAACAGATGATGGAACAGCCGCCGGCCCAACTCGACGTCGATGCGGTTGGTGGTGTGGCTGAGCGTATAGGTGCGCAGGAATTGCAGGATCGTTTCGAAGAAGCCGAGCGAGACCATGCCGACGATCAGCACGACAAGCGTCGACATGCCCTTGTGCACCAGCACCTTGTCGACGACGAGCTGGAAGAAGATCGGCGTCACCAGCGCGAAGAGCTGCACGAACAACGAGGCGATCGCGACCTGGATCAGCGGCTTGCGATAGCGCAGGATCGAGGGCAGGAACCAGCGGAAGCCGAAGGTGGTGGGATCGACCCCCGCGCCGCCGAGGCGACGCGCGACGAGGATGACCCGGCCATCGGACAGTTCCCGCGCCTCCTCGAGCGAGAGGTCGCGGGCGGAGCGGCTGATCGCGTCGATCAGGCGCACCCGCCCCTTGGCGGTGCCGACGCCCAAAACGACGAAGCCGCCGTCCTTCAGGCCCATCAGCGCGGGATAAGGGATCGAGCCCAGCCGCTCGGCGGTGACGCGGGTCAGAATACGCGATTTCAGTGCGAGCAGGTTCGCGCCGCGCACCACATCCTCGGCGTTCGCCATCCGGCCGTTCAGCGCGAGTTGATGGCGCAATTGCGCGGGATCCGCGGCGATGCGGTAATAGCCCGCCACCAGCGTCAGCCCGGCCAAGCCGGAATCCATCATTTGCGCCGGCGGTTGAACCGACGTTTCGGGCTTCGTCAATACATCCGTCATGCAACGCTCGCTCTACGCCATGGGCGGCTCCCCGACGCGCATCGAGGGCCAGCCACGCAAATTATCGCATACAATCACATTTCCGTTTAAATCTTTTACCACTTTTCGCGGCGAAATAATTTCCCCCACGCGAATTTAACATGCAAGCTAATTCTAGCCGCGCCGCGCTTTCTTCTCAGGGCGAAGCTCCCGAAATCGGTCGCGTCGCTACCCCTTTGGGATGCTGGCAACGGCGGCCCCGCGCGAAGCCGGCGACGCCGCGGCGCGAATCCTCCGGCCCCTAAAGTCCAATGGAGATCCCCCGGCTTTGCCGGGGTGGCCGTAGCAGTTTGACGTTTCCGGGGGTCCCCCGGTCCGGTTCGGTCGTGAGCAGCCACTCACACGAAAGGAACCGGACCGATGGACGAGTACGAGACGCTAAACCACACGACGTGGGACTGCAAATATCACATTGTTTTCATTCCGAAGTATCGGCGCAAAGTTCTGTACAAGGAATTGAGGCAACCGCTGGGGGAGGTTTTCGCCGGCTCGCGGCTCAGAAGGAAGCGAAAGTCGAAGAAGGGCATATGCTCGTGGACCATGTTCACATGCTGTTGTCGATCCCACCGAAACTCGCGGTGTCGAACGTGGTCGGGTACATCAAGGGAAAGAGCGCAATTTATCTGGCGCGGACGTACGGGGAGAGAAAGCGCAATTTCGTAGGGCAGAACTTCTGGGCGCGCGGTTATTTCGTGAGCACGGTTGGACGCGACGAAAAGGCGATCCGCGAGTATATCCAGAACCAAGAGAAGGAAGACCAACGGCTGGAGCAACTCAACCTCTGGAAGTGACAGCCACCTTCAGGTGGCTCACTTTCGTGGGGCCGCGTCAGCGTCTCCCTCAGCCGCTCATTTGAGCGGCCACAATCCAAATAGTCGCGTCAGCGACGACACAGCCGCTTTGAGCGGCTAAAATCTTAATGCCCCCGGCTTTGCCGGGGGATACTTACGTGTGCCGAGCATGCTCGGAAGCTTGGAGGTGGAAGTCCTCTGCCCAGCCTGATGACGGCGAAGGGCTAGCGAAGCGCAAGGGCGTCGCCGCGAGGCGGGGTCTGAAGGAAGCGTGGAGCAAAACCG
>Ga0302319_10020897_pt1 | contig 11814 bp, 13 predicted proteins | sample Bog_T0_2_FD_203319 | JGI IMG/M metagenome (GOLD analysis project Ga0302319, IMG submission 203319) | Peat permafrost microbial communities from Stordalen Mire near Abisko, Sweden - Bog_T0_2 | ecosystem: Environmental > Terrestrial > Soil > Wetlands > Peat | place: Sweden: Abisko, Stordalen Mire...
CAGCAGATCCCGGACGCGATGCAGCGGCGCGATAACCGCAATATAGAAGTCCAGCGCCCAGACGCGCAACACCCGCAGCCGCAGCACGCCGCCCCGGCACCCCAGGCCCGTCCCGCTCCCGCAGCCCGTCCCGCCCCGGTAGCCCATCCCGCTCCCAGACCGGAGCCCTCAGCCAGGCCGGAGTCGTCCGCTCCCCGCCCTGAGCCTGCGCCGCGGCCTGAGCCCGCACCCCGCGCTGCTGCTCCTGCGCGGCCAGCCCCTGCGGCCCGTCCCGCTCCCGCCCCCCGGCCTGAGCCGACCCCCGCGGCCCATGACAATGCAAGCCACGACGACCGCCCCCACTAGCCCCATTGCCTATCCAAAAGCCAGTTGCGCCAGTAGCACCGCATTCAGCGCGACAATGATCGTCGCCACCGTCCATCCCGCGATGCGCGTCCGTCGCGCGCTGCAGAACTTGCCCATCACACCCGCGCGGTTGGTCAGCAGCAGCAGCGGAATCAGCGCCGCAGGCAGCGTAAAGCTCAGCAGCACCTGCGAGTCGATCAGGATCCGCAGAGGATTGCTGCCGATTCCGATCACGATCAGCGCCGGCACAACCGTAATAAACCGCCGCAGGAAGATCGGGAACTTGATGTCCAGAAAGCCCTCGATGATCACCTGTCCCGCCATCACGCCCACCGTGGAGCTGGACAAGCCGCTGCACAGCAGCGCCACCGCGAAGACCACCGCCGCGCTGCGGCCCAGCAGCGGTCCCAGCGTGTGAAACGCGTCCTCGATGGTCGGCGCGAAGGCCGGCCCCCTGCCCAGCCCCGCGCCCAACGCCATCGCCGCCATCACGATCATCGCCGAGTTAATTAGCCACGCCCCATTCATCGCGACAAACACGTCCACCAGCTCGAAGTGCAGATACTTCAGCAACACACCAGCCTTGAATCTGGGTGCCCCAGGTCCGGAACCTCGGACCTGGGAGGCGGCGGCAGCGCTGTGGGGGGGAAGCGACAACTCACTCAGCCTCGGCTGCACCAGCGCCGAGTGCAGATAGATCACATGCGGCATCACCGTCGCGCCCAGCATCCCCACCGCGGCAAAGACGCTGCCGCTCAGCGCCGCATGGTTGCTGAAATCAAACGTCGGCAGAATCGTCGCTACAAACGTGCGGTGCCAGTCCGGGTGGACGAGAAACACCTCAAACCCGTAGCACAGCCCAATCACCCCGACGAACGCCATAATGCCGCGCTCCAGCCACTGAAAGCCCGCCAGATCCAGCGCCAGGATGGCGAACACGCCCACGGTTGCAATGGCTGCGGCCACAAACAGCGCGCCAGTCGGCGACAGGCCATGCGCCAGCAGCGCCGGCCCGATCAACAGGTCCAGCCCCAGCGCCGCGCCCAGGAACTCCGCCATATCAGTCGCGACGGCGGAGATCTCCGCGCATACCCACAGGAAGAGGTTTGTGCGCCGCGCAAAGTGCCTGCGGCAGTTCTGCGGCAGCGTCAGGCCGGTCACAATCCCCAGCTTGGCACTGAGGTATTGGATCAGGATGGCCATAGCGTTCGACCACAGCAGCACCCATAACAGCCGGTAGCCGAACTCGCTTCCCCCCAGGATGTTGGTGGCGAAGTTGCCCGGATCGATATACGCCACCGACGCCACAAACGCAGGTCCGAAGTAGCTCCATATCTGGTCGCTGCGGAAGGAATTGCGTTTGGGGTTCAGCGCCGCGGTCAGACCCGAACTGCTCGCCGCTGCCGCTGCGGGCGAGAGCGCCACTTCGTCCTGGGCACTGAGCTCACCTTGCAGCGAATCGTCTTGCGGAAACTCCTCGGGCATCTTATGCCAGTATAGGGCGAACTTTGGGTGGCCCATTCATCGCACCGCCACATCGCGAGACCCTACCGCCCCGTCGACCCGAACCCGCTCTCGCCGCGCGGCGCGGGCGCCAGCTCATCGCTCTCTTCAAACACCGCCTGAATCCTCTCTACAATCCGAAGCTGCGCAATGCGATGCCCCGGAGAAACGGTCTGCGGCTCCGTCGCCAGGTTGGTCAGCACCACCTTCAGTTCGCCGCGATAGCCCGGGTCAATCACCCCCGCCAACGTCGTGATGCCCTTCACCGCGAGCCCCGACCGGTCCTCCACCAGCGCCCCGTGCGTGGAGGGCAGCTCCATTGCCAAGCCCGTCCGCACCGCCTGCGTATTGCCCGACTGCCCCACCGCTGCGAGCGTCACCGATTCCGCGGCAAACAGGTCCGCGGCCAGATCGCCATACTCGCCGGTATGCGCATAGCGCGGAAGCTGCGCCGCCGGCAGCAGACGTTGCACCAGAATTTTCGGGCCCATTTGCATCTCTCTATCCTCTACGCTCTATCCTCTGCCTTCACGACAGCCACTTCAGCAGCCGGATAATCCCCATCGGCGCGGCCTTGGAGTGCGCCGAGACCTCAGTGCGCTCGTGGATCGCCTTCCGGTTCTCGCGATAGTACGCGAACGCGCGCGTCATCATCTGCTCATTGGTGAACGTCGGCGACCAGCCCAGCTCCGCGCGAATGCGCTGCGTGTCAAAGACGAAGCTCTCCGCGATCATACGGTAGTGGTACGGCCCAAGCGGCGAGACACCCAGCCGGTGCGCCAGCTTCATCAGCGCAATCGTCGTGCGCTGCGGCAGCCGCCCCACGCGCGACTTGCTCGCCGCCCAGCCAATCACGCCCTCATACATCGCGCGCATCGTCGGAACTTCATCGCTGCCGATGTGGAACAGGTTCGACCTCTCATACCGCAGGCACAGCAGGCACGCCGTCGCCAGATCCTGCGCATAGATGAACTGGTAGCGATTGCCGCCGTCCCCAACCACCCAGACCTTCTTCCCGTCCTCAATGAACTCGAACAGGATCGCCAGCAGCCCCAGCCGCCCACTGTCGATGATCGTCGGGCAACGCACGGTCACCACTTGGAACTCCGGATGCTGCAACTGCAACGCAGCCAGCTCCTTCTCCGCCTGCCACTTGGACCGCCCATAGAGCTCCACCGGCGCGGGCTCGTCGGCCTCGGTCACGGGTCGCCCAAAGCCCTCCGCCCACAGGCAGTTGGTGGAGATGTTCACGAACTTCTTCACCCCCGCCACCAGCGCGGCCTCCGCCGTCATCCGCGTGCCATCCACGTTGGATGTCCACAGCAGCGTCTCATCCTTCACATCGTGAGCCAGCATCGCCGCGCAGTGAAACACCGCAACAAACGGATGCTCCGCAAACGTGCGCCCCAAGAGCTCCGCGTCGCGGATATCGCCCTGGATCGAGATCAGCGCCGCGTCCTCATCCTCATCGCGCACCAGGTCGATGTTGGTCACGGCGAAGCCCTCGGCCAGCAGCCGCCGCTTCAGCACGCCGCCAAAGAACCCCGAACCTCCCGTGACCAAGACCTCTTGCATTGCCTTCTCTATCCTCTATCCTCTACTGTCCATCCTCTTCTCTTCCGCGCAGCGGAAGAGATACACCCCCAGCACGCAGATCAGCGGCTCGATCGGATGCCGGAAGCGCGCCTGCACTGTAATTAAGTAGTACGGCAGCGGCACCAGGACAAACGCCAGCAGAAACAGCCCCGCACCCGGCACCCGCCGCCGCAGCATCAGCCCCAGTCCCAGCAGACCACACAGGCTTAGAAACGCATAGCTGGTCTCGCGCAGGTACTCCTGCGCCGGATGGTTTTCGAGCGTATGCGGCGTACCGTCCCAGAAGAACAGAAAGCGGTCCAGCGTCCACTTGGCAAACTGGAGCTTACGCGCACGCAGCCGCGCCATCGCCTCCTCGCCGCGCACCTTCGAGTACTGCACCTCGCCCATCCGCACATAGCGCCGGAACTCCGGGTCGCCGGCCCACAGCGGCATCGCCGTGCCCCAGGGAAACGCATCGTGCGACTCCAGCGACGACGCATACAGTTCCACACCGAAGTTACTGCGAGTCAAAATGAACGAATGCATCGTGTGCTCGTTCCGCGCCACCCACGGCGTCATCACCAGAGCAAACGCCGCCACGGAAACCGCCGCACCGCCCATCAACCGCGACCAACTCCGCTTGTCCCTGAGATACGGCCACACAATCCAAGCCAGCATCGCTGGAAAGCACAGCAGCAGGGACGCATTCGACAGCGCCAGCAGACCCCACTGCAGCCCAAACCACACCCACCGCCCTAATCGCTGTTCCTCCCGCAGCCGCAGCGCCACCACCACGATCCACGCAAACAACATTGCCGAGAGCGACATCTCCCAGATCCAATGCACTGCATACTGCAACGCCGCCGGATACACCGCCCACAGCCAGCCGGCCCACAGCGCCACCGGCGTGGCCGTCTCGCGCCTAAAAAATTTACCGCTGCGCCGCGCGATTCCCTGCGCATCGAAGCAGCGCGCGGCTATCTCGTACACTGCCGGCGCAATCGCGGCCGAAAACACGCTGTCGCACACCATCAGGAATAGGGCCGCCGCGTTGGTGTAGATGCCGAACAGCTGAAAGCTCAGCGCAATCAGCAGCGGATACAGTGGCGGCGTCCATGCCGTCGGCCCGCTCGGCCCGTTGAACGGGTTGGCATACCCCTGCCCCAGCACTAGTGACTGCGCAATCCTGCCCATCTCCCAACCAAAGCCGAAGTGGTGGTCCGGCACCCGGATGCGATAGGTATGTCCAATCAGGATCGCCGCCACGCGCAGCCCAAATCCCACCCAGAAGATCATCCAGGGAGCACGGAAGCGGTCGCGGCGATGGGCGGGAGTCGGCAATCTCGGCACGCCCATTCTACCGATTAGCCTGCCCTGCCTCGCTGGCTGTTCCCTAACCCCTATTCCCTTCTCCCTGGTAGTGTCTCAGTTTGAATTGGCCGGGCTTGCGGAGTCTGTTGCGCTACACTTCATCCACTACAACTTCGCCCGGATTCACAAAACGCTCAACATCACTCCCGAGATGGCCGCTGGCATCTCAGACCACGTTTGGAGCTATGAGGAAATCGCGGGGCTGGCACATTGAGGACCCTGGAACACCATGAAGATAACCTTCCCGGTAATCATTTGTCTGATCGGCGCAATCGGAGCCTTTTCATACTGGCCGAAGATGCGGCACCTCAAGGTCTCAGAGAACCCACCGAAGTCTAGTTCCGGACTATCCATCGAACAGCGGCAGCGAAGAATCAGGATGGTGGCTTGGCTAGTCTTTGGTTTGGGATGCTTTTGGTTGGTAGCGGCACTATTTCTTGCCTGGTTAGGAAATTCGAACTGAGACACTACCTTCTCCCTGCCTTGACCCGAACCCCCCATTCCCGGTAAACTTACTTAGTTTGGCGATGCAGTCTGCCATTATGGCTGCAAGGCCGGAGAGCTTCCCGCTCGCCCCGCCTTCCCTGACAAGACATTCAGCATTGAGGAAAAGCAGGCGCAAGCTTTCTGCGCCCTGTTTCATGAGGTTTCAACATGTACGCAGTCATCCAAACCGGCGGAAAGCAGTACCGCGTTACCCCCGGTGACACGCTCCGCATTGAGAAGGCCGCGCATGAAGACGGCGCTATCACATTCTCTGACGTCATCGCCGTCTCCGGCGCCGAGGGAAGCTTCGAGTCCGATCTGACCGGTGCCAAGGTCACCGCTGAGGTCCTCTCCGAGGGCCGCGGCGACAAGATCCTAGTCTTCCACTTCAAGCGCAAGAAGCAGTACAAGAAGCTCCAGGGCCACCGCCAGAGCTTCGTCGAGGTCAAGATCAACGAGATTCTGGTCGGCGGCAAGAGCTTCAAGGCCGACAAGAAATAACCGTCTCCCCTTCTTCGCCGTCATTCTGAGCGCAGCGAAGAATTCCCGTATTTTGCTCGGAGTTACGATAGGTCCTGACGGACCAACAAACTTCGCCGAAACCACCCGGCATAAGAGGCATTCGCAATGGCACACAAAAAAGGTCTGGGCAGCTCCAAGAACGGCCGCGACTCCAACGCCCAGCGGCTCGGCATCAAGCGTGGCGACGGCGAGACCGTCACCGGCGGCAGCATCCTTGTCCGCCAGCGCGGCACACCGCACAAGCCCGGCCTGAACGTCGGCCGCGGCTCGGACGACACCCTCTACGCCAAGGTCTCCGGCGTGGTGAAGTTCCAGAACAAGGGCCAGCAGGGCCGCTTCGTCAACATCATCGCGACCGAGACGGCCGTCTCCGCGTAACTCGCAACACGTTGCACCGAAGGCCCCGCCCCGGCGGGGCCTTTGTGCATTATGGCTCCACCACCACCCAGCTTTTCCGCTCCAGCATAAACACATCCCTCGTCCTGCAATACCCGCCCGAGCCGTGCATGCGTCCGATCAGCCGCATCTGAGCGGGGTCAACATACAGTCGTGCAACGTCCGCAAACGCGCTGGTCCGCACATGCGCATAGACGATCCGCGCTAGCAGGATCGTGCTCGCGCCGCCCGGCTCAATGAACTCAAATACCCGGCACTCCAGCGCCACCGGCGAACCCGCGATCCGCGGCACGTCCACCAGCTTGCATGGTGCCAGATCCAGGCCCGCGAGCTGCGTCTCATCCATGCCGCGCGGAGCATTCGTCGCGGTCACGTTCATCGCCTCGGCCAGCTCCTCCGGCACCATGTTCACCACAAACTCACCCCGCGCGCGTATGTTCGCCAGCGTGTCTTTGCCCTCGCGGTCGGGCGCGGCGGAGAAGCTGATGGCCACAATCGGCGGATCGCTCGACACAATGTTGAAGAACGAAAACGGTGCCGCATTCACCCCGCCCGCCGCATCGCGGCTCACCACCCACGCAATCGGCCGCGGCAGAATCACACTCGCCAGCACCTTATACACATCACTCTTCGCCATCGCCGCCAAATCAAAGTGCTCAAACCCATCCGCCATCGTTTCTCCATTTCCAGTTAAATTGTCATCCTGAGCGAAGCAACTCGCGTTTTTGTGAGTTGCGTAGTCGAAGGATCTGCTTCTTCTATTCCTTACTAACTATTGCCTGTACCGTAGGCTTTCCCTTCTCATCCCACCGCAGCCTCGCCGCCGGCACCTGGTGATCGTGCGGAAACACCACCAGCCACTGCTCCGCAATCGCCCGCGCCAGAAACCTCTTCTTCTCCTCGATGCACAGCAGCGGATCCAGGTCATACCCCATCACCCACGTCGGGTCCAGGTGATGATGCGTCGGAATCAGGTCGCTTACGTAGCACGCATGCTCCCCAGCCGATTCCACATGCACGCCCAGCACGTCCGGCGTATGTCCCGGCAGCGTCTCCACCCAGATCCCCGGCACAATCTCCGCCGTCGTCTGAATCCGCACCGGCGGCAACTCCGCGGGCCCCTTCAGCCGCGCGTCGTCCTCCGTAAATCCGCCTGCGCCGCCGAGATCAATCAGCGTCAACTGCCCACTGACGATCAGCGGATCGTAATTCGGTCCGAGATAGCTCACGCGGTCGCGCTCCAGTTGCAGCCGCCCATGCGCCAGCTCCCCGGCAGCTGCAAAGTAGCGCGCATGGGGAAACGTCGGCCGCACCATGCCGTCCTCGCCACGCGTCGTATTCCATCCGCTGTGGTCAAAGTGCAGATGCGTGTTGATCACATGGGTCACCTCGTCCAGGCGCACACCCGCCGCCGCCAGGGACGCCGGCAGCCGCTCCTGGTTCTGCACAAACGCGCGCAGCTTGGGGTCCAGCTTGTTGCCCAGCCCGGTCTCCACCACCACCACCGCGCTGCCCGTTTTCATCACCAGCGTATTCAGCCCCAGCAATACGCGGTTGTCCTGGTCGGAGGCCATGCGCTTCTGCCACAACGTCTTTGGCACCACACCGAACATGGCACCCCCGTCCAGCAGAAACGTGCCATCGCTACAGAAGATCAGCTCAAAGCCGCCCAGCGCGCGCCGCCCGCGCACTAACTGCGCATCATCCAGAGCTTCCACCTGCGGGGTCGCGGCCATAGCCTTGAGTCTATCCCGCCCCACGCCTACCACTGGCGCGGCGTCAGGCCTGCCCAACCTCGCTCACGCGCATCTCTTGCGCTGGTTGGGCCGACGCTTCGCTCTCTGCGACCAGTGCCCCAGGCGACTCAGCGATCATCTCCATCGTCGTCTTGGCCGCTGTCTCCGCCGGGTCAGAGGCCCGGGCCAGCGCCTCATCCAGTGCCGCCGAAACCGCCGCCACCTGCGCTCCCGGCGAGTGCATATTCGCAACCGCAGCCACCCCGGCCGGCACCCGCTTCATCTGGAAGCAGCTCCGGCACAGCACCGGCCGCCCCTGCGTCGGCTTGAACGGCACAGTCGTCTCCACACCGCACGCCGAGCACTCCGTACGCGTCTCAGTGCGAGAAAACGGCAGCACCGCCGCTACCGCGTTCGGGTTCGCAGACCGCCCCAGCCCGGCACGCTTGGCCTTGCACAGCTTGCACCGCTTGGGGTCGTTCTTAAACTGCTTGTCGTAGAAAAAAAGCTGCTCTCCAGCCGTGAAAACAAAATCATTCCCACAGTCCGAGCACTTCAGAAATCGGTCTACAAATTGCATTGCGCCCTCTCCCGTCCATCGGGATAAGGATGAATCGCAACCCGCTGTCGCGTTTCTCGGCCCGGGATGCGCCTTCAAGCCTGTTCGTGCCTGCTGCTCTACGGGGCCCGGATTGCGCCGCTCACGTCGCAACCTTCACATCGGCTACTCTGCAAATCTGCCGTCTTGCTTCAAAAGGGAGAAGATGCGTGACCGCATCTTCTCCCCCGCGTTGTACTTCGTTTTGTTCGGTGGGAGCGCTTCGCGGAGTTTATTGGAGGGATCATTCCCATATCGGCTTTGCCGAACTGAAAATGCCTCCGCCGCCGCACCTCCCTGGGGAACGGACTAGTCCTGTTCCTTGCGGACTTTCTTGCGGTTGCGCTTGCGCGCAAGCGCCTCTTTCACGCGCTTCTTCTCGCCTGGCTTCAGGTAAAAAGAGTGGCGCTTGACCTCCTTGATAATGTCTTCCGTCTGCACCTTACGCTTAAAGCGGCGCAGCGCATTCTCAAGGGGTTCACCTTCTTGAACTCGAACTTCTGCCACGGGGAAACACCTCCAAACCGGCCCAACTGGCTTTGCTTCAAGCATATGCTTCCACGCCCCGCATAGCGAGAAAAATCAACGCAAAACGATGAATTTGCCCCGATTTCGTCGCAGAAATATCCCCCGCATTGGAACCCCTCCCGGAGCAGTAGTCCCGGTATCCCTAAAGTCGTCCCGCCTGCATCCGCCCCAGCACCCAGGCCACCGCTCCCAGTTCGGTCAGCACCAGTAGTTCCACGTCGAAGCGCACGTTGGAAAAACTCGGGCCAGCCTGGGGCGCCAGCACGAACAGAGCCACGGTCAGCAGCACCGCCGCCACCATAGCCACGGTCTTGCCCGCATGGGGAGCCTGGTGCAGCGAGGCCTCCGCCGGCAGCGCCCAAGCCACCCGCGCCGCGAACCCCTCCGGCACCGTCACCTGCGGCCGCCGTTCCAGCGCGCGCACCAGCACCGCCTCGGCCGCCTGTAACTCCATCGCCCCCTCGAACTCGTCTCTGCTCTTGTTCATCGCCGCGCTCCCGTCCTCATCGAACTTCCCGCCAACTCTGCCTGTACCGCTCTCTGCGGCCGCGCCGCCAGCCTTGCCCGCACCAACTCGCCCAGACGCTTGCGTCCGCGATGCAGATGCGTGCGCACCGTATTGATGGGCATCTCCAGCGCCGCCGCAATGCCCTCATAGCTGCACTCCTCCTGGTGGTAGAGCACCAGCACCGCCCGCTCCATCTCCGCCAGGTCACTCAGCGACGCCTCCACCGCGTGCTGCACCTCGGCGTCCGCAAACCGCTGCTCCGGTGTGCGCGCGTGCTCATGCAGCTCATCGCCGGCGAAGCTCTCCATCCAGGCTCCCGCCTCGCCCGCTTCCTCCTTGGATGCCGGCTCCGCCACGATGTGCAGCCGATCCCGACGCCGCCGCTTCCACTCATCCTGCGCCACGTTGACCACGATGCGGTACAGATACGTTGACACGGTCGAGTCGCCGCGGAAGTACGGCAACGCGCGATACAGCCGCAGAAACACATCCTGCGCCAGGTCCTCCACATGCGCGCCTGCGCCGGTCAGCCGCGTAAGCGTTCGAAAGACCATCGCCTGATGCTCCCGCACCAGCGCCTCAAACGCCTCCGGTCTGGTCAGATCGTTCCGCAACCGCCCTCGCCTTTCACTACGCTCTACACTCTATCCTCTACACTCTGCCTCTATGACCGCGCGCCAGCCCTTAAGTTTCACTCGCGGACTTGAAACTTTCTCCTGCCCGCTCAGTCATAAGCCCCCAAGTACCAACAGGAGACCCATATGACACTCGCACTCGCCCTCTTCACCAACGCCTGGGACAGCCCCTTCATCGTGCCCGTCGCCGGCTGCTTCATGATCCTCGGCATCGTCGTCGCCAGCGTCATCTCAGGCACCCGGACCCGCGAGATGGAGAGCCAGGAGCGCCTGGCCGCCATCGCCAAAGGACTGCCCGTGCCGCCCACCCACGCTGAAATCGCCGCCAGCCGGGAACTGCCGGTCGGCAGTGCCTCGCGCCGTCAGGCCAACATCCGCCTCGCTGGCTTGATCCTGATCTGCTCCGGCATCGGCCTGATGCTGATGTGCGCCCTCATCTCAGCCATACTGCGTGTGCCTGAGGTCCTGTGCGGCTCAGCCGCTGGCCTCATCCCGCTGGGCATCGGCATCGGCATGCTGCTCGACGCCCGCATCCAGAAGCGCGACCAGGAAGCCACCACCGCACCACCGGCCACGTACTAGCGCGCCTGTTTCAACTCAGAACTCACAAACTTGAAACTCACAACTGAACAAAATCTCGGGTGCCCCATCCATGACAGCTTCACCGTCATGGGTGGGGTGGCGAGGATCTCCGTCCCGCGTTCGATAGACTAGAAGGTCTATGAGCAACACCCCCCAGCCGTCCGGGAAGAAACCCGCCCGGCCAACCATTAAGGCCGTGCGCGGCACCCGCGACCTGCTCCCCGCCGAGACCCCGCTCTGGAACCGCGTCGAGGCCACCGCCCGCGCCGTCTTCTCCCGCTACGGCTTCGGCGAGATCCGCACCCCCATCTTCGAGTCCACCGAGCTCTTCGCCCGCGGCGTCGGCGAGGAGACCGACATCGTCAGCAAAGAGATGTTCACCTGGGAGGACCGCGGCCGCGCCGCCTCCGAGCGCGACGCGTCGCTCACCCTGCGCCCTGAAAACACCGCCGGCGTGGTTCGCGCCTACATCGAGCACAACCTCGACAAGACCGGTGCGCTGCAGAAGCTCTATTACATTGGCCCGCAGTTTCGCCGCGAGCGCCCCCAGCGCGGACGCTACCGCCAGTTCTGGCAGATCGGCGCCGAGGTCATCGGGCCGCAGAGCTCCGGCTCGGAGTCCCCGCTGCGCGACGCCGAGGTGCTGGAGATGCTCGCCTCGTTCCTCGACGAACTCGGCGTGCGCGGCTGGAAGTTGGAGTTGAACTCCGTCGGCAGCGCCGAAGACCGCGCCCGATACAACCTCGCTCTTCGCGAAGCGCTCGCTCCCGTCAAAGACAAGCTCTGCCCTGACAACCAGCGCCGTGCCGAGACCAATCCGCTGCGCGTGCTCGACAGCAAGGACGAAGCCGATCAGGAGATCATCAACGCGTTGCCGAAGATCGCAGACTACCTCTCGCCGGACTCGCGCGCGCACTTTGACGCGGTGCTCGCCGCGCTCGACGCCTGCAAGGTCGCGTACACGCTGAACCCGCGCCTGGTCCGCGGCCTGGACTACTACACGCGCACCACCTTCGAGTTCACCGT
>Ga0302319_10020898_pt1 | contig 11814 bp, 5 predicted proteins | sample Bog_T0_2_FD_203319 | JGI IMG/M metagenome (GOLD analysis project Ga0302319, IMG submission 203319) | Peat permafrost microbial communities from Stordalen Mire near Abisko, Sweden - Bog_T0_2 | ecosystem: Environmental > Terrestrial > Soil > Wetlands > Peat | place: Sweden: Abisko, Stordalen Mire...
TTCCATCACCACGTAGTACTGGTTCAGCGGCGAAAAAGTGCGCGCGATTTCGCGTTCACCGAAGCCGTCATAGAGGACATTGTCGATTGCGCTCGCGGTAATCCCAAGTCGCGCGGCGGTCGGTCTATCGATATTCAAACCTGCTTCAAGGCCACTGTTTTGCTGGTCGCTCACCACATCAGTTAACTGCGGCATCCGTTTCATGACGTTCGTCATCACGGGTGCCCATTTTGTGAGGTCCTCCAATTTGTCGCTCTGCAGCGTGTATTGATACTGGGCTGCGCTTTGACGTCCGCCGACGCGCAGATCCTGCGCAGATTGGAGGAACAACGTCACGCCAGGTATGGAGTTGAGTTTAGGACGTAAGCGTGTAATCACCTGATCGGCGGTCGATTTACGCTCGGTGCCCCAGGGCTTGAGCGTCATGAAACAGCGTCCTGTATTCATAGTGGTTCCGCCGCCGCCGCCGCTGAAGGCCTGCACCGTTTGGACGTCTGGATCTTGCTGGGCAATCTTGGACAAACGCGCAATCTTCCCCTGCATCGCCTGGAAGGAAATGCTCTGATCGCCGATAAAGTTGCCGTTTAACCGCCCGGTATCTTGTTGTGGGAAGAATCCCTTGGGCACGATGTAGAACAGATAAACATTGAATGCCAAGGTAACGACGGCGATAAGAAGTACAAACGCGGAATTGCGTAACACCCAGCGCAGCATACTCTCATAAACGCCGATAACAAACTGAAAAATGCCCTCTGTCTTCTGATATAACCAGCCGTGTTCTTTTTCGTCTCTTAGAATACGCGCGCACATAGTGGGGGTGGCAGTGAGCGAAATGATCATCGAAAGCACAATCGTGACTGAAAGGGTGATGGCGAATTGCCGGAAAAGACGGCCCACCACGCCACCCATCAGCAGGATGGGGATGAACACGGCCACGAGCGAAATACTAATCGACAAAACTGTGGGCCCGATTTCGGCTGCGCCTCGCAGGGCTGCCTCCATGCGGTTTAATCCTTGTTCGCGAAAGCGCGTGATGTTTTCCAGCACAACAATGGCGTCATCCACCACAAAGCCGCTCGAAATCGTGAGCGCCATCAAAGATAAGTTGTCAATGCTGAAGCCAAACAGGTACATCACCCCGCATGTTCCGATGATCGATACCGGAACCGCCACACTGGGAATCAGGGTCGCGCGCGCTTCCCGCAAGAATACGAACACCACCATGATGACCAGGAAAACAGAAATCATCAAAGACCGTTCGACATCATGAATAGATGCGCGAATCGTAATCGTTTGATCTAATGTGACGGTCAGTTTGATGGATTGGTCAATCGCCGCGTTCAACTGCGGCAACGCTGCTCTGATGCCGTCGACCGTATCGATAATGTTGGCGCCCGGCTGGCGGAAAATAATGATGAGCGCCGCGTGGTCACCATTTGCCAGCCCCAGCGAACGGACGGTTTGCACCGAATCTGTGACCTTGGCGACGTCGCTCAACTTTACGGCCGCGCCATTCTGATACTTGACCAGAATTGGCTCATAATCCGCCGCGTGCAACAACTGGTCGTTGGCGGTGATCATCCAGTCGTGCACATGGTCGGCGAAACTGCCCTTGGCTTGGTTTGCTGTCTGGGCCGCTACCGCTGTCCTTATTGCTTCCAGGCTGAGGCCGTAGTGATTCACTTGCGTCGGATTGAGGTCGATTCTTACGGCCGGTGCCGAACTGCCGCCCACCATCACCTGTCCTACGCCGCGTATCTGCGAGATCCGCTGCATCAGAATCGTTGAGGCCGCATCGTAAAGTTGCGGCGGCTGCAACTTCTCGGAAGTCAGCGCGATGATCATGATCGGCGCATCGGCGGGGTTCACCTTGCGGTAAGTCGGGTTACCAGGTAGGTTGGCCGGCAGGTATCCGCGCGCCGCGTTGATGGCAGCTTCCACATCGCGCGCCGCCGCGTCAATATTGCGGCTCAAATCAAACTGGAGTGTGATGCTCGTTTGTCCCAGCGAACTCGAAGAGGTCATCTCCGTGACCGCGGCGATTCGTCCGAATTGGCGTTCTAACGGTGTTGCCACTGAAGACGCCATAATCTCCGGACTGGCACCGGGCAGGGAAGCTTGCACAGATACGGTGGGAAAATCCACTTGCGGCAGAGGCGAAACCGGCAGCAGGGTAAACGCCACTGCGCCCGCCAGCCCTATCGCAATCGTGAGCAGCGCCGTTGCGACAGGCCTATGAATAAAGGGTGAAGAGAGACTCATGCTTAGTCTCCTTGCGCCGTCGATTGCTCAAGCGCTGGCTGTTCACTGGCGCCATGCCCCGCGAATCTTCGTGCGATGCCATCGAAGAACAAATAAATCACTGGCGTTGTATACAGCGTCAGTAACTGACTTAATAACAAGCCGCCGATAATCGTAATGCCCAGTGGCCGCCGCAACTCTGATCCGGTACCGTGTCCAAATGCTAATGGCACCGCGCCAAGCAACGCCGCCATCGTAGTCATCATGATAGGCCGGAATCGCAAGAGGCATGCTTGATAGATCGAATCATAAGGTGATTTCCCCTCTTTGCGTTCCGCTTCCAACGCAAAGTCGATCATCATAATGGCGTTCTTCTTCACAATGCCAATCAACAGCACGATGCCGATAATGGCCACCACTGTCAGTTCCTGCCTGCAAACCATCAGTGCGAGTAACGCGCCGACACCAGCGGATGGTAAGGTCGACAGAATCGTGATGGGGTGAATGTAGCTCTCATACAAAACGCCCAGCACAATATAGACGGTGACCAGGGCCGCCAAGATCAATAACGGTTCGTTGGTCAACGAGGCTACGAAAGCTTCTGCTGTCCCCTGGAACGCCGCCTGCATGGCCGGTGGTGTGGGCAGTTCTTTTTCAATCTGTTTGATCGCGTCTACCGCTTCTCCTAGCGAAGCATTGGGGGCCAAGTTGAACGAAATCGTAGTCGCCGGAAATTGCCCAATATGACTGATCAAGATAGGAATCGAAGTTGCTTGGTACTTCGTAAACGCGCTCATCGGTACCGGCGCGCCAGTGGTCGATCGCAGATAAATATTCTGCAGATCGATCGGATTTACGCGCAAGGCCGGCGGCACCTCCATGATCACGTGGTACTGATTCAGCTGTGTAAACAATGTTGAGATTTGCCGCTGTCCGAATGAATCGTACAAGGTGTTATCGATCACAGAGGGAGTAATCCCTAATCTGCCGGCGGTTTGGCGGTCGATATTGATTGACATCGCCTTACCGTTAGTCTGCAAATCGTTGGCCACGTCGGCCAATTGCGGCAGGTCTTTCAAGCGCGCCGTAAATTTTGCCGCGTACGCGTTCAACTCAGCAGCGTTCGGATCTTCCAGACTATATTGAAACTCCGTGCGACTGACAATATCTTCCACCGTCAGATCTTGCACAGGCTGCATGTAGAGCGTGATGCCCTCAATCTTCGCCAGATCTGGCTGGAGACGGCGGATGATATCCGACGCGCTGCCGTCGCGCTGTTCAACTGGCTTCAGGTTGATTTGAATGCGGCCCGAATTGAGCGTTGTGTTCGTCCCATCCACGCCAATAAACGACGACAGACTATCGACAGCCGGATCTTTCAGAATTACCGTTGCCAGCTTCTGTTGCAACTGCGTCATCTCCGCAAACGAAACGCCCTGATCTGCTTCGGAGACGCCTTGAATTTCTCCAGTGTCTTGCACCGGGAAAAATCCCTTGGGAATGATGATGTAAAGGTAAACGGTAAGTCCGAGCGTAGCCGCGGCAACGAGCAACGTAATGCCCCGGAAGCGCAATACGACCTCGAGTGTTCTGCCATAAAACGCAATTACGCTTTCAAAAACTCGCTCGGAAGCTTTATAAAGCCTGCCCTCGCTTCCTTTCTTTTTATGCCGCAACAACTTTGCACACAGCATTGGAGTCAGTGTTAACGAGACCACCGCCGAAATAATAATGGTCACGGCTAACGTAACGGCGAACTCGCGGAACAAACGGCCGGTGATATCGCCCATGAACAATAAAGGAATGAGCACGGCGATCAGTGAGACCGTCAGCGAAATGATGGTGAAGCCAATCTGTTCAGCGCCCTTCAAAGCTGCCTGCAGCGGTGATTCACCTTCCTCCACATACCGCATGATGTTTTCAATCATCACAATGGCGTCGTCCACCACAAACCCCGTGGAAATGGTCAGCGCCATCAGTGTGAGGTTATTCAAGCTATAACCAAGCATGTACATCACCGCGAACGTGCCCACTAGCGAAAGTGGTACCGCGACGCTAGGAATAAAGGTAGCCGCCAAATTGCGCAGAAATACGAAAATCACCATCACAACGAGCGCAATACAGATCAACAATTCCACTTCGACGTCTTCTACCGACGCGCGAACAGTAACGGTTCTGTCGCTCAACGTGGCAACGTTAATAGCCGCCGGTATCGTGTTCTTTAATTTAGGCAGCAACGCATTGATACGGTCGACTACCTGAATAATGTTGGCGCCAGGCTGGCGTTGAATATTTACGATGACGGCGGGTGTTTCGTTGTGCCACGCCGCGAGTTTCTCGTTCTCGATTCCATCCACCACCGCCGCTACATCTTTCAGCTTGACCGGTGCGCCGTTTTTATAAGCCACCACAACATCGTTGTAGTCTTTCGCCGTCAGCAGTTGATCGTTGGCATTAATCTGAAAATCCTGACGCGGCCCGTCGAAACTTCCTTTGGCCGCATCCAGGCTGGTAGCCGAAAGCGCTGTGCGTAAATCTTCCATGCCAAGGCTGTAGGAAGCAAGCTGTGATGGATTTACCTGAATACGAACCGCCGGCTTCTGACCGCCGCTAATGGTAACCGCGCCTACGCCTGTGAGCTGTGCAATCTTCTGCGCCAGACGTGTATCCGCGTAATCTTCTAATTGGCTCAGCGGCATGTTCGTCGCCGTGAGGGCGAGTGTGAGAATCGGTGCGTCCGCGGGGTTCGTCTTACTGTAGATGGGAGGTAATGGGAGGTCGCTGGGGAGAAACGTTTGCGCCGCATTAATGGCTGCCTGGACTTCCTGCTCAGCCACGTCAATATTCAAACTCAATGCAAACTGCAGCGTAATGACAGAAGCGCCCTCCGAACTTGTCGAACGCATTTGATTCAGGCCCGGCACTTCGCCCAATTGGCGTTCCAGGGGTGCCGTAATGGCCGACGCCGTCACATCGGGACTGGCGCCAGGATAGAAAGTCACGATCTGCATCGTGGGGTAATCTACCTCGGGCAGAGCCGATACTGGCAGTTGCTTATAAGCAACAATGCCCACCAGCAAAATCGCGGCCATCAGCAACGAAGTCGCAACCGGCCGCAGAATAAATGGTCTGGACGGACTCATTGCTGCTTATGCCCCTTATGTCCACTGTGCGGCGCTGCGGTGTCAGTTGAAGTTGCATCAGGGGCTCCGGCTTGCGCTGCTCTTGGCTGGCGAACCACAACTTTGGTTTTGTCTTGCAGCTTGTCAAAACCATCGGTCACCAAGGTATCCCCAGGTTGCACGCCCGTTACCGCGGCTTGCATACCGTCGGTAGTCAAAATCGTAACCGGGCGAGTCATCACTGTGCTCGAATCAGGATCAATAATGTAGACATAAGACGCGTCGTTGTTACGTTGCAGCGCTGCCGTAGGAATGATGTTCGCGTCTTTTATCGTTCTCACCAAAAGCTTCGCATTCACAAATTCATTAGGAAACAGCCGCAAATCGCTGTTGGCAAACTGTGCGCGCACCTTAACAGTTCCAGTGCCTGGATCAATCTGGTTGTCTAAGGTGAGCAGCCTCCCTTCCGCCAGCAGCGTGCTGTTATTGCGGTCTAAGGCTTGCACCTTTAGTGTGTTGCCTGCTCGCATTTGCGCAGCCACATCGGCAATGTGGTCTTCCGCCATCGGGAAGATCACCGTAATAGGTTGTAACTGGGTAATTGTCAGTAACGGTGCCGTGCCGTTGGCCGGCACAATGTTACCTGGATCCACCTGGCGTAAACCGACGCGGCCGTCAATCGGCGACACGATCTTCGTATAGTCGACGTTCACTTTTGCCGCATCCACATTGCCTTGGTCGAGCTTAACGGTACCCTCGTCCTGATTCACTGTGGCTTGCTGCGTGGCCAAGGTTTGTTCCGGAATCGCATGTTGTTCAAAAGCCGTTTGGTAGCGCGTTAAATCCGTATGTGCATTTTTCAGCAACGCTTGATCACGCTGTAACTGCCCTTCTGCTTGTTCTAAAGCCGCCTGATATGGCCGCGGGTCGATCACCGCCAGCACGTCACCCTTGTGCACCATTTGTCCTTCCCGATAGGACACCTGCATCAGTTGACCTGCCACGCGGCTCGTGATGGACACTGTGTAGATGGGCGTAACCGTGCCGAGAATGTCGCTGATATACACGCCCATGTCGCCTTGCTTCACTTTCTCTGCCGACACGGGAATTGGGCCGCCCGCTCCTTTGCCACCCTTCTTTCCGCCGCCCTTCGCTGCGTTGTCCGTTGAGGTAGCGCTACCGCTCTTTGACAGGTAGTAACCGCCCGCCGCGAGTGCCACCAACACTATGATCCATACCAGCCAATGCCTCTTCGGCTTTTGGTCGGTTGGTCCACCGTTGTTGTTCAGCTTTGGGGTTTCAGGACTTAAAGTTGCATTCGATTGGGAACTCATAATAAAGGGCCACTTTTGACTATGCCGTATACGCGCCTTAATCACCACTGCCGAAAGCACCGCTTCCCTCTATGCCATTTGGCATAGTACGAAACACAGCTCTCTTTGTTGTGAGACACTGTCTTGTTCGTATATGAGCCAGTTTGTCAATGCATTGCCCGGCGTTCCAGATGTCGAATCGCCGCTATTCGACCGTATTTTCGAAGAAAAGAGCGTTTCCGATCAGACGCGTCAAGTGGCGCAGGCGCTGCGTCGCGATGGCTACGCAGTCATCGATTTTCCAGACCCGGACTTTTACCGGTGCGCCGACACGATTATTAAAACGCTGGATAGCCGTTATGATTGGGACGCTTGGCGCGATGGCAAAATTGATAGCTTGCGTGCGCAAGATGCCTGGCAAGACGTGCCAGAGGTACGCAGCATAGCCTGCAACGCCACCATTTTGCAGCTGTTGACGGACTTGTATGGCCGCCGCGCGTTCCCGTTTCAATCGCTGAATTTCCCGGTAGGTACCCAGCAACATTTCCACACCGATAGCATTCATTTCAGTTCATGCCCTGAGCGCTTTATGGCCGGTGTGTGGGTGGCGTTAGAAGATATCGATTCCGACAACGGCCCATTGATTTACTATCCGGGCTCACACGCGCTACCTATTTACACGAATGAGCAACTAGGCGTGAGTCCCGATTTTGCCAGTGGGAATCCCTCCAGCCACTACAACGCTTTTGGCACGGCATGGCGAGAGATTGTGGGCGCTCTGAATCTCAAGCCTTTGGAATTTCACGCCAAGAAAGGTCAGGCTTTGATTTGGGCCGCCAATCTGCTCCACGGCGGCGCGGCTCAGAAGGATAGGCAACGCACGCGTTACAGTCAGGTGACCCATTATTATTTTGAAGGCTGCACCTATTACACGCCTCTTCACTCCGTCCCGCTTTTAGGCCCCATCTTTTACCGTGACATTGTAGATATCTCAACCGGCCAAAAAATGCCTAACGTGATATCAGGTCGGGAAGTGGAGAAACGGCAGCGCAGTCACGCCAAAGATATGATGCACGGCGAGGCTTATCTCCCGGACGACTTCGACCCAGAAGCTTATTTGAAAGCCAATCCAGACGTGCGTGCTGCCAAAGCCGATCCGGTTCGTCACTGGCTCACCTATGGCTATAAAGAGGGACGGCCGCTTCGCTAGTGTGCCTAGTTGCTTACCAAGCCGGTGGAATATCATTAAGCATTGGCCACGGTTGGTGCAGCCTTGACGAGTTGTCCTAAGTGCAAGTCGACGTACCCGTCTGACTTCACCCACTGTCCGAAGGACGGCACTCTACTTGCTCGCTCCGACCTCTGGAGTTGCGGTAGCGTTATTCGCGGCAAATACGAGATTCTTGAAACCATTGGGTCTGGCGGCATGGCAACGGTTTACAAGGCCCGCCATATCCACTTCCGAGAATTGCGAGCTCTCAAGGTCATCGATATCGGTATTGGCTCCGACCCAACCTTCGTTAAGCGCTTTACCCAGGAAGCGATCCTCACGCGTCGCCTACAACATCCCAATATTGTCCGAGTGGATGATATCGATACCGCCGAAGATGGACGCCCGTTTATGGTTATGGAACTGGTGGAGGGCGTTTTGTTGAGTGAAGCGCTCAAGAGCGGCGATCCACCCATTGATGCGGTTCTTTCCATAGTCAGGCAGGTGGCCGACGCGCTCGAGGCGGCACATGCACTTGGAATGGTGCATCGCGACATCAAGCCCAGCAATCTTGTGCTGCAAGTGACTCCCAACGGACTGCATCTGAAAGTGCTGGATTTCGGAATTGCGAAAGTGCGCGAATCGCGACATTTTGATCCCATGCGCACCGGCTTTTCAACGCTCACCGCTGTCGATATCGTCATCGGAACGCCCGCCTACATGTCGCCGGAGCAAGCCATGGGTAAACGCGCCGACGAAATTGACGGGCGCGCGGATCTATATTCGCTAGGTACCGTCATGTACCAGATGCTGGCAGGACGCCTGCCCTTTTCCGCAGTGTCGAATTTGGAATATATGTTGGCGCAGATCAACACGCCTCCCATTCGGCTTAATTTACTGCGTCCCGATTTACCCGACGACATTTGCACTCTCGTCATGTCATGTCTAGAAAAAGATCGCAGCTTTCGGCCGCAAACCTGCAGCGAGTTTGTAGCTGTTTTGAATGCGGCGGAAAAGCGTTTGCCCCGCACCCAGCCTGCGGTTCCGCAGCTTGAGCGCGTCCCCGTCAGGGAAGAGTTACCAACCGCCCACTACGCCGTCGAACCGGTGAGCGCTGTGGTTGAGAAAGATCGCGAAACTTTGCATTCGGCGTCCCTTCCGGTGATTGCTCCGCCGGTACCGCTGGCGCCGGAACAGCCGGCCGCAAAAATAATCGCACCAGCACCGCCACCACCAAGTCCCGTCATTGATACGGACGACGCTTCGCCGGCGGAAGCGCGTAATTGGAAGAAGCTCTTTGTTTGGGGTTCAGCGGTAGCCGCATTGGCGGTCATTGTTTTTGGGCTGGTGCGATTTCCGTTTCACCGCGCTGCGTCTCCCGCGGCGGCTCAACCGTTCAAAAGCGTCCCGGCACAGCAGCCGTCAACGGCCTCCCAAAACGATCAGACTCCGCCAAAGCCTCATGACTCGGGAAAGCCTTCTGAAAAGCCGCAGGAGCCGGTACCGATTGTTGCCAACTTACATCAACAAACTCCCAGCACGCCTCTTCCTCCTCCCACTAAGACGTCGTCGTTGGAGGTGACGGCCACCTCCGCGCCTGCTAAGGAGACGCCCCCGTCCGCGTCGCCCAAAGTGATATCGCGGCCGCCTGCGGCTAGTTTCAATTCGCAGGCCAGCCAGCCTCCGGTACCCCCAGACGCTGCGCCCGCGGTAGCTTCGCTAAAGCCCCCGGCCATTAGCGAGCCTATTCCACCCAATCAACTGATGGCGCCCGAGATCAAAGCGAAGGGCTTTGAAAGTCGGGAAGCAGTGTCGCAAAAATCGCCGAACACAATGAACTTTCCGCCCGGCACCGGTGCCATGATCCAGGGCGTGATTCTCTCCAGGAACGGGAATTCCCTGCGCGTGCGCAGCACGGCAAACTCAGTTGCTGTTGTCGAGCTTGATGATCATACGCGCATACTCAGCAAGAATTCGTTTGTTTTTCATAAAAATCAAATGACCGTCGATGGGCTCATGTCCGGCTACCACGTTGAGGCGAATGGCAAAGGCACGGCCCAAGGCTCGCTATTAGCCGAAAAAATCATCTTTGATAATGCCGTTTCTATGGAAGGCGATTGGGCTTCTCAATCAACTAAAGAAAACGTTCAGTTGCACTTTTCAAAAGAAGGGCGGTCTCTTCAAGGGTTTATGAACGTACGCTTCAGGGGCTCAGATGCCGTCCGTCTCGATTTCAAACCGGCAGACGTGGCGGAAGGCAAACTATCCTGGACGGCCTCAGATGGCAGCGAAGGCATCGTTTCAGTTAAGTTGGCGGACACCAACAAATTGCGCGTGGAATGGCGTGCGACTAAGACGTCGCAGCAACGACTTGAATCCGGCGCCGCAACACTAACCAGGCAATAAGCCCGGCTGGTTTTAAAAGACGTAGGAGAGCCCTACCAAGGGCGCTATCTTTTGAGTCAGCCCGGCCTTCGTGAATGGGTAAACTATATTGGCTGTGAACAGTAGCCGGTTAAAGGCGGCAATTTTCACACCAGCGGCGCCGGCGCTCACATTATAAACATGTGCGCCAACCGGTCCGATACCGCTGAATGTTCCTTGTGGTCCTGAGCCTGTGAAAAGTTGGAAACGCTCGGCATTTACGTATTCTTGCCCGAGATAATCCAGTGAGAAGGCAACATACTTTGAAAATGGCACGTCGGATCCCGCGGAAAAAATGGCAAATCCAGGCAGCCTCCCCTTCGTGCCGGCCGTTGGATCACCCGCCAGTATGGACGTGCCATTCCATTGATAGCCAAGATTTACGTGCGGCGTGAACCAGCCTTCGCGCACTGAAATGGCAAAGAGTGGCCTCAATCCGATCGTTCCCGATCCAAGAAAATTGCTAGCGTCGCCGGTGGGAAGACGAACGTCCGTCAATAAAGCCATACTCACCGTGTCATTGTGATAAACGTTTCCCTTGAAGCGCAGGGTCACATCGCCAATCCCGGAGGCAGTGCTCTTGCTCGGATCCCAATAAAGGTCCCCTTGAGACGTACTCTGATTGTTAGAGAATTCGCGTACCACGCTCGTACCCGGGTTCTTCGGATCAAAGTAGTTTCCATAAACAGGACCGTAAGGGCCGGGTCCCCCGGTGCTGCAACAAGTAACCGTGGGCGCGCCAGACGAGTTAGGAATTAGGATCGGCTGGCCATTGGGCACCCGATGAATGGTGACAACGGAGTTTAGGTTAAACGTAATCTGCTCAAAGGGAACAGCTACCGACACATCCAGCCGATTAGTCAGCCCATAAGTTGCGAAGGCCGTGAATATGCTCGCCTTCAACTGGGCGGAGACCTGCGTGGAGACGGCCTCTTCGCCCAAGTAGGGGTCGCCGGCTGGATGGGTAGGAGTACCGGATACGCCCGGTAGCTTCTTTAGGTTCGTTCCGTCCAGATTCGTAAAAGTGTCCCGCTGATACATAGTGCCGAAGGCAAATTTATGCCGGCCTATCGTCTCGCCGCGTTCTGTCATGACCGGTCCCAGGCTCTGTGACGTGCGCGTGTACAAATCAGCTTGCGGATCGTACTGATATACGAAGCCCGCCGCCGGGTTAGCTAGAGCAGGCACGCTAAGTTGGGTGGCGGACGCCGCGACAAAGCCCGCTTGGAACGATAAGTTGAAATTTCCCGCTATGCCGGGATTCGGTAAAACGAAGCCGTAGGGTCCGTACAGGTTTGGCACAGCGCAAAGGAGATTGCTCTTGCCGCTGCAGCCGTTCGATACCAGCGTGCTGGCCAATCCTGGCACGCTTGAAATCGGGACTGCTTGCGAAAAAAGCGTTTGCGAACTAAGCACAATCAAGAAGAAAATAGCAAGCGATGAAGATCGAAACATTGAATATACCACCGAGGTTAATAGCTTGCGTAGATGCTAGCACGATGGC
>Ga0302319_10020900_pt1 | contig 11812 bp, 6 predicted proteins | sample Bog_T0_2_FD_203319 | JGI IMG/M metagenome (GOLD analysis project Ga0302319, IMG submission 203319) | Peat permafrost microbial communities from Stordalen Mire near Abisko, Sweden - Bog_T0_2 | ecosystem: Environmental > Terrestrial > Soil > Wetlands > Peat | place: Sweden: Abisko, Stordalen Mire...
CCCAACCATCCAGCATGCGGCTCGTCAGTCCATTCCTGAAGCACGTGTTGTATCCCGCCTTGCATTACACGGGAGTGCTGCGCCGGACTGCGCCCGTGGGCAGCTACTCGGTTGTCAATTACCATGGCGTCTTTCCGGCGAACTACTCCAGCCGCGATGCCTTTCTCGACGCGAACCTGGTTCAACCCGCGGTCTTTCGCCGACACCTCCAATTCCTGAAGACCCACTACAACGTTATTCACCCTGAGGGTTTTCTCGCCTCGATTGAGCAAGGCAAACAACTTCCTCCCCGGGCTGTTCTGGTAACCTGCGACGACGGCCTGCTCAACACTTTCACTGACATGCTTCCCGTGCTGCAGAGCGAAGGGGTCGCATGCCTTTTCTTCGTGACGGCGGCTTCGTGCCGCGACAGACCGGGCATGCTCTGGTATGAGGAACTCTACCACCTGATGCGCGCTCAGCCTCGGCTGGCGAAAGATTCCCAGCTTCCCGTGGAAGAAGGCGCGGGACCCCATTCTTCCCCAAATTTTCAAGCGCTGTGGTGGAGCACCGTGCGCAGGGCCTCTCAGCTGGATACAACAGCCAGAGCAAATTGGATGGCACAGTTGCGTCATCGCTCCGGCACGGCGGAGAGTTTTCAGCCTGGGCCCGATTCTGAACCCAGTCTTGAACCCAGTTCCGAAAGAAGATGGCGCCTGTTGAGTATCTCCGAACTAAAACAGTTGGCGGAGGCTGGAATGACGATAGGGGCGCACACCAGCACACATCCCGTTTTGTCGCTGTGCAGCGGGGACGAAGCGCGCCGCGAGATTCAAGCAAGCAAGATCGACCTGGAGCGGGCGTTAGGTCGGCGGGTCTGGGCGTTCGCCTACCCCTTCGGCAATCCCGCTACGATGGGAACACGAGAATTGCGCCTTGCCCGCGAGGCTGGATTCGCCTGTGCCTTTCTCAACGTAGAAGACTGGGACGCCGACGGTGACGATCGATTTATAATCCCTCGCACCCACGTCAGCTTCGATACCACCCTGCCCGAGCTCGCCGCCCATGTGAGTGGACTTCACCTGCGCCTCCAGCGGGCAGGGGCGCGCTAGAATCCGGGCTGCATCTCCAATTTTGAGTTGCGTCTCCGGCGAAAATGCTGCATTCTTAGTCTGCTCTGCTGCCTCTCTCGTTAGGAAAGCCCGAAAGCCCGTGCACGTAACTGTTCTGCAAGAAGTCCCCGAAGATCCCGACCTCTGCGAAGCTTGGAACACCCTGGTGCTCGCCATGGAAAACCCAGAGGTGTTTTTCACCTATCAATGGGCTCTGGCGGCCAGCCGCGGCTTTCGCAACAATCTATCGACTCTGCTTCTTCTGGTCTACGATTCCGGCCAACTCGCCGGGGTGGCAGCGCTGGCCGTCGACCCCAACGCTCCCAAGGCGGCCTTTTTCCTGACTTCCAGCACGTCGGATTACTGCGACATCGTGAGCGCCCCGGCGAATCGCAGGGCCGTGCTGCTCGCGCTTCTCGAAGAGATTCAGAAACTGGGCCTCAGCGATTTGGTTCTAGCCAGCGTCCCCTCGAACTCAGCCACTCTGAAAGAGCTGCCCAGCGTCGCCAGTTCGCGCCGCTTTTACGTCGCTTCCCGCGCTGCCTCCAATTGCGGCATCGTTCAACTCGAGGACGAAGAACAGCGCGAAACTCTGCTGCAAAAGCTGGCCGACAAGAGCCGCGAGAAACGCGCCTTGAAGAGGATCACCAATCTCGGCTCGGTGAAGGTGATCCACGTCACCGAGCCGGAGCAGATCGGGGCCAGCGTCGAGTCGATCGTCTCCGCCCAGATCTCGCGCTTTCTTGCCAGCGACCGCGTAAGCCCGCTGGTCGGCCCCGACCGCCGCCGCTTCCTTCAGCACTTGAGCGAACTGCTGTCCCAGTCCGGTTGGTTGAAGATCAGCCAGTTGGAAATCGACGGCCATCCCGTGGCCTGGAATTATGGTTTTCAGTTTGGCGGCAGTTGGTTCTGGTACCTGCCCACCTTCGAGATGAAGTACGAGCACGTATCTCCGGGGTCCTGCCTGCTTCGTCTTTTAGTGGAAGAAGGCGCCAGGGACACATCCCTGAAGTGGCTGGACCTCGGCCTTGGAGACGAGCCTTACAAAGAGCGCTTTGCCAACAACAGCCGGCAAACGCGCTACATTCGCCTGTCTCGCGGCCTCCCGCGGCATGTCGCCAGTGTGGCGCGCCAGATGGTGACCACAACGGCAGCACGCTTCCCGCAACTTGGCGACAAACTTCGGGAAGCGAGGTCTTCTTACCGCCTTGTGGCCGGTCGCGTCCACGAGACCGGCATTGTGGCCACCGCCCAGTATGCGATGCGACGTGCCGTTCGCTCTGTCGCTTCGCAGGACGAGGTGCTGCTCTTTGAAGCTCCCGATCTTGATGCGTCTGAAAAGCAACAGGAAGAAAACCTTCCCGTTTCCTTGACGCCGCTGACCTGGGAACATCTGGTGGAGGCGTCGATCGGCAACGCCGGCGATCCACCAACCCTGCACTACTTGATGCGCTGCGCCAGCCGCTTGCGCCAGCCCCACGCCTCCGGCTGTCTCCTGCAAGATGCGGAGGGCCGGCCCATCCATTTCCTGTGGGTGGAGAATTATGATGGCTTCCGCCTGTCGGAGATCGAGCACAAACTGGAACCGTATTCTCCGAATGCTGCCATGATCTTCGATTGTTGGACGCCCGCCGCCTACCGCGGGCAAGGCCACTACGCAACCGCCATTCGCTCCGCTTCTCTGCGTTTGCAACGGGAAGGACGAAAGGCGTGGATTTTCAGCGGCGCGGACAATGGTTCGTCGTTGCGGGGCATTCTGAACGCAGGCTTTGAGTATCGCTTTTCTCTGCTCCGCAGGATCAGATTCGGCAACGCGGTCATTACTCGTCACCAGACCACAGAGGCGATCAACAACCTCGGCCCAAAGGTCCCGCGCAGGCAGGCCCAAGCGCAGGACGTCGCCCCTCCAAAACATCGCATCCCGGCGTGACCCGCGGGACTTGCGGGAGTTGCGGGAGTTGCGGGAGTTGCGGAACTTGCGGAACTTGCGGAACTTGCGCGTAGGATTTGTGTGGGTGTTTAGCTTGTGGTGGCAGGATTGTCGGCCACGCGGATGGAGAAGTTGACCGTGATCTTGGTCTTGGTTTCTACCGCTTGTCCATTCTGCACATAAGGCTTGAAGCGCCACTGCCGTACGGCTTGCTGCGCGGCGGTGGCCAGCACCGCAGGACCGCTCAGCACTCGCAGATTTTCTATATTGCCGTCGGCGCCGATCACGGCTTGCAGCACCACCGAACCCTGCACTCGGGAGTGCTGTCCCAGCAAAGGCAAAGTCGAATCGATGCTCTGCTGCAGTTCCGGAACGCTTGCGGCAGAAAGACGTTCGCGCTCGGCCGCATTTGAGGGCAAATTCGTCATCGCGGCCGCGACCCGGTTCGAATCACCAGGAATCTCCACTTTCGCTACGTTGCTTCCCGGATGAATGGTGCGGTGCGTGTCGCCGGCAACCACTTCCACATCCAGCGGAGGCAGCACAACCCGGTCGGTTGCGACCACGGGCGAAGCTCGCTCAATCGAGGTTGGTGCGGTCGAAGCTGGAATCGCACTTTCTTTTGTGCTAACGGTCGCGTGCATGGCCGGCTTAGCAACGTCGTGGTTCTTGGCTAGCGCGACTGCAGCAGCCGGTGATGGCGCGGTTTTGGCTGGCGAAGCCACGGTAGCGCTCTGAGCAACGCTCTGGGACGCCGCGCTCGAGTCCGCCGCCTGCTCCTTGCCAAACCAGAAGTCGCGGTCCTTCACCAGGACCACAGCGAGAGCGACAAGAAGAAGAGAAAGCGCGATGAGCAGCCGCAGGTTTTGCTTGTTGGTCGAGGCGGCTTGCCGCTCTGGCATCGCCGCCCGACTCAGCATCTCCCTGTGATTCAACTCATGCATTGCGTTTCGCCTTCCCCTGGCGCCCGTGAAATAGCATTCATTTCAAAATGCTTTTCTCAAGCACAAGCATCTTCAGCCCGCATCCGGATTCTGACAATGGCACGAACCGGGAAGAGTTGGCACAAGGGTGCCATACGGCCATGAAAGATTCGATCTGTTAGGAATCACGTTCGGAGTTAAGTTTTTTTGGCCTGCTTTCCTCGCCCACCTACGCAGCCTGGTAGTAGCACAAACGGTTCTGCTATCGTCACTAGCTTTGTGCCAATGCGCCCGGCACAGGTGGTAAAGTATCTTCAAAAGCCAGCGAGGAGCAGATGCGGCGGCGAGAAACGCAATGGAACGTTCCGGTGGGATGGCAGTGTACGGTGGCACTTATTTTCGCCAGTTGCGTGCTGCTCACCGCGCAGAATGTGGTTTTGACCGGTTCACTGAGCGGCCGGGTCACTGACTCCAGCGGAGCGGTCGTGCCCGGAGCCGAAGTGGTGGTGCAAAGCCTCGCCACCGGCGTACAAAAATCTGCCGAGACCAGCCATGCCGGCCTTTACCGCTTTCCGGCGCTCATGCCGGGCGCCTATTCCGTCAGCGCCAGCCTCAAGGGCTTTCGCGAGGTCAGGGTCCTGGTTAGCGTCCTTGTCGGAAACACCACATCGCAGGATATTCGGTTGCAAGTGGGGACCGGCGTCGACACGGTGAAGGTGACCGCTGCGACCCCGCTGTTGCGCCCGGAAGAATCTTCCGCCAGCACCGTAATCGATCGCTCTCTGATTGAAGAATTGCCGCTCAACGGAAGAAAATACACCGACTTTATGGTGCTGACGCCCAATACCAGCTATGACGGAGACACCGGCCTGGTCAGCATTGCCGGACAACAAGGCGGAGAAGATTCCGGCTACGCCAACGGAAATGGCTCCAGCGCCTTCACCGTGGATGGATCCAACGCCACCAGCAACTACTTCGCCGACATTGTGGGCCGTTATCGCATCCCGTACCTGTACGGCGAAAATGCGATTCAGGAATTTCAAGTCGCGGTCAGCCCCTACACGGCCATCTACGGCGGCGGAGCGGGTTTCGTGAATGCCGTCACCCGGTCCGGCAGCAACGCCTTCCACGGCAGCGCCTTCTACTACAACCGCAATTCCGCCACCGGAGCCAATGACGCCCTCGATGCCGCCACCGGCAATCCGAAACCGGAAGACGCTTTGCAGCAATTCGGCGGCGGCGTGGGCGGGCCCATCCGGCGCGATCGCTTATGGTTCTTCGTGGATTACGAGCAGCAACTGCGGAACAATCCGATTCCTGTCATCAACTCCGCGCTGGCCACGACGCCCGCGACTTTACCTGCCTTCTTGACCGCCAATTTTGGAATCGCACCTGGCACCGCCCTCCCCGCGCCCAACGGGCCCTTACCCGTCCCAAACATGGACAGCGACGCCGACGTCGCGGCCGGCCCGGGCGATCCGCTCTACCCCCTATACCTTCAACAGGTTTCGAATGTGGTGAACGCCCTGAACTCCAACCTCGGCGTGCAACCCAGAAAGCGCAACGACTGGGTGTTTACCCCGCGCCTCGACTACCAACCCACTTCCCGTGACGGCTTGTTCCTGAGTCTGAATTTGAACCGCTTCAACTCGCCCGGAGGCGTCATCACCGACCCGACCGTCGGCAACTATGGCATCCAGACCCTGGCCAACGCCTACGTGCATACCTTCCAGGCCGGTATGGGATGGACGCACACATTTTCCTCAAGGCTGCTGAACGAATTTCACGCCAGCACTTCGCAAGACAACGAGACCGCGACGCCGACTGGCCTGGCTCCCAACACGCCCACTGTAGTTCTGGACAGTCCTGCAGCCTTCATTCTCGGCAACGCTCCTTTCTCGGTGGGAAAGGTTTTTGAAAGACAGTACTCTCTGGCCGACCGGATCGACTTTGTCATTGGCCGGCACACGCTGCAATTCGGCTTCGATTTTAGCCGCGCCAGAGATGAGGACACCGACGATGGCGGCGCCGACCCGAACGAGGCCGTAGAGTTCGGCTCTCCCCTTGGCTTATACGAGTTTCCCAATCTGCAAGCCTTTGCGCTCGGAGAGTACATCAATTTCAATCAAGCTGCGGGGAACCCGACTTTTTCGTTCGCCGTCCCTTACTACGGCTTCTATGTGCAGGACACTTTCCGCGCCATGCCGCAGTTGACGCTCGAAATGGGCTTGCGCGAGGACTTCCAGGTTTACCCGCAGCCCGCGCAAAATCCCGCCTTCCCGCTCACCGGACAGTATCCCAACCAGTTTCAACGCCTTGCGCCGCGCTTTGGATTTGCCTGGCAGTCCGCGTCGAAGACTGTGGTGCGCGGAGGCTTCGGCATGTTCTATACCAACATGAACGGTCTGAACTACCGCAACGCCGTGATCTCGAACGGCCTGGCCTCGCAGCAGTCTGAGGTAAGCACCAGTTACAGCCCCACCACAGGTTTCCCCAACCAACAGCTGCCAACATTTCCCGAGATCCTGCCCGCGAATTCCCCACTTTTCGCGGCCTCCCAGGACATTTCCCTGGTCTCTCCGCAGTTCCGGGTGCCTTACATTTTGCAGGGAAGTCTGCAAATCGAGCGTGAGATCTCCGAGAACACAACTCTGAGCATCGGCACGATGTGGAATCACGGCGTGCATATTCTTTCAGGCAGCGCCTACGATGCGAACCTGCAGCCTCTGCAAGGCACCACTACTTACATCGTCTGCCCTCCCAATGCGCCCACGCCCTCTTCCTGCAACGGACCAACTTATACCCTGCCGAATATGGACAGTGGCCTGCTGACCGATGGCCTCATCAGTTCCAACCTGGGCCAGATCCAGGAACTGATCAGCCCGGCGCAAAACTATTACAACTCTTTCTTCGTGCAGTTGCAGCGCCGCATGGCGAAAGGCCTTTCCCTGCAGACTTCCTATACCTTCGCCAAGAGCATCATGCTCGATGGCATGGACTTCAATAACCAGTTCGACTTCAGCAATACCCACGCGCCGTCACTGCTCGACCAGCGCCACCGCTTTACTTTCGCCGCGGTCTATCGCCCCGGTCTGGAAAAACTCACCAGTTCCGACTCCGGTCGCAAGCTTCTCTCCGGCTGGACTCTGAGCAGTGTCATGGAGTTCTCCTCCGGCCGTCCCTACGCTGGTTTGTTGAGCCCCGCGTGCACCAACCAAACCTCTGCCGGCACCCCATTCAACTCCGCCTTCAGCAGTTGCGGCCCCATCGCCGCAGGCAACCCCCCAGGCAACGACAACCTGAACGACACTGCATTTAACCAGGACAGCGCGGCCACCGCGGGCGGCATCAACGGCGCCGGCCCCACGCCGGGCATCGGCCTGAATTCTTTCTACGGCCCGTGGCTGGAAAGAATCGACGCTGGCCTGGCGCGCAGTTTTGCGATTCGGGAAGGCAAAGAACTGCAATTCCAGGCGCAGGCCTTCAATCTCTTCAACCACGCCAATTACTACGTGCAGAACGGCGACGGCATCAACCAACTGCAATACAACCCCGTCGGCACCACCTGCGGCGACGGCATGAGCACGACCCAGACCTGCTATCTGGTGCCGAACTCGGGCCCGGGCAATTTCGGAACGCTGCAGGAAATCAGCCCCAACGGCCTTCCCCGCGTGTTGCAGTTCTCCGCGCGGTTCACGTTCTAGTAGTCGCCAGGTCGAAGCCGGTTTGGGAAGGGCACGGCTTCAGCCGTGCCGCCCAGAACCAATAAAGACGAGGCTTTAGCCCCTGGGGGCAGCCGCCAGTCTACGCCTCGATTCGGCATGACATGACCGCTCGGTTTCCGCTCAAAGCGCTCACCACGGTACACTACAAGTCTCTACCAGTAAGCTCAGTCTTAATCTCCCCATGACCTACGACGCCATTCTAGTTGTCTCTTTCGGTGGGCCGGAATCGAACGAAGAAGTAATTCCCTTCCTCGAAACCGTGCTGCGCGGAAAAAACGTTCCCCGCGAGCGCCTGCTCACCGTTGCCGAACACTATTACCACTTCGAGGGCAAAAGCCCCATCAACCAGCAGGCGCGCGACCTGATTGCCGCGCTACAGGCCGAGTTAGAGCGAAGCGGGCCGCGGCTTCCAATCTATTGGGGCAATCGCAACTGGCATCCGTTTCTGGCCGGAACTTTGCAGAAGATGAAAGACGATGGCATTCGGCGCGCGGTGGGCTTCGTGACTTCAGCCTACAGTTCGTACTCCGGATGCCGCCAGTATCGCGAAGACATTGCGCGGGCGCAGAGTGCAGTCGGCCCGGGCGCGCCGGAAGTGGACAAGATACGCGTGTTCTTCAATCATCCTCTGTTCATCGAGGCGACGGTCGAACGCGTGGGTGATGCGCTGCGCGCGCTTCCATCGCATGCGCGCGAGAACGCCCAGATCGTGTACCTCGCGCACAGCATTCCCATGTCGATGGCCAACACCAGCGACTATGAGAAGCAATTAGAGGAAGTGCGCCGGCTGGTGTCGGCGGAACTGGGACATCAGAACCAAGCACACGCTGGCGAGTTTCATAAAAACGACGCGCTCGTGTACCAGAGCCGCAGCGGGGCTCCCGGACAGCCCTGGCTCGAGCCGGATATTCTCGACCACCTGCGGCGGGTGAAGGCGGAAAATCTGGCGTCGGCGGTGGTGCTGGCGCCAATCGGCTTCACCTCCGATCACATGGAAGTGTTGTACGACCTTGACATTGAAGCGCGGCAACTCTGTGAAGAACTCGCCTTACCCATGACGCGGGTGAAAACAGTAGGCGTGCATCCCAAGTTCATCGCCATGATCGGCGAGCTGATTCTGGAACGCATGAATCCAGAGTCAGAGCGGCGCGCGGTGGGAGTGCTAGGGCCGCGGGTCGATGTTTGTGTCGAGGGGTGCTGTCCGGCGCCTCAGCGCCCGACTCCAGTGGTCAGTGGTCAGTGATCAGTGAACAGTGATCAGATCTGGATTGAAAAAAATCACAGATCAATCTGTATAAAATATCTGGAATCAACTAGACCGGGTCAAGAATCTCGAAGGTCGCTAGTCAACCTCGGTATCGAGATCGAGCGCGCGAAGCGCAGCGGCGGGGCGCTTCTGACGCAACTCAATCGGGGACGCCCACTTGTGAAACTCGGTAAGAAGAGAGGTTTCTACTTTTCCAACCGTTCGCTAATCCACCGTTTGTCTTCTTCGGTGAACACATCCTGATCATAGGGCATAGGCCAAATCTGACGGAAGAATTTCCTCCGGGCGAAAACGCCCGCTCGACTGCCGACGGGACGCCGGCGCTACTTCTCTGGCGCTGCGGCTAACCTAGACCGAGCTGGGCACCTTGGGTTCTTCATAGTCGGTAGCCTTCGGTTGGCCTTCAACCAGGTGCATGGTGTTGAGGATGGTCTGGATCACCGCTTCGTTGCCCACGGCGGTGTTGAGCATGACGTGGTAGAGGGAGCGCGTAGGCCAGTCCGCGTTGAAGTAGTGTTTGACGAAGGCGACGCGCTCGCGGTCGACGGTGTCGACCAGGTCTTCGGCTTCGGACTGGGTGCATTCGTCCTGGCGCAGGCGGCGCAGTTTTTCGGCGCGCGGGGCGTAGAGAAAAACGTGGAAGGCGTCGGGATGCTCGCGCAAAAAGTAAGGCGCGCCGCGGCCGACCACGATTGCATTGCCTTCCTGCGCAATTCTGGGAGCAATCTGCTCCATCAGCGAAACCATGCGGTCGGCGTCGAACACTTGATTGCCGAGGGGAGAAGTACGCTCATAGCTGCCGCGCCAGAAAGTCTTGGCGAGGCGGTAAAAGCTGCTATCCATGCGCTCTTCGCAGCGCGAGACAGCGGAAAGCTCGACGCCGGCGAGGCGCGCGATCTCTTCGGTGAGCAGGCGGTCCCACAACTTCCAGCCCAGGCGCTGCGCCAGTTCGGCGGCAATGGCGCCGCCGCCGCATCCGTACTCGCGTTCGATGGTGATGAGGCGGAACATTTGTTTACAGTCCCTCAGCGGCTAAAGCCGATGTCGATGAGCCACATTTTACGGCACGAGCGAACTCGCGCCCTTCCCGAACTTTGTTACCCGATCACCCCGGACGAGGCGTCCGGGGCTCCACTGCGTGAGAGTTAGTGTACAACCATTGCGCCGGGTTTGCCTTTTTTCATCAGGAAAACCAGCGGAACCATCACCAGGATCGTGATGCCGAGCGTGCGGAAGTCATCGATGTAGGCAAGCATGGTGGCCTGGCGCTGCAGCGTGGCTTCGATCAAGGCATAGGCCTGCTGCGTGGCGTAGGCGGCGCTGGAGCCATGGGCGCGCATAGCTTGGGTTGCGCCCGCCAGCATTGACTGGAATGCTGGATTGCTCGCGCTTAGGTTGTGGGACAGATCGTTGAGATGAACCTGGGTACGGCGGTCGAGCATGGTGGTGACCAGGGAAATGCCGACACTTCCACCAATGTTGCGGGCGAGGTTCATCAGGCCGGAAGCTGCGTTGTTCTTGTCGCGCGGCAGAAACGCATAAGCCGCGGTGTTAATGGGTACGAATAGAAACGCCATGCCCGCGGCCTGAAAGACGCGCGCAACGGCCGCGGTGCGGAAGTCCATATCCAGATCGAAACCGGCCATATGGAACAGCGATCCCGAGAGCACGACCAGGCCGAAGAACAGCAGCCAGCGCGGGCTGTAGCGGGAGAGCAGAAATCCCACCAGCGGCAACAAGAGCATGATGGTGAACCCGCCGGGCATCAGCGCCAGTCCGGATTGTTCGGCGGTGTAGCCGAGCAGGGTCTGCATGAAGAGCGGCAGCAGCAGCGTGCTGCCGAGCAGGGCGAAGCCCAGCATGAACATTAATAAATTGGAGACCGCGAAGGTGCGGTCTTTGAACAGATGCAGGTCGATGATGGGATCCTTGTTCCTCCACTCCCATATGACCACGAAGATCAATGAGGCCGCCGCAATGATAGAAAAGGCGAGGATGAAGTGAGACTCGAACCAATCGTCGCGCTGGCCTTTATCGAGAACCACCTGCAAGGTGCCGAGGCCGAGGGCGACGAAGCCGAGGCCGATGTAATCGATCTTGGTTTCACTGAGCTTGCGGCGCTTGAGATACGGTGGATCTTGAATGAGTCGCGAGGTGAGCAGCAGAGAAAGGATGCCGACGGGAATGTTGATGAAAAAAATCCAGCGCCAGGTGAAGTTGTCGGTGATCCAGCCGCCGAGAGTGGGGCCGATGGCGGGAGCGCTGACCACGGCGATGCCGTAGACAGCAAAGGCCATGCCGCGCTTGGCGGGCTCAAAGGTGTCGGCGAGAATGGCTTGTTCGCTAGGCTGCAAGCCGCCTCCGCCTGCGCCTTGGAGAACACGGCAGACGATGAGCACAGCGAGGTTCGGCGCGAGTCCGCAAAGAAAAGAACTGATGGTAAACAGTGCGACGCAGCCCATGTAGAAATTCTTGCGGCCCACGATGGAGGAGAGCCAGCCGCTCAGCGGCAGCACGATGGCGTTGGAGACCAGATAAGAAGTGAGGATCCAGGTACTTTCATCCTGTCCGGCAGAAAGGCTGCCGGCGATGTGGGGCAGAGCGACGTTGGCGATGGAAGTGTCGAGCACTTCCATGAAAGTCGCCAGCGTGACTGTGATGGCGATAATCCAGGGATTCACCGAAGGCCGCCAGGCATCGGCGGCGGCATGGTCGAACGTGGCGGACCCGGCGCTCATTGCTTGATCCACACCTTGGGCGTGACGGACATGCCGGGGAGCAACGACTGATCTTTGTTTTCGCCGGGATCGAGGACGATTTTTACCGGAATGCGCTGCACGACTTTAACGTAATTTCCGGTGGCGTTTTCGGGCGGA
>Ga0302319_10020901_pt1 | contig 11811 bp, 6 predicted proteins | sample Bog_T0_2_FD_203319 | JGI IMG/M metagenome (GOLD analysis project Ga0302319, IMG submission 203319) | Peat permafrost microbial communities from Stordalen Mire near Abisko, Sweden - Bog_T0_2 | ecosystem: Environmental > Terrestrial > Soil > Wetlands > Peat | place: Sweden: Abisko, Stordalen Mire...
CCAAGTTGGCACACTGTGGGACGATTTATGTCGCTACACCTATCTGCCTCGGCTGGAGAGCTACGCCGTTCTGGAAGCAAGCCTGAACGCGGCCCTGACCAGCCGCGACTGGATCGGTTATGCTGATACCGTAGACGGAGAAGCGGTCAGGGGGCTGAAGTTCGGTGAGCGTCCCTTCCTGATTTCAAGGGACGGATGGCTTCTGCGCAAAGACCGCGCGACAGTGGAGCTTGCGAAGCTGGCCGCAGATCAAGCTATTTCGAATCCTGCACCTGCAGGGAATGCCAGGACTTCACCGAAGTCCACAGATATGGGCAGGGGTGGAATCCTCACGACCGGAACCGACCAGCCAGATGTAGGACAGGAGGAAGCGGATCACAGCTCGATCCGTCTCTCGCTGGACGCCGATCTGGGGAGCATTGCCCAAGCCCGAGGAAAGTTCCAGGAGATCCTTTCGGAAGTGTTGAACCACCTGACGGCGGCGGATTCCGTCTCGATCCGGTTGGATGTAACAGCCAAGAAGGGCGCAGGTTTCGATCCGTCCACCAAGCGGATCATCGACGAGAATGGCCGCCAACTGGGCGTGAAGGTCTACTGGGAGTAAGCCGACCGGTACAGACCACCTAGGAATCAATTCGGAGGTACTACCGAGCCTTCTTGTTCAACCAAAGGGAGAGCGTATGCCACAAGCTGGTGCCGACCCCGTCAAACCATCCAGCCAGTCCGCTGTCGAAGGTGTGAATCCGCGAGTCTCCTCCCCCTTATCGACGGGCGGAGCGGGGACGACCTACGAACAACATGTCGGTGCCTACTGGCTGGCGCAGCTTCTTGTCTGCGGGATTCCGCCCATCCTGACCAAAACGACAATCAGCGAGGTCTGCTTCCAGACCGAGCGTCTAGGCTGGCATACGGACGACTTCTTGATCGTTTGCGAGGCTGGAACTGTGGTGCAAAGATTGGCCGGACAAGTCAAACGGAGTTTCACTGTCAGTGCGACGGACGAAGAGTGCGTGAAAGCTGTCGGCGATTTTTGGAAAGACTTCAATAGCCCTCATTTCTCCAAGGAAAACGACCGCTTCGCGCTTGTTACGCTGCGCGGCACGAACACACTTTTGGAACACTTCGTTGGACTATTGGACTGCGCACGCGCTGCGCGTGATGGAGCCGAGTTCGAGCAACGCCTCAATACGCCTGGCTTCATTTCCAATACTGCAACGCGCTACTGCGGCGAGCTGCAGAAGATCATTGGCGATATCGAAAGCCGACCCATCAACGCCGCTGATATTTGGACGTTCTTGCGGACTCTGCACGTTCTAAGCCTTGACCTCCAAAGCTCGACGTGTCAGATGGAATCGCACATCAAGAGCATGCTGGCGCTCACAACTAAGGAAGGCGATCCCGTCGCGAGCGCCGCTACAACATGGAATGAGTTGGTCGTAGAGGCGAGCACAGCCATGGCTGAGAGCCGCAGCCTCCGACGCGATGATTTGTCGGCGAAGACACGTGCCCGCCATGGCGTTATCAGCACCAACGACCGGCGTGTGCTCCAGGCGCTGGCCGACCACACCAAGCCCGTCCTGCGCACAATCCGCACCACGCTTGGCTCTGAAGTCCATCTGCCGCGTGCTGGACTCGTGCAAAATGTGCTAGATGCGATCGAGGATACTCAGATCGTACTCGTCACAGGGCCTGCAGGCGGTGGCAAATCCGCCATGGTGAAGGACGCCATCGGCGTGCTCGAACCGGATCATATCCTACTGGGTTTTCGCGTCGAAGAATTCGCTCAAACACATTTGGATGCCACCCTGGCCAATGCGCTGGTGCCGGCAAACTGGTCGAAACTTGGCGCTATTCTCGGTGCACAGGACCATAAAATCGTCCTAATTGAGAGCGTCGAGCGCTTGCTTGAGAAGACAACGCGCGATGCGTTCACCGATCTCATGACTCTGGCTGTCGAAGATCCAGGTCTGCGAATCGTATTGACTTGTCGCGACTACTCGGCCGAGTTGGTGCGTGCGAGCTTCCTAGAACCACATTTCATCAGAACCACGGTTATACACATTCCGCCTCTGACTGACGCTGAACTCACGGAGGTGGAAGCAGCATTTCCGGATCTGGCGATTCCTCTCAAAAGTCCAGCATTGCGCGATGTCCTACGTAACCTCTTTTTTCTGGACAAGGCGCTCGGAATCTCGTGGTCCTCCGAGAAGACGCTTCCACAGAGCGAGCGCGAATTCCGGGCGCTCTTTTGGCGCGAGGTTGTGCGCCACGGCCACCGTGTCACGCCCGCCATGGGACGAAAGCGTGAAGAAGTACTGCAGACGATCGCGGTACGGCGGGCACAGGCGCTATCCACTCATGTTTCTGTGAGCGATCTCGATGCTGACGCGGTCGAATCTTTGCGCAGTGACTCGCTTATCACGGCATTCGGTGACAATCCTTTGCTGGTGGCTCCGGCTCACGATGTACTCGAGGACTGGGCGATCCTCCAATGGCTCGAGGACCGAAACCTTTCTGAACAGTCCTATAAGTCGCTGTCCGATGCCATCGGAACGTACCCAGCAATACGGCGCTCCTATCGCAAATGGGTGGCTGAACTTGTCGAGCGCGATAACGCGGCTTCAGATCGACTGTTCCAAGCGGCTGTTTTTGAGACGGAAATCAGCATCCAGTTCCGCGATGATACGCTGGTGTCGTTGCTCAAGGCACCGTCGGCTCCCGAGTTCCTCGTGCATCATGAGGTGCAACTGTTTGCGAATGGGCGTTCAATTCTCAAGCGTGTCATTCATTTGCTCCGCGTGGCCTGCGTGAAGACGCCCGACTGGCTCAACGGCCTTTCTGGACATGGATCGACCTTTAACGTCCCCGACGGCTCCGCATGGTCCGCTGTACTTCGGATTGTTCATCGCAATCTCCCGGCCTTTGCGGACAACGAACGACCACTTCTACTTGGACTTGCTGAGGATTCTGTGCGCGGCGTGGCCTGGTGGGCACCAGATTTCGAGGGAGCCGAAGACGCCGCCTACATCTCCCACTGGATCCTAGACGGACTTCGCGACTACGGTGGTGACGATCTACGCAAACGCGTATTGAAGGTCATCGCCAAAATACCGCTTGCTGACCCTGAGCGTTTCGAAGCTGCGCTACGCGGCCACATCGAGCGAGGAAAGCGGCATGACGTTGTCTCGGAGGATTTCCGGGAGCTCATTTACGCAGGCACAGAAGGCATGCCGGCCGCGCGTGATCTCCCCGACGCCGTCATTTCAGTCGCTTCAGACTACCTGCTTGCTTCAGATGGAGACATCACCAACGAGCTTCGGTACGCGCACAGTTCTATCGATATTGATGTTTTTTTTGGGATCAGAGATGGAGTAAGTAACGACTCATTTCCACCAAGTGCATTCCGCGGCCCATGGCAATACTTGCTGAGGTATCATCCGAACAAGGCAATCGACTTTTACATCAAGGTCTTCAATCATAGCGCTGATTGGTATGCTCATCCCCGTCTGCAGGACCGTCTTGAGAATGCATGGGAAGTGGAACTGACTTTCGCAGACGGCTTCACGCGCAAGCAATGGATGAACAATCGTTTGTGGGGACTTTACCGCGGCATTTCGGTCGGATCCCATCCGCTCGAATCGATGCTTATGGCTCTCGAGAGTTGGCTTCTCGAGGCCGGAAAGCAAAAACAAGAAGGACTGGACAATCTCCTCGTCGAGATCTTACGCCGGAGCGACAACTCAGCGCTTGCGGCAGTAGTCGCGAGCGTGGCGAACGCCTATCCGTACGCGTCTGGCGAAGCATTGCTCGTACTACTTAGCGTCAAGGATTTCATCGTTGGCGATCGCATGCGTCTCGGTGGCGAACACCAGGTCGGAGTTATGGCCGACATGTTCCCGACGATGCGCGGGGACACCAAGATCTTCGAGTCGGAACGCAAACAGGCAAACACCTTGCCGCATCGACAACATGACCTGGAAGTGGCGGTAGAACGCCTCCAGTTCGGGCCACTGGCGGCTCGAGTTCAGTCACTACTTGATCATCATCTCACAGCGTTGCCTCCAAAGCAAGAACAGGACGGTGAGGACCGACTGTGGCGTCTTGCCATCCATCGCATGGATTTACGCCAGTACACGGTTTCCGAAACTGTCGGCCCCGAAATTCCTGACCCAAAAGAAGAACCGGGAGAGACACCACGGAGATACGTCCGCTTTGATCCGAAGCTTCCAGAGCCCGATGTACAGGCCATGGTCGATGAAGGCTCCTCTCGTGGTGCCACCATCAATGCAAGGTTTGGTCTGCTGATGTGGGGAAGAAAGGTCTTTCAGCGCGAAGCCGACAAGCAAGATCCCGCGCTGTGGGCGGAAAAACTTTTCGAAGCCCAGACCATGGATCGTGTTACCGGTGAGGAGGACGGCAGCCGTCACGCGCCGGGAATTGTTGCCGCCGTCTGCATCCGCGACCGATGGGATGAGATGTCCTTGGAACAACGCGACTGGTGTGTCGATGTGGTATGCACTGAGGTCATGCGCTACGCTGACACAATCGATTCCATGGAGTGCATCCAGAACAATCCCTGGTCAGCTGACAGGGCCTGCTCCTATATGCTTGCGTCTTTGGTGCACAAGCCTCTTGATCCAACGCGATCGGAACAAGTAAAGACCGCGTTTGTGGCTGCCCTCACGCATCCGGTTGATCAGGTTAAGCTGTACGCGACGTGGGGCATAGATGACACCATCTGGGCTGCCGACCGTGAGTTGGCCCTTCGATGCGTCAATGCGGTTGCGACAGAAGCCGCCATCATTGACAAAGTGCAAGACGAAGAGAAAGTTCATAATTACGATCAGCGGCGGGATCTAGGTGAGATCATGGCAAAGGCAAAGGCTGATATCCGCGCCCGATTCTGGAAAGATCAAGGAATTGCCTCCGACGCACACGTCGCACTCGATATCTCCGGTTCTTTCGGGCAGGTTGCGCTCAAACGAATGCTGGTGATTTTTGGACGCGTGCCAAAGGAACCGCTCGCAATCGCTGCGTTTTTGCGTGCTAGTCATCTGCTCGCTGATTGGTGGACCAGCGGTGACGATCGACACCACAGAGGCAACAGGAACTCCAACTCTGAACACGACGTGTCCGAACGTATTCAGGAATTTCTTCTGCGCACATCACCTGAGGCTGCACAGCAGGTGCTTGAGCCTTTGCTCGCAACGGTCGACCGTCATACCAGGGAACTTCAAACCATCATGCAGGGATTGACCACGCTCCAGGACACAACACCGAACACAGCTCAATACTGGTTCCTATGGGATCTCCTTGCGGGTGCGGTTAGAGGTGCGAAATGGATTTCTCATATGGACAACGACAGACGCCCGCATGGTGCGGATTTGCTGTCAGCGGTCTTTCTGACATCCTTCTGGAAAGACGACGTGCGTCATTGGCGCTTTCTTGAGGGCTATGCGCATCGCGTCCACGGACTTTTTGAAGCATTGCCAGCAACACTCATCGTTCTTGACGTCTACGCACGCTTTCTTTACCACATTGGAGACCGCTCTTTGCCAGGCGCTTTCCAGTACGTCTCTGATGCGTTGCGGCGTGGGAACGCGCAGAGCATGCTGGCAGATTCAAACACCGTATTTCTTCTTGAGGTACTCCTGCAACGCTACGTGTACGGACGGCCGCTCGAACTCAAGCGCGATGATCGTATCCGCAACGCGGTCTTGTACGTTCTCGACTGCTTGGTCGAATCGGGATCTTCTGCCGCCTTTCGAATGCGGGATGATTTTGTAACGCCCATAGCAGCTTGAACAATGATTCTTGGCTGCATTGTGTCCGGAGCGTGGGTCCAGGGATGGGCGGGGTCCACGGACCGCCTTTCCCACGGATTGCCCCGTTGTCGTTCAGGCGACGGGAAGGCGAGTAGGCTTCGGGACAGGATCCTTTAAGCGATGCGAGAAGCGGGGCTCGAACCCGCACGTCATTGCTGACGACCGCTTCCGGGGATCTCCGTTGGAGAGCTTCGGAAGGCGGCTGTGTCTACCAGATCCACCATTCTCGCGGCGAGAGAAGGGATATCGAGAATTGTGCCAACGGACCCGCCTGAAGCGGATCCGGGAGATCATCGGACCACCTGGCTCAGAATAAAGCGGCGAAGTTTCAGAAGGAGACAGGTGAAACAATTTTCAGTTGGTGCCGCGGGTGAGATGGTCCTGGCAGTGCTCAATGCCACCACGCTCGGCATCCCTCTGGAAGTGTTCAATGGGTTCATGCACAACGGGGGTTGGTGCCGGCTTTGCTTCGGCACGTGGAGCTGCTCCAGGGTGAACTTCTTCGGAGGTTAGCCGATCGTTCTGTTCTTTCGCTTTCGGCTCAGCTTTAGACGCATCCATTTTGAGTCCTGAAGCAGCTTCAAGGGCTGCCTTTTCAATCTCTCGCGAAGACTTTCCTTCACCAGCCGCCTTCGCAGCAGCATCCATCATGGACTTCCCATCGCCAGTGACGGGAAGCTGCTTGTCCGGGGGAAGGAATCCGTTTGCGAACCTCGTTCCGTTCCCATAAGCCTTCTCGCCACCGTCATTGTTGGCCCATGAGTTGACGGTAAGAACACCAAAGGCAAGTGCGACGGTCATCAGATTCTTGTTCATGAGACTCTCCTTGGCTGGTGTGGCTGTCGGCTCGCTTGATCCACTTGGCCATCGTGTCGGCGGGCACTTCAAAGGGAAACGGTTGTGGGCACTTATCGGGAAACACCCGAGCGTGGAGAAATTTAGGTCATCTGTCCCTCCTTTGCCTGGTCGTCCGACCCGAATTTCAGGTGGCGAGTTCGGTGTGACCGTGCGCCTTTGAGGTTGATGATCTGGGCGGCTCCCATGATCCGGTCGAGGATGGCCCCGGCCGCCGCCGCATCGCCCAGAAAGGCGCCCCAGTCGGCCATGGGTCGGTTGGTGGCGATCATGGTGGATGCCTTGCCATGGCGCCTGTGGATGACCTCCAGGAGGTCGTCGCTCTGGGACCCCTGGTGGGCCTTCATGCCCAGTTCGTCCAGGACCAGAAGCTCCGGCGCGATCAGTTGCCGAACGGTGTCGCGGCGGGAGTCCATGTCCCTTGCTTTCGCCAGGTCGTCAGCCAGGTCGAAGGCGTTTTTCCAAAGCACCTTGTAACCCGCCGTGACGGCCTTGTGCGCCAGTGCGCAGCACAGATGGGTCTTGCCCACGCCGGGAGGCCCGACAAGCAGAACGTCTCGACATTCCCGCACGAATTCGCCGGTGGCCAGCTCCTGGATCAGGCGGCGCGGCACACTGGGATTGAAGGTCCAGTCGAATTCCTCCAAGGTCTTGAGGCTCGGGATGCGCGAGGCAGACAGCCGCTTCTTGTAGAGCCGATCCGAACGGCGGTTCATCTCGTCCTCGATCAATTCCCACAGGAATTGGAGGTGGTCGACTTCCCGCTCCCTGGCCTGGTGCAGACGCATCTCCAAGCTGTCGGCCATGCCACCCAACCGCAGGCTGCGCAGGATCGGCTGCAGGGTCTCCAGGCGCGGCATCATGGCGTAACCTCCGATGCGTCGACCATTCCTTCGAGCAGGTCGTCGTATTCCGACAGTGGCCGGATCACCGGATCGACCATGCGGTGATTGGTCTTCGCGGCTCCATGGTCTGACGTTTCCTGTCTCGATGGATTCTCCGGTTTCGCCCGGATCATCTCGCACAGCTCCTGGAGACGATGCCAATTCACATCGGGATGGGGCGTCGTGCGTGCGCATGCCTGCTCCAAGGCATTCGCCCCGAAGCGGCGGGCGAGATTTCGGATCCCCATGACCGCGCGGTGCGTGCGAGGATGGCGTCCACGGTCGTTGGACAAGATGGCCTGCACCACCGCTTGGCAGTGCGGGCCGATCTGGTCCTTGGCGGCCTGGATGTAGAACGCTTCGCGTTGGGCCCGCGGACGGTCCATCCATGAGGGATGCGCACCCACCGCGCCCACCAGAGCGCCCTTCTTCCAGCAACGCTCGTGTCGGACAAGGAATGCCGGAGCTTGGGGATTGTCGAGGCGATAGGCCCGCACTTCCTTGGAGTCGTAGCGCACCTCCACGGTGGTGCCGATCAAGCGGTGGCTCACCTCGTAATGGCAGCCTTCGACTTCCACCGTGCCATGCACGCTCACCTTGCGACGGCCCATCTCGAAGACAAGGAACGGACGATCCGGCAATGCCCGCAAAGCGGGTTTCTCCTCGGACACGAACACCTCCTGCACCTGCCGCTTGTGGCGTCCGTGGATGCGCTGGTCGGCCACCTTGCGGTTCCATGCCTCGAGCCTCCGGTTGAGTTCTTCCAGGGTGACGGTTCCTGTGATGGTCTTGACGAACGACTCGCGCGTGTATCGGCAATCGCGTTCCACGCGCCCTTTCTGATTGGGCTTGCCGGGATCGCAGGGCGACAGGACGATCCCGTAGTGCGATGCCCACGCCTGAAACAACGGATTGAGGATCGGATCGAAGCGGTGGGCCTGGGTCACCGCCGCCTTGAAGTTGTCAAGCTTCAGCCATTCGGGCACGCCTCCGAATTTCTCGAAACCACGCATCAGAGCTTCGATCACCGTGCGGGCGCGTTGGTCCGTGATCGCCTCGCGGTGGCACTTGCCGCTGTGCGACAACGTCAGCACCAGGATCCACGAACGACGCTGGTCCGACTTGCCGCGGCCTTCACCCTTCCAAATCTTGGGGCCTTCCATGAAGTCCATCTGGGCCTCCTGCCCGGGCAACACCGGAAGGTGCTGAAACCACTGCGGACGGCGCGCGCGGGCCTTGCGCACCAGACGCTTCACCGAATCTTCCGCACCGCGGTAACCGTGCGCTTCCACAAGCTCCTGCCAGATCAAACGGGCTTCCAAGCCGCGATCCATCAGACCCTGGACGATCTCCAGATGAGGGCGCAGCTGCGTGCTGCGGGTGGTCCATTCCAGACCTCGCTCCGGTGACTCCTCCTGCTCCTGGTAACCCCAGGAATCCAGAGGCGAAGCGGTGGATGGCCCGGTGGGCACTTGAGCCTCCGCCGTTTCCCTTTGCCCTCCAAACCCGGTGGGCACTTCGGACTTCGGTGTTTCCCGATCCAGCAGGTCATCCCGCAGCCGGATCACCACTTTCGGCGCGCTGTGGACCATCCGGCAGATCGCCCGGATGCCCTTGCCCTGACGCAAAAGCGTCTCTATCGTCGTCGTCTTGTCCATCGTGCAAAATTCGGTTGAAAGCGGCCGGGCGATTCTGCTGAAAGCGGCCACCCCGATTCGGACCAAAGCGGCCACCTCAATTCGGCTGAAAGCGGCCGGTTTGTGGTGTTCGGCGAGGTCTTCCTCCAGAGCGCCTGGGGGAGTGGCTTACATGGGCGTCTTCGTCACCATCTTGCCTTCTTCCCAAAGGAGGCGAGTCATGCGAGAGAAGACGACCATGAGACACATTCGCGAAGCCCTTCGGCTGGTTTACCAGCAAGGATTGAGTCGCAATCAAGCAGGCCAAGCCCTTGGCATAGGCCGGACCACGGTGCAGGAGTTGGACCGGCGATTCCAGTCCAGCGGGATGCCGTTGGAGGAAGCGCTGTCGCTGTCCGACGAGGATCTCGAGTCGCACCTTTTCCCCGCGAGCGCGAAGGAGCCATCCCGGCCCGGGATCGAGCCCGATCTGGACCGCATCAGCCAGGAATTGTCACGTCCCGGGGTGACGTTGAAGCTTCTGTGGGAGGAGTACCGCAAGGAGCGTCCCGAGGGGTTGGGTTACACCCAGTTCTGGCAGCGCTGGTCGCACCACGGCAAAGCCCGGGAGTTGGTGATGCGCCAGGAGCACAAGCCTGGCGAGAAGGTATTCGTCGACTACAGCGGCGACCGCTTGGAGGTGGTGGATCCACGGACGGGCGAGGTCACCCCCAAGGAGCTGTTCGTGATGGCTTGGGGAGCGAGCAGTTTCATCTACGCCGAGGCGCAGGACAGTCAGAAGTTGTCTGATTGGACGATGGGGCACGTGCGAGCATTCGAGTACTTCGGCTGTGCACCATCGCTTGCGGTGCCGGACTGCCTTCGCAGCGCGGTGACCAAGGCGCATCGGTACGACCCGGTGCTCAATCGGACCTACGTGGAGATGTGCAGCCATTACGGCGTGGTGGCGGTCCCTGCCCGCCCGCATTCGCCCAGGGACAAGGGCAAGGTGGAGAACGCGGTACGCATCGCGCAGCAGCGGATCGTGGCGGTGTTGCGCAACAGGATCTTCCAAAGCCTTGCCGAGCTGAATCGAGCGGTGCGACAGGAGGTGGATCGGATCAACGATGCGCCGATGCAGGGGCGGGACGGCAAGTGCCGCCGCGACTTCTTCGAAGAGATCGACCGCCCGGCGGCGCAGTCGCTTGCCCAGGACGCCTGGCAGTACCAGCAGTGGCTGGTGCGGCGGGTGGGGCTGGACTACTGCGTGGAGGTCGATCGGCACTGGTACAGCGTGCCGCATGCCTTGGCTGGCAAGGCGGTGGATGTGCGGGTGACGGCCACGGCGGTGGAAGCCTACTCGGACCGCGAGCGTGTTGCGGTGCATCCGCGGGTGCATCGCCCGTTCGGACACTCGATCCAGGAAAGCCACATGCCCGAGTCGCACAAGCATTCCCTGCCTGTGGACCTCAAGAGCCTCCAGTGGCGAGCCCAGTTGATCGGCCCGTCCATGAGCGAACTGGTGCAGGTCCGCATCGACGGGGTAACCCACCCTGTCGCGGCTCTGCGTGCTTGCCTGGGTCTGGTGCGACTTGCCGAGAATTGTCAGGACAAGCCCAAGGCCGAGCGTGCCGCCCGATTCGGATTGGATCGGCGCCTGGTCTCCTGCAAGGAGTACGAGCAGATCCTGCGCACGGGGGTGGCCGAGAAGCCCCAGGAAGAGGATCCCGGCGTGGTGGTCCACGTCAATCTCCAGGGACCATCCCTTTGGGCGAAGGAGGGTTGAGCCATGGACGAAATGACCCTCACCAGACTGCGCGAACTCAATCTGAACCAGATGGCTCGACGGCTGGAAGAAATGCGCGACGATCCCAAGTGCCACGACCTGAACTGGAAGGACGCCGTGGCATCCATGGTGGACACAGAGTACGACCATCGATCCTCCCGACGTCTGCAGGAACTCTTGCGCAAGGCGCATCTGAAGTATCCGGCGGCCAGCCTGGAATCGCTCGACTATGACCCAAAGCGAGGGCTGTCCAAGGATCTCGTACGGGAACTCTCCGGCGGGCGCTGGATCGAGCAGGCGCACAACATCCTGATCTCAGGTCCGACAGGAACTGGCAAGAGTTATCTGGCCTGCGCCTTGGCCGCTTTCGCCTGCCGCAGGGGCGTCAAGACCGCCTGCTGGCGCGTCAGCGTCTTTCTGGATTCCATGACCGCCGAACGGAGCCTGGGAACCTATCCCAAGGCACTGGAGAAGCTCGGCAAGATCAAGCTCCTGATCCTGGACGATCTGGGGGCCGACATCCTCACCCGCGAGCAGAGGCGTATCCTGTTCGACGTGGTCGAGGAGCGGTCATTGGAAGCTTCCATCGTGGTCACAAGCCAGGTCCCCGTCGACCAGTGGGGGGCTGTCATCGGAGAGGATGGCGCCGCCGAGGCCATCTACGACAGACTCATCCACAATGGACACACCATCGCCCTCAAAGGGCCCTCCAGACGGGGAGGAATTCGGACCAAAGCGGCCACCTGATTACCTTGTCCCCTGGAGACGCTCAGACTGCCAGGGGACCCGGCCGCTTTGCTCCGAATCCACTGGCCGCTTTCGCCGAATTGGGCAGAGGACCAGTG
>Ga0302319_10020904_pt1 | contig 11810 bp, 11 predicted proteins | sample Bog_T0_2_FD_203319 | JGI IMG/M metagenome (GOLD analysis project Ga0302319, IMG submission 203319) | Peat permafrost microbial communities from Stordalen Mire near Abisko, Sweden - Bog_T0_2 | ecosystem: Environmental > Terrestrial > Soil > Wetlands > Peat | place: Sweden: Abisko, Stordalen Mire...
GCGTCGATACCTTCATTCCCAACACCGGGAAGAGGATTAACGAATATCACCACTACCCCTCGCCGCCGTATGCTCGAACGCCTCTACCCTGAGTATCAAGACTTGTGCTCATTTGCCCACGGGCTTCCCGCGGCAAACCTGTTGAAAGGCCTTCTGTCATCGCGATCTCTTCATCGGAAGCTGTTCTCGGAGGCACAGGCGGGCGAGGTGGAAGCCAAGGATGTCTCGGAGCGCGCCTTCATCACCAGCACACTGAGCATCGCTCAGTGTTGCGCTGAACTGACGGAGTACTATCCCCGGGACGTTCAACTCCGAGCGGGCGCCCTTGAAGCCTGGCAAAAGCTCTCGGTGCACTCCCTGTTGGGCAAGGCAATCTGGGAGATACGCACCCGCGGCTTGCTCGGGATACTTTAAGACGACGACCAGAAACGAGAATACCCACCGTAGAAAACTTTGGGGAGACAGGCATCTGGTGATTCGACGATGGACACCTTTCGCTAAAGTCAGCGGCCAATACTCTCATTGTCCCGGAGTCTGGTTCTTGGAAATCACTCCCGATAAACGACCCGGGGCTTCAACCACATGAGCGAGAAGTCGGCATCTCGTGGATTGAGATCGATCTCAGACCTCGGTGGGACCCAGGGAAGTATCGGGCGTGTATTGAATCGCCGGATCCTGGCGTTCTGCCGGCACATTCACTGGTATCATCGTGACGAAGGCACTTTGTTTGTGCGTTATACAGTTGTCCTCGAGCTGGAGGCAGATGGCGGATACGTCGCCACGCTGCTGGTGACCCGGTCCCGACCGAGGCTGGCATAGAATACCTCGAACTCCTCACACCCAGTCCCCGGTGAAACTACCGACGGATGTATCGGGCCAGGAACTGGTGAAAGCGCTGCTGCGGGTCGGCTTCGTCGTGAACCGCAAAGAGGGAGCCACATCGTCCTCAGGCGCGCCGATCCGTACGCTCGCGTCGTTGTGCCTGACCACAAACGAATCCGTCTGGCACGCTTCGGCAGATTCTGACCGAAGCAGCTTGACCGTGGAGCGACTGCTGGAACTGCTCTGATCCGCAGCCGAAAGCAAATGGATGTAAGGTTCGGCATGCCGCCGGGGTGGATCGCCTAACCATGTTGAAGGCAGCAAGGCTGAGTTCGAGCCGAACGATAGATACTGAACGTTTATGGACGACGAGAAAGCGCCCGGCCAAAAAGCGCAGACAAAGTCCGGCCCCGACATCCTTGCGGCAATACCCGAGCAAACGCGGATCTCGCTCGATCCGGGTGACATTCTCTACCGGGTGGGCGACGAGCCCGACGCTGTCTATCTGGTTTCCGAAGGGCGTCTGCAGGTCTTCCTGGCACACGACAAGCTTCTGGCGGAATTGCACCCCGGGGATCTTGTCGGCGAGACCCAGACTCTCACAGGGGGCCGCCGCACAACCACGGTCCGCGCCGTTACGGCGACAACCTTGACCCGTTTCACCCGCGCCGCTTTCGAGAGAATCGCGGCGTCCGAACCGGAACTCCACGATTACATCCGCGACCTCGCGCTTCGCCGGTTGAGGCACGAGCAACTGGCCGCACTTCTGCCAACCCTGTTTGGCGAACTGACTCCGCAGCAAATGGAGGAGATCGAATCCCTGGGCGGCTGGGTTCACCTGGACAAAGGCGAAGTCCTCTTCGAACAGGGGGACACGGGCGCCAGCGCCGGCTTGCTGATCAGCGGACGGCTGCGCGTGATGGTGCGCAAGCCCGATGGCGGGTTTCGCCTCGCCAATCACATTAGCCGCGGTGAGCTTGTGGGCGAGATGGCGTTACTTACAGGCGAGCCCCGGGCCGCCACCATCTACGCCACCCGGCAGTCGGAGATGCTCGTTTTCGGCAAGAGCGAGTTCTCTTTGCTTCTCGACAAATATCCGCGATTCACCCTGGTCATCGCGCGCCTGAATATCGATCGGCTGCGGCATTCGATCTCGCTGACGGGGGCCGCGCGCAGCACCGCTGTAACCGCGCTCGTCCCCGCGTCCGCCGACGTTCCGCTGCCGGATTTCGGCCGCCGTCTCGCGGAAGCCCTGGGCCGGCACTGCGCCGTGCTGCATATCGACCGCGGTCGCCTCAATTCGATCCTGGGCGCGTCCGGCGATTCTCCCGAGGCGCGCGAGTTCCTCATTCAGTCGCGCTTCCCCGCCTGGCTGTGTTCCGAGGAAGGCAAATACCGAGTGATTCTGCTCGAAACGTCCTGGAACGATACGGCCTGGACCGAACACTGCATTCGGCAAGCCGATCACGTAATCACGGTGGGACTGGCGAGCCGCAGTCCGGAGCTTTCTTCTATCGAGGCTCGCTTCGTCTATGACGTGGGCAACGCGGGTGAAATCCATAAAAGGCTGGTCCTTATCCATCCTGACGATTGCGACCGCCCGAGCGGCACGGCTCGCTGGCTCGCCTGCCGCGCCGTTGAGATGCATCATCATGTTCGCCTCGGCCGCGCTTCCGATTTCGCGCGTCTCGCCCGCTTCCTCACCGATACAGCGATCTGCCTCGCCCTGGGCGGCGGTGGCGCGCGCGGCTTCGCGCATATCGGGGCGCTGCGGGCGTTGCGCGAGGAGAACCTTCCCATCGACATCGTCGGCGGCACCAGCATGGGATCTTTTGTGGGCGCCGAGCATGCCTTCGGGATGTCGCCCGAGCGCATGATCGATCTCAATCGCAATCTGTTCAGCAGTACCGGGCTTGCGCTCGATCTCACCTTGCCTCTGCTTTCGTTCACTACCGGCAAAGGCTATTCGGAGCGTCTGAAGAAGCTGTTTGGAGATGTCGCGATCGAAGACCTTTGGATCCCTTATTTCTGTGTATCGAGTAATATTTCACGCGCCGAACGCGCGATCCACCGCTTCGGACCGCTGTGGCGCGCAGTGCGGGCCAGTTCAGGCGTGCAGGGTCTGTTTCCTCCCGTTGTGCTCGACGGCGAACTTCACGTTGATGGCGCGCTGTTCAGCAACCTGCCGGCGGACGCGATGAAGACGGTCTGCGAAGGCAAGGTAATCGCCATAGACGTGAGCCCTCCGGTGGATCTGCTGAGCAATACCGATTACGGCGATTCGATCTCCGGGTGGAGGATTCTCTGGAACAAGGTGTTTGCCAAAGACATTTTCCGCGCCACCGATATCGGGACTGTCCTGCAGCGTGCCAGCGAGGCGGTCTCTATGGCAAACCAGAAGCTGACCATCCGGCGCATGGCCGATTTCTATCTGCGGATGCCGGTGGATCACGTCGGTATGTTCGCGTTCGGCGCGTTGCGCACGATTGAGGGAATCGGCTATGAGCACACCAGGCGGACCATTGACGAGTGGAAGGCGGAGGGGCGGTGGATCGGTGGCGAGTAGAAAGGGCCGAACGAGGCAAACACGAAGGAGGTCACGGTGCGGGGCAGAGCCGGACATCAGTACGAATCCGCAGCGTCTCACTTCACCCAAATCCAAACGCCCCCCTGGCTGCTGACGAGGTTCCCGACCGCGACAAAGACCGGCACCATCCCCGCGCCCGCGCCTGTCGGCAAGGCGAAATTCACCTGCATAGCACCCTCGATCAGGTCCGGCGCGTCGCCCGCATACAACACCCGCGCCTGCTGGCCGCCCGCATACGCAACTACATTCGAAGACAGAGGCGGCATCGAAGGATTAGTCAGCGTCCCATCGGCGCTTTGCGGTATCGTCGATCCCAGACCGGTCAGGAAAAGCGCCACAACGGAACCGGCGGCGGCGGGATTTTGCGGTCTGTTGATGGTTCCGTCCTGATTCAGGCAGGCAGCCTGCCCGGCCGCGGCTGTCATCGTGAATGCTCCAGGGTTGACGCCGATAACCTGCACGGCAAGGGACGGGCCGGCAACGCCGCCGTTCGAAACGGTCACCTGCGTCTTCGGTTTGCCAGCCACTTCGAAAGGCACGGCCAGAGTGATCCGCGAAGATTCAGCGTGAATCAGCGGTGCCTGGACGCCGTCGAACAATACCTGCAGGTCCGAGAGCGAGGTCGCCACTGTCCCGTTTGCGGTAATCACCAGGTCGACAGCCGTGGACGGGCCAATCCCGTTCACGAGCAAACTGACCAACTCGCCGGGAGCGACAGCCCCGGGCAACTGACTTGCGGCATTCACCACGCTAAACGGCCACAGGGCCGGCGCGGCGGGCAAATTGAAACGCGCCACAAACGCATCGTCGCAGGGCCAGGAGGTTTGGAAGGTTGGCGATTCCCAATCCGAGCACACCGCCGCGATGCGAACCGTCGAAAAGGCCCCTGTTGTCGCGGGAAGATTATCCGAGTTGGTGGACCCAGCCAGCCAGAGGGAACCGTCGGACGCGATCGCCAGCGCGTTCGCGCGGTCCGCGCCATTGCCGCCGAAAATCGTCGAATAGGTCAGCTTCGCGCCGGAGGGGTCGAATGCGGAGAGAAAGGCATCCCCGCAATTCGTGAATTGATTCTGCACCGCAAACATTGCGGTAACCGAATAGGCGCACCCGGCCCGGGCGTATCCGGCCTCGTATGCATCGGAGGTAAGGGGGAAGCCGGGATCGCCGGTCTCGCCGGCTACCCATACATCTCCCGACCCATCGACAGCGACCGCATTCGCCGCAGTCCCGTTACCTCCCAGCGCCGCCGAGTAGACGAAGGCAGTACCGGCGTTATTCAGCTTCACGACGAATCCCGCGGACCCAGTCGCGCCGGCTGCATAGACGGCTCCGGATGCATCGCTTGCGAGGGCGTGTGCAGCGGTCATCCCATCAGAGCCGAAGAATGTCGAATAGACGAGCGCCGTCCCCGCGGTGTTGAGGCGGCTTATGAAGGCCGCTTGCCCGGTAAGGGTAGTTACGGGCGCACCGGCGGTGACGGGGAAATCCGGCCAGGTTGTGTAACCGGCGATTGTGGCTTCACCGGCCGCATCGAGCGTAATGGCCAAAGGCTGCGCCCCGAGGGAACCTGTCAGATACGTACCGTAAACAAGACCGGAGCCTGAGGCATTCAACTTCACTGCAAATCCGTTGCTCTGAGACGCGGAAAGCGCGGGTGTCTTCAGACCGCCGGTAACCGGGAAGTCGACGAAGTCGTGTTGCCGGTTACATAAACATTGCCGGCCGCATCTACGGCGATTCCCTGGGCCCCGTCCGATCCGTTTCCGGCCAGGAAAGTGCTGTACAGCAGACCGCTGCCCGAAGGGTTGAGCTTCGCCACGAATGCGTGACTTCGCTGAGAGCCTGCGAAGACCGCGCTCTTCTGAAATGCACCGGCAGTAACGGGGAAATCTGCCGAGGAGGTGGTTCCGGCCACGTAGGCGTTGCCCTGCGCGTCAACCGCAATGGCGGTTGCCGCATCCGTGCCCGAACCGCCCAGATAGGTAGAGTAGACAAAATTGCCCTTTGCGTCGACCTTGCTCACGAATGCATCTGTAACCTGCTGGCCAAGGAAAAAATAGAAGCTCGCGGTCCCTGCCTGTTTCGTCTGCAGAGTTCCGTTTGTAACCGGAAAATTGGAAGATACCGTGCTGCCGGCGACGTACACGCTGCCTTGCGAATCGATCGCCACAGCCGCGGCTATATCCTCACTGTCGCCACCCAGATACGTGGACCAGGTTAATCCGCTGCGTGTCGTCTGCGCGCTTGCGCAAACGGCGAGTAACAGCAGACAGGCGTATGTTTGCATCACTCTCCGTTCGGTCCCCATCTTACTGCATCTTTCCGGTGTAGCTGGCTGTTGTCAGCTGGTTTGCTGTCAGCGCACGTCTTCGTTGCGTGTCCATGCCGCAGATCGCATACAAGACTATTAGGTCTTAGGGCTATAGCGATTGGTGATGGTTAGTTTGCCCTTGTCGGTTATTGCGATCACTGTCGATTCGAGCGGCCATAGGTAAGGATTGGGTTCGTTGGGCAAGGACTTCAACTGAAACTCGACGACGGTGTGGAACGAGAAGATTTGCGCGCCGCCGAGGTGCGGTACGGTGGCGTGAACCGGTGCGCCCGCGCTGTCGAAAGTGAAGCGCTGAAACATGGGGTCACCGGTGGGAGAGGATGCGATGGTCAGCTGGGCTAAGCCGCAGGGATGAGCGGGGCCAGGGTTGTTATCCGGACGGTCATGGGAATTTCAGTTGAATCGCGGAAATAGGTTTTGGCGAGTGCTGTGAGGCGGTCGAGCGTGAGGTCAGCCGCGTATGTTCGGCTGGACAGCAAGAGAAGAAATGTGATGGCGCGGGGGCTGGACATGTTCGGGGCGATTTAGCATCTGAGGGGCCAATCAGGGGTTGTTCAGTCCGGAGTGAGTCGGATTGTTGCCCATGCGTCACAGTTGTGCAAAAGGGTATGCTGATTTCGATGAAGAAGTCTGGCCCCCGCGGAGAAGACGTTCGGGCAGATGCGCTGTTTTCACCGAAATCGCGTAAGCCGTCCCCGCATAGCTTTGTGCTGGAAGCACTGGCATCCGTTTCGCCGCGGACGAATCCGATGTTTGGATGCCTGGCGGTTTATGTAGGGGCGAAGATTGTGCTGGTGCTGCGGGATCGGCGGAAGCCGTCTGCGGATGATGGCGTTTGGATTGCAACGACGCCGGAACATCATGCGAGTTTGCGGCGGGAGTTTCCAAACATGCGGTCGATTCAGGTGTTCGGAGATAAGCCTTCGGGGTGGCAGGTATTGCCGGCGGATGCCGAGGATTTCGAGGAGTCGGCGATGCGGGTGTGTGAGTTGATTCTGGCGGGGGATGCGCGGATTGGGAAGGTTCCTAAGGCGAAGGCGAAGCGCCGGTTTTAGCTGCTACACTGCCCGCTGAGGAACGGTCTATATGACGAAACTTTCCATTGCGCTGGTGCTGCTGACCTCGCCTGCTTTCGGACAGGCGCAGGCGAAGGATTCCGATACGCTTCAGAAACTGCTGGTTGAAGTGCATGAGCTGCGACAGTCGATTGAGGGAATGACGGTAGCGTCGCAGCGGGTACAGATTGCGCTGTATGGGTTGCAGCTGCAGGACTCGGCTATCGATCGCGCCGAGCACCGCGCGGAGGCTGCGCACGACAACTGCCAGGGAGTGGAAAGGGGCCGGCAACAGTCGGCTTTGGAACTGCAGGTAATGGAAAACCGGGTTACCCCGGTAACCCAGCAAGGGCCCGAGACCGAGGCGCGGAGGCAAACGGTATCCGATTTGAAGAACCGCCTCGAAAAGCAGGATGCCGATGTCCGGACCTGCCAGGCCAGCGAGGCCGAGGCGGCAACTCAGCTTCGGAACGAGCAGTCGAAGATGGCCGAGTTGCAGGACCGCATTGCGCGGCTGGATAAGGCTCTGGAGCAGTTGAGCGGCAAGTGACCTTACGGCAGGAATTCTGAGAGAGTAAGAGCCTTCGGCGTCATGCGGGCTTCGCGTATGGCTCCCTTGAAGTAATCGCGTTTATTGAAGCGCACGCCTACCGATGTTTGTCCCGGTTTTTGCGGCGCGGCGCGAAGAGGTCCCGCGCCTTGCAGGGCTCCATCGACATAGTTGCGAAGCTCGCGGCCGTCCCAGACGGCTTCCACGCGATACCAGGGGCCTAAGGGATGGAGTTTGGTTCGGTCGAGCAGGGTTTGCGAATCGGGGCCGGACTTGACGTAGGTATCGAGGCACCACTGACCGTCGAAGATTCGGATTTCGAGGAGCATGCGGTCGTCCGAGCCATCGACCTGAAAGTGGAAGAACCTTTGTTCGGCGGCTCCGTCTTTATCGGGGCGGAAGATGACCTCCCATGTGAACGCTTCGGCACCGGCGAGCGGGTGGGCGTCAAAGAAGATGGCATCGTCTTTACCGTTGAACTCGATGGCTTTGCCGCCGGGCGTGTTGATGAGGACCGGATGGCCGAGCACGGTCGCTTTGTGTCCGCCGATGCGATCCAGGTTATCGAAATGCCATGTCTCGACGGCAGGTGGGGCGAGCAGGGAAAGCAACAGGGCGAGAGTTTGGAACACGCGGCTCATTATATGCCCCACTACAATTAAGTCATGACCATTGTCGGCGGCGAGACAGGCGAGGCGGGCACGCGATCGCGGCGATGAAACCCCCGATTCGCGTCCTGGTAGCGAAGCCGGGACTGGACGGCCACGACCGCGGCGCGAAGATAATTGCGCGGGCGCTGCGCGAAGCAGGCATGGAAGTCATTTATACTGGTTTGCGACAGACTCCGGAAATGATTGTGACCGCGGCCCTGCAGGAAGATGCTCGGGTTATCGGCCTTTCGATCCTCTCCGGAGCGCACAACGCCATTGTGCCCCGCATAATGGAATTGCTGCGGGAGCGGGAAATGACCGACGTGAAGGTGATCGTCGGCGGCATTATTCCGGATGAAGATGCTCGGGAACTGGAACGGCACGGAGTGTTCCGCGTTTTCCGGCCGGGCGCTTCGCTGGAAACGATCGTTTCGTGCGTACGCGAGGCGGCAGTGCAGCAGGACAATGCAGGTACCGGCGCTTGACGCGCCTGAAGGTTGAACCGGCGCTCAGGCGCCCGAAGGCAAAAATGGACAACAGGCACCTCAAGATCGCAGTCTTTATCGACTTTGACAATATCGAGATCGGCGTGAAGTCGACGCTGCAGCGGGAGTTCGACGTATCGGTGGTGCTGGAGGCGCTCAAGGAACGGGGCGAGATCATCACCAAGATCGCTTACGCGAACTGGGGTAAGCTGGAGAATTCGACGCGGCAGCTGTCGGAATACGCGGTGCAGATGGTGCAGCGCGACCCTTCGCCGCGGGGCGATAAAAACGGCGCGGATATCAATCTGGCGCTGGACGCACTGGAGCTGGCCTTCACGCACGATCATATTAATGCGTTCTGCATCGTGAGCGGCGACAGCGATTTCATCGCGCTGGTGAATAAGCTCAAGCAGTACGATAAGACGGTGTTCGTGGTGGGCGGCAAGGCGTTTACGAGCACGATCCTGCAGAAGAACTGCCACGAATTCATCAGCTACGAGTCGATGCTGGACGACAGCCGTCCGTCGCGGCCACAGCACCAGCCGAAGCACGAACCCGCGCCTCAGCAGCAGCAGGGCGACCGCCCGCTGCAGGTGGTGACGCTGGCGGCGGACAAGGCCGCGGGCGGGCAGCAGGGTCCGCGCCCGCAGGAGAATCGTCCGCAGCAGAACCAGCAGAACAGGCGCCCGGTGCTCGATCTGCATCAGGCGATGCCGCTGGTGGAGCGGGCTTTGCAGGTGCTGGAGCGGCGCGAGGTGCGGCCGCAGCTGGGGCTCCTGAAATCGACCATGCTGCAGCTGGATTCGAGCTTCAGCGAGCGCGCTTACGGAGCCGGGTCGTTCACGGATTTCATCGAGCGGCTGCGCAAGAACGACATGATTCATGTGACGGGCGGCGAAGGCCGGTACATGATTCAGCGGAAGCTGCGGAGCGGCGCTCCCGAGAAGACGGTGAAGCCGGAAGAAGCGCTGCCGTTCCTGCGCGATGTGCTCGAGAATCACCGGCTGGAACTGGAAGATGGCGTGACGTCCGACGAACTGATGGGCTGGGTGAAGGAGGAGTCGCCGAACTTCGACTGGAAGAGTTATGGATTTCAGGAGTTCAGCGAATTTCTGAATTACGCGCAGGATAAGACGGTGGTTCGGATTGTGCCGGACGAGACGAGCGGTCTGACGGTGTTTCTGGGGGCGGAGTTCCATCCGCCGGCGGTGCCGGAGCCGGAGCCCTTGCCGCTGCCGGAGGAGACCGAGGAGATCGAAGAGCCTCAGCCAGTGGTGCCAGGGCAGCCTACCGCCGGTTCGCCGCGCATTAAGAAGGGCATGAAGAAGGTGGCGGGTCCGGACGTGAACGGGAACGTGGTTCCGCCGCCTAAGCGGCCGCGGAAATCGGCTGCTCCAAGGAAACGCAAGATCGCGGCTCCGTAGAAGAAGCGGCAGGCGACGGCGCCTGCCTGTCCTTAATCTTCCTCTTCTTCTTCTTCTTCTTCGACGGGAGCTTCGATTTCGGTCGCGTCCTCGCCTTCCGTCTTGGTGTAGTAGTAAGTGTATTTACTGTAGAGTTCGCCCGCGCGCGCGCCGTTGGCGACGATCCCCAGAACGTTGTTTTCGCAGAGCGACTGCATGGCCCGAATCACACTGTCATAAGTCGTGGATCCGATTCGGACCACAATCAGCGTGCCGTCGGTCAGGGTAGCCAGCAGATTGGCGTCGGCCGAGAACAACAGTGGAGGCGTGTCCAGAATCACCCAGTTGAACACCTTGCGGAAGGCGTCGATCGAGTACTTCACCTGACGCATGTTCAGGAGCTCGAGTGGATTGCGCACCTGGGTTCCGGCGGGCATGAAATACAGGTTGGTGCCTTCGATCCGGCGAACGCAGTCTTCGAGTTTCTTCTCGGCAAGCAGGAAGTCGGAAAAGCCGGGCGAGCGCTCGCACTGGAACATATTGTGAACCACGGGGCGCCGGAGATCGAGATCGGCGATCAGAACAGGCGCTTCCAGCTGGGCCTGAGCGAGCGCGAGGTTGATTGCGGTGAAGGTCTTGCCTTCGGCCGGCGAAGCGCTGGTGACGACGATCGCGTGCAGGTCCTGCTGGCTCTGCATGTGGTTCAGGCGGGTTCGGAGACTGCGAAACTCTTCACCGGGAACCTCGTGCGGCCGGTCCATGTTGATCAGATGGGCTTCCGGCGCGGGCCGGAACGGGATGGTCTTGCAGCGGGTAAGGAAGTTGCGCCAATCGACCTGAAGGTCCCGAATTTCACTGCGCCCTACCCCGCTCGGAGCCGACAATTTTGCCGAGACGGTCACCGGAGCGGGAGGCGCCGGCGGGAGCGGTACCTCCAAAGGAGCCGCTACTTCTTTGTTCAAAGAGGCCCCGGCAGTATTGAGAGAGCCGCCGGCGATATCGAAAGGCGATCCTGCCACTTCGCCTTCATCCGCGACCACGAGCGAATGAGCGCCGGCATCCGGGCTGTCGGGCCGGGATCCGCCGTTGCCGTTCGGGGGCAATGCGGATTCCAGCAGTTGTTCCGCCTTGCGCAAGGCGTCATGCACGCGGCTCATTTGCAGCCTTCCTGAATTCTCATGCGATCCTGTTTCTCATGTGATGTAAATGACGGAGTAGTAATAGAAAAGCGCCCCGCAGACGGCCAGGATACCGATCACGACGGCGGCGGACCAGGCAAGCGCCGTGATGCGCCGCTTGCGCTTGACCAGCAGGGTGTTTTCAAGCAGAGGAATGCTGCACAACACGGGCAGGTTGGTATAAGCCCGAACGTCCTTCAGGTTCTTGAGAGACGAGTCGCGGGCTTCCTGAACTCCGGCCAGAGCGAGGCCCAGCATCAGGGAAAGACCGAACCCGGCGCCGATAATCAGCGGGCGCTTCGGGCTGGTGGGCCTTTGGGGAGTCGTGGGAGCGTCAAGGGTATCGAGATACTCGGTGGCGCGGCGCTGAATCAGCTCCGCGGTCTGATTGGTCAAATCTTTCTGCTTCTGGTACTTCTCGAATTTTTCAGCAGCGGAAGCGGAGTCGCGCTGCAGGTCGGAGTAAGGCGCCGAGAGCACCGAGGTGGCGGCGAGCTTGGCTCGATAGCCCTCGATTTCCTTATTGAGCTGGTCGCGTTCTTTCAGGCGGTAGTCTTTGTCCGTGTCGTTATTGTGGAGCAATCCGCGATAGCGGGCAATTTCGCCCTCAATCTGGCTCTGGCTCTCGAGGGCTTTGTAATTGGTCCTCTTCGGTGCGACGGTCTTCGGTTTAGCTGCCTCGGCGGCTAATTCATTCTGCTGCTCCACGACCAGATCGTCGCGTTTTTTGCGGAGCACCTTCAGGCTT
>Ga0302319_10020908_pt1 | contig 11809 bp, 11 predicted proteins | sample Bog_T0_2_FD_203319 | JGI IMG/M metagenome (GOLD analysis project Ga0302319, IMG submission 203319) | Peat permafrost microbial communities from Stordalen Mire near Abisko, Sweden - Bog_T0_2 | ecosystem: Environmental > Terrestrial > Soil > Wetlands > Peat | place: Sweden: Abisko, Stordalen Mire...
GTGCGGGTGAAAGATTCTGCGCAGTGCCTGGCGGACTTGCGGCATCGGCGCTGCGCGATCAACGAAGCGTCGTCGAATAGCGGAATGAATTTGCTGCGCGCCTCGATCGCTCCGTTGGCCAACGGAGCGAGATTCTTCGACTCCGTTCTGTTGAGCGGCTCGCACCTGCGAAGCGCGGAAATGGTGAGCGCGGGCGAAGCGGACGTTGCCGCCGTCGATTGCGTCAGTCTTGCGCACTTCCAACGGCTTTTGCCCTCAGTCGTCGCAAACTTGCGGATACTGGATTGGACGCCCTCGAGCCCCAGCCTGCCCTTCATCACGTCCGCCGGGACCAGCGATGCGACGCTCGAAATGCTGCGCTCATCGTTGGCTGCCGTGTTTGCCGACCGGAGACTCGATTCGGTGCGTGAGCGGCTCCTTCTGGATGGCGTCGATTTGCAGCCGATGGCGAGCTTCAGTGAGGTCCTACGGCTGAAGCACGAGGCCGTCGAATTGGGTTATCCGGTAATTCACTAGCGGCGAGCGCCGGCTGCCGATCTACCTTTTTGGTTATGAGCTCATGAGGTCTGGGACTAAGGGGGGCGGCCTGACGCGGGATAGTATCAGGCAGCATGACGTTAAGATCGACTCTGACTCAATGGTTGACCGCCGGCGGACCGGGTGATGACGGAGCCCTTCAAAGGATCAATGAGGCGTTCGCGTCCTTCTCGACGGAAAAGCGAGTGGAGCGAGCAACCGAACTTCTGCCTGGAGCGCATGTGCTTACCTCGAGCTTTGGCGCTCAGGCGGCGGTCATGCTCCACCTCGTCAATCAGGTGATCCCGAAGATTCCGGTGGTGTTGATCGACACCGGCTATCTGTTCCCCGAGACGTATCGTTTCGTCGATGATCTTGCCGAGAGGCTCAAACTCAATTTGAAGGTGTTCCGCTCCGATGCCTCGCCGGCGTGGCAGGAGTCCCGTTTTGGAAAACTTTGGGATCAGGGGCTCGAAGGGATCGAGCAGTACAATCGGATCAACAAGCAGGAGCCTTTGGATCGCGCGCTGCGGGAGCTCGGCGCCGAGACATGGTTTGCGGGACTTCGCCGGGCTCAAGCAGAGACTCGTGCGCAGATTGCTCCGATCGAGTTCAAGCGCGGCCGCTACAAAGTGCATCCGCTTTTTGATTGGACGGATCGCGACGTGGGCGTGTACCTGACGACGCATAAGCTTCCCTACCATCCTCTATGGGAAAAGGGCTATTTATCGATCGGCGATTGGCACACCACGCGCTCATTGGCGGAAGTCGAAAGCATGGAGGAGCTGCGATTCTTCGGGCTCAAGCGAGAGTGCGGGTTGCACGAATAGCGGTCCCGCGCTCATGACGCCGCGGAAGCTCACGCGACGAACAGGCGCTCGCTGACGAACGCCAGCATGATCGCGATCAGCGTCCTCGTGAGTCGCGGCGGAACGCGGATGGTGACTCGCGTGGCAAGTATGACGCCCGGGATCGATCCCAGGAGTAAACAAGCCAATACGCGAAGATCCACGTGGCCGAGAATGGTATGACCCGCCGCCGCCATGGCCGTTATCGGCAGCGCGTGCGCGATATCGGTCGCGACGAGGCGATCCGAAGTAAGGCGTAGGGGATATAGAGCGACCAGAGCCACGACGCCGAGAGCGCCGGCACCGACGGAGGTCATCGTGACTCCAAATCCCAATAATGCCCCCGCCCCCACGGTCAGCGCGACTTTGTGGCGCTCGGTACTGCTGAGCCACGCAGCCGTGAATGTAAGGCCTAGACGTCTGAAGGCATCTTGCATGAGCAGTGCTACGGCCGCGAAGGCCAAAATGACCGCAAGGCAGCGAGAGATCACCTGATCGACCAGCGCGGGGGGTCGGCCGTTGAGCCAGAACCATATCAGTACCGCGCCCGTGGCCGGAACGCTGCCGATGACGAGTCGTCCAACGATGCGCCAATCCACCCGCCGGCTGAACCCGAATGAGGCGGTTGCCACGAGTTTCGTGCTCGCGGAAAACACTAGATCGGTGCCGACCGCCATGGCAGGAGGCTGTCCGAAGACCAGCATCAACAAGGGCGTCATCAACGATCCGCCGCCGACGCCGGTCAAGCCGACGAGAACGCCGACGACCAGGCCGCAGAGGGCGTAGAGGAAGGGATTCGACATGTGTGGGCTCATGTTACTAGACCCCTGGGGTGGGTCCTGATGCCCATCGCACATAAGCAAAGACCCGTTCGTCATCGCCCCGCGCCCGAATGTTTGGTGGGCATCCGCAGGCTCGAATAAGGGACCAGAGGGGGAGTCCGGGGGCTGGGTTGCACCTTCCGATTCGAGCGCTGCGGTGCCCGATGCGAAGAGTAGACCGCGGACAAACCTAGTGACCAACAATAATTGCTTCTACCGGCATGCGATCCCGACCTATCGGGTCCTGTCTTATATCGGATCAGCATTTGGCGCAGCCAATTCGGTATTAGCGAGGCAAGCATCCCCACATACAATCTTTCGCGTTGCAGGGATTTAAGAATTCGCATCGCAGTAAAACGGGGAGTCAAATGCATCGCGCGATTGAAACGCAGTCAAGCAATTGCCGGACATTTGGGATCACCGAAGCGCGCAGGGGCTCCAGGCATTGGAGGCTTGTTGCCGGCGCCTTACTGTTGGCAGGCGTCATGGTCCCAGCGGTGCCGGTGCTTGCGCAGCAGAAGACCGGTCCGGGACTACCTGCGGATGACAGCCTGACCTGGCACGGCATCACGTTGTATGGCGTCATCGACCTCGGTGTGCAATTCGATACGCACAGCGCCCCGTTCACGCCCTATCGTCCCGCGGCGAGCGGCAACATCGTGCGCTCGAACGACTATCAATCGGCGGTCGGCCTCACGCCGAGCAACATGGGTCAGTCGCGAGTCGGCCTGCAGGGTGTCGAAGACTTGAACGACGAGTGGTCTGCGGTGTTTCAGGTCGAGACCTTCTTCAACCCCCAGTCCGGCGAAATTGCCAATTCCTTGAAGTCTTTGGCGGTGAACAACGGACAGCCGGTGACCTCTCAAAGCATCGGTGTCGACGGCAGCTCGGCGGGGCAGGCGTTTCAAACCGCCTATGCGGGAATCAGGTCCGCTCATTTCGGCACGGTCACTTTCGGCCGTCAAACCACTCTCTTGAACGAAGGCAGCATCAAGTACGATCCCAATTACAACGCCACGGCATTCGGCCTTTTGGGCGCTTCGAACACCTATTCCGGCGGCGGCAGCAGCGAGACCAACCGGCTCGACTCGACCGTGAAGTACTCCGTGAGCGTCGAGGATCTGGCGCACGTCGCCGCGCTCTACAAGTTCAATGGCTCCAACGGCGGTGCCAACACCGCGTTCCAGGCGGATGTGGGCGGTCGCTACGCCGGCCTGTCGGTCGATGCCTATTATTCAAAGATCAACAGCGCCATCACCGCTTCAGCCTTGAGCGTTACCCAGGTCGCGACGCTGCCGACGGGGTATTCGGTGTCGAACTCGCTCGCCGCGACAGTTTCGGACAATACGACGTATTCGCTCATGGCGCTGTATGACTTCGACCCGCTCAAGTTCTTTGCCGGGTACATGCACATCAAATATGCCAACCCGGAGAATCCGCTGAAGGCCGGATTCACCGACATCGGCGGATTCGTGCTCGCCTACGTCACGGACAACGCCTACAACATCTCGAAGACCGTACAGGTGTATTGGACCGGCGTTCGCTACACCGTGTTTCCGAACCTCGATCTGACGGCGGCTTACTACGGCTACCAGCAAAATGCCTACGGCACCGGCAAGCAGGCGGGGTGCTCGACCTCCGCGCACAGCACCTGCAGCGGCAGGTTCGAGGCGTTCTCCTTCGATGCCGACTATCATTTCAGCAAGCGCTTCGACGGGTACGTGGGCGCGATGTACAGCGGCGTGCGCGATGGCGCGGCGAGCGGCTATCTGTATTCCACCAACATCAACCCGACGCTCGGCGTGCGCTTTAAATTTTAGCGGACGGGCAGCGCCCGGCGGCGCCTACTTGTAGAGCGGCTGCAATTCCTCCGTGGGTCCGCGCCCATCAACTCGCGGCGCGGGCAGCTGGTTCAGCGCCTCGAGCAGCGGCGCGCCCTGCCAGTCGCCTCCCGCGTAGCATGCGCGGTCGAGATCCTGGAGCAGCCGGGTGAGGGCCGGTTGCCCCGATTGCCGCGCGAAGGAACGCAAACTTACGGGTTCTTTATCCGCCGTCGAGGCGCCGATCCACCCGAGCAGGCTCACCCGCGCGGCGCGCGCATCATTGCGCCGGCAGGCGTCGATGAACCGCCGCCGCGCGTCGGCCGCCGAGCTGTCGCGTTTTTCCAGGGTTGAGGCCGACTGCATCGTCGGTCGACGCCTGCTCAAGTACCAGGCGACGAGGGTGATCATCCAAAGGATTGCGAGGCTGACCGTTGCCCAAAACCAGCGTGGGCTCGAGCCTGAAGCCGACTTCTGATTGGCCGTCGTCGCGCTGGGTGCGCGCGTCGCATTCGGTGCCGTGGCAGGCGGCGGTATCGGAGATGAGGAGGTCGCGCCCGGTGCGAAGGCTAGTGTCCGTGCGGGCAAGGTGGCTTCCCGAACCTCATTCGCCGCGGTGTCCCACCAATGGACGGACAACGCCGGTATCATGAATTCCCCTGCACGGTCGGCGATCAAAGCAATGCTCTGATCTCGCTGGCCCACCAGAATTCCGCCTTGCGCATCGTTCGAGAGTTTTGCTTGATCGGGATACGCTTTGACGCCCTGCGGCAGCTTCAAGAGTGAGTTGAGGTCCGGCAGCTGAGCGGCGGTGAGACCCTGCGCTTTGAGGTGCAGATCCAGCGTCACCGGATCGCCCGCCTTGACCTGTCCCTGAGCCGGACGCCATTCCCCTTGAAGAGTGACCTCCCGGGCGGGCAGCCAATATTCATTCCCCGCGGCAGCCGGCCGCGGCAGCACGTTCAGCGCGATATCATCCCCGTGCAGCCGGATTGGTTTGGCGGTGGTGAACGCGCCGCCGAAAGGGAGATTGCCGAAGGGATCCATTCGATTCTGAACGGGGACCTGCGCATCCAACACAGGGCCCGACAACGTGAGCGAGCCGCTTCGTTGCGGGAAGAGTTGATAGTGGCGCTCGACGACTTGATAGCGCTCGCCGTTTTCGACGACGGTCTCGTTGCGGTCGGCGCCTACCTGCTGCACCAATACGTCACTGTTTGCGGGAATCTCGAGATCCGCGTGATAGAGCGGGACGGCAGAATATAACCGAACGGTGAGATCAACCCCCGCCTGCACGTAGGACTGCTGAGGTTCGATCGAGGTCCTCAAATACACTTTCCCGGAGCCGGATGTCGCGTTGGGTGTTTGCGGCGCACCGTTCACGTTGACGGCAATGGGGTCGCTCTTCTCGTTCCCCCAGGCGATGGCGGGAATGCGCAACGGTCCGCCGTGTTTCGGCGACAGTGAGAGCGCAACCCGTACGCTCGAGGTCATGCTGCCGTTGAAGATCTGTACGTTGCTGCTGCGGCTGCTGGACAGAACGTCAAAATCCGCCTTGAGAGGCGATAAATCCGGTTCGGCGGACGTCTGGCCGTCGTGCTCGAGCAGCAATTCGATGGTCGAGTTCGCGCCGACGGAATTGGTGTCGACCGAGGCGCGCACGGCACACTGCGCCGAACCGGCAAGCAGGAGCAGGCCGGCCAAGAATGCCGCGCGCATGAACGCTGGGGATTTCACGGTTGCACCTGTTGCTGTTTCATCAAATGCTCGATCATGAATTTACGTCGCAGCAATCCGCCCGGATCGTCGGGAATTTGCCGCAGCCACTGCTCGAGGGCGAGCTGCTGCTCGGTGCGCGGCAGCGATGAGTCGCCGATCGCCGCTCCCCGCGAAGTCAACTGCTTCTCATCGCCTCGAGAGGCCGACCCGGGCGCCTGCTGTCCGACAGCCTGCTCCTGCGGCTGATGCTGCGTCGACGCATTGCGGTCGTCAGTCGATTGCGGGCGTTGATCGGCGGGGCGCTGTCGGTCCCCGGGCGACTTCTGTGAGGGCGACTTCTGTGAGGGCGACGTCGGCGTCGTGGCGCTGGGCTCGCTCCCTGCCGGTTTGCTTTTTTCGCCCTGCGAAGGGCTCTCGGATGCTGCCGTCGCCGGCGGCTTCGACGAATCGGAAGCGCTGGGAGCGTCTTTGGCGTCGCTGCCCTGGGGCTTGCCGTTCTGCTGGTCCTTTGATGTCGATTGACCGCCCGAGGAGGGGGACTTCTGATCTTTTTGCGTCTGAAGCTGACGAGCGACGAGATCCCGGTTGTGCTGCGCGTCGCGCCGCAGTGAAGATTCAAGGTCGGGATGCTTGAGTGCGCCGTCGTAAGCATCGAGCGCCGCGTGCAAATCCCCGCTTTTTGCCAGAGCGTTGCCGCGATTGTACTGTGAGGCTCCGTCGGTGAATGGCGCAAGCCGTTTCGCGGCCGCCGCATACTGCTCCGCCTTGAGCTGAGCAAAAGCCTGGCGGCGCGGATCCGTGAACAGCTCCGCGGCACCCTTAGAGTCGCCCGCCTGAAGCGCTTGCTGGCCCTGTTGATCGCGGCGGTACCACAGATCCGACCAGGAGCTTGCGTGTGTGCTCCCGGCGAGCAGTATCCACAGGCCGATGGTCCGAACGATCTTCATAGCCACCCGCGACGCGCGATCAAAGCGACCGACACGAGCAGCACCGGCAACAGCCAAATGCCGTCGTTGCGCCAGCTTTGAACGTGCTGGGACGCGGTTTGGGCGTCCTCTTCGCGCGCTCGAAAGGAGCGCTCTTGTTTGAGCTCATCGATCAATTCATTCGATTCGCCGGCGGGGAAATAGCGCCCGCCGCCGGCAGCGGCAATGCGTTGCAGCTGATCGTCCGGCAGCTTGCTGAGCAGGCTCCCGCCCTGCGGGCCCTGTTGAAAGCCCCCGTCTTTCAGCGGCACGGGAGCACCACTTCGTGTGCCGATGCCGATGACGTTGAGTGTGGCACCTTGAGCCCGCAGGCGTTGCGCGGACTGCAATGCGCGCGCCGGGTCTACGATGCCGTCGGTCAAGAGTACGACCTGCGCCCCGCTGCCTGCCGCGGTATGGATCAACCGGGCCGCCTCATCCAAGGCGGGCGCCAATTCATCGCCCGGCTCCGGCATGATGTTGGGAGCCAAAGGCGGAAGCAGCGCGCGCACGGTCTCGACGTCAGTGGTGAGCGGAGCCACGGTGTGCGCTTCCCCGGCGAACACGACCAATGCGACCCGCGTGTCCTGGGCAGCGTTGAGGAAATCGGAAATAACATAGCGTGCGCGGGTCGCGCGATCAGGCGGGACATCCGTGGCGGCCATCGAGGGCGACAGGTCCATCACCAAGATCCAGTCGCTGGGAGCGTGATAACCCACGCTTTGATCGCGTTCCCAGGTCATGCCGGCGAGCGCCACGACCGCCGTTGTCCACGCGGCCACGAGCAGCCACCACGGTGACCCCCCGCCGCCCCCGCGCCCGGGCAGACGCAGGACGGGCAGCAGATCGGGATCGATCACGCGCGCCCAGCCGCCGTCGCGCTGTTGCCGCAGGAGCCGCCACGCCGCCAGTCCCCAAAGCAGAGGAAGGGCCGCGAGCCACCAGGGATGCAAGAAATGGAAATTTTCCAACGCGGCTAATCCCATCGACGCGCTCCGAGCCATACCGCCGGGAGGCTCAAAGCCAATGCGAGTCCCAGCGGTACGGAAAACCACTCTTGCGCCGGACGCAGCCACTGTTCATGACCAGCCGCCGGCTCGAGCTGATCGATGCGGTGGTAAACCTCCTGCAACGCATCCGCATCCGCCGCCCTGAAATATTCTCCGCCCGTGGTCTTTGCGATGGACTTCAACGTGTCTTCATCCAGATCGTTGTTGCCTTGCGCCCCGAAGAATCCGGCTTGCGCAATGGCGCCCACCCCGATGGTGTAGATCCGCAGTCCCGCCTGCTTGGCGAGTCGAGCGGCCTCGAGCGGCGGCACGGCACCGGCGTTGCTCTCCCCATCGGTGAGGAGCACCAACACCGCCTGTTTGACCCGGCCATTGCCGTCTTTGTCGGTGCCTTGGGGATTTGCGCGCAGCCTTTTGATGGCAAGTCCGATGGCATCTCCGATCGCCGTCTGAGGGCCCGCAATGCCAACCAATGCCTCATCCAAGAACCGATGCACCGTCACCAGATCGGGCGTCAGGGGCGCCTGCATGTAAGGCTGTGTGCCGAACAATATGAGGCCCACCTGATCGCCGTGACGGCCGTCGATGAACCGCCCGGCCACTCGCTGCACGGATTGCAGCCGTGTGGCACCGTCGCCCATATCCGGCGTTGCCATCGAGCCCGAGACGTCGACCGCGAGCAACATCTGTCGTCCCGTGGTGGGCACGGGCAGCGGCTCCCCCAGCACCTGCGGCCGCAGGGCCGCCAATACCAGCAGTATCCACAGTGCAGCGAAGCACGCGCGCGCCCATCGACTGGCGCCAAGAGGGTCCGTGGCCGCCAATGGACCAATGACCTTGAGGAACGGCAGATATACGGCGCCGCTCTGCGGATCTGCGGCACTGCGAAGCCGGTAATGCAGCCACGGCAGCGGCGCAAGCAGTGCGAGCCACGGCCATGCGAAGTGGATCATGTCGCGCTCGCGCTCGGCGGTGTGTGCCGGATAAAGTCCTCCGCGGCCGAGGACCAATCGGTCTCGGGGGCGGAGGCCGCCTTTCCAAACGCAGCGGCCAGGAACGCACGGCCGTCGGCTCCATTGAATCCCGCACCGCCGTGTGTTTGGACGAAACGCAACCATGCATCGCCGCTGAGCTTGGCGACCGCCGTCGCGCCATAGGTGGTGAGCGCGTAGCGCCGCATGAGGCGCTGGATCGCGGCCGCCTGGTCGGCGGCGTCAAGAGCGCGAATCCTCGCCAATTCAGCAATTGCCGCGCGGCGCAGGCGTCTTCGACGTGCACTCCTCGAGAACCGCCACCACTGAATGCTCGTGGCCAGGAGAACAAAGATCAGGACCGCCAGGAGCCACCATCCCACGGCCGGCGGCCACCACGACGGCGGCGCCGGAGCGCGTGCGGGGGCTAATTGAGAGAGCCAGTCGGCATTCATGCCGCAGTCTTGGAAGCGTGAATGGAAGCGGCAAGAGACTCAATGACATTTTGTCCGGTCTCGAGCCGGGTGAGGCCTATGCGCCGGCCGCTCGTGAAGGCGTCGATTCGCGCCTGGCTCTGCGCCCAGGCGGCAAGCCACTTCGAACGGACCGCCGCGCCGTCGATGCGAGAGATGCTCCCGCCGAATCCGGCGACAAATCGCCCCTTGGGCAGCGCGCTCGCTTCGAGCGCATCCGTGATCCAGAGCCAGCGGCAATCGCTGTGGGCAGACAACGCCGTCCATCGCGCCTCCATGTCCGCATCGAGGGACTGAAAATCGGAGAGCGCCAATATGAGACTTCCGGGATGGACCAACGGGGTGAGGGTGAGCAGCGCCGCCGGCGGGCGGTCGATGGAGGCGGCCGGCCCTGAGGGTTGAAGCTCAATCAAGGCGTTCAGGATCGGAAGCACTCCCGCCTCTCGCGATCGCATGGGCAGCACCCGTTCAGTTCGCGCATTGCTGATGACCGCGCCCACCCGATCGCCGCCGAGCGCCGCGGCCCACGCCAGGAGCGCGGCCGCGCGCACGGCGGCCGTGGATTTCAATTGCAGCTTGCTGCCGAAGAACATCGACGCCCCAAGGTCGACGAGCAGCCACACCGGCCGTTCGCGCTCCTCGCGAAACAGCTTGGTGTGTACACGCCCGCGCCGTGCCGTCACCCGCCAATCGATGCTCCGCGGGTCATCGCCCGCGACATAGGGCCGAACTTCTTCGATTTCCAACCCGCGACCATGATGAGCGCTTCGATGACTGCCCATGAGCAACGCTCGAGCGGGGCCCTGGGCGCGCAGGCTCAAGGTGCGCGCCGCCGCCCGCAATGTGAGCAACTCCTCGAGCGCGGGCAACATCACGGCGAAGGAACCTTCCGCAGCAGTTCATCAACGCATGCCTGAGCGGTGATGCCTCGCGCCTGCGCCCCATAATCGAGCAGCAATCGATGGCGCAAGGCATCGGCTGCGACGCTCTGGACATCGTCCGGACTCACGTAGTCGCGGCCGCCCAGCCACGCAACCGCGCGCGCGCCCCGTTCCATCGCGATGGCCGCGCGCGGGCTCACGCCCCAGCGCAGCCACTGCTTGAGGTCCGGGCTGTAGGCCTCCGGCCGCCGGGTCGCGTCGACCAAGGCGGCAATATATTCTGCGACCGGGTCGGCGAGGTGCAGCCGCAGGGCCTCATTTCGCGCCGCAAACACTTGCGCCTGGGTGAGGCGTTCGGCGGGAGGCGCGAGCTCCAGCTGGCTCATCGCCTCGTCCCGAGCGAGGCGCATGATCTTCAATGTGGTGGCGCGATCGGGATAGTCGACGGCCAGGTGCAGCATGAAGCGATCGATCTGCGCCTCCGGCAATGGATAAGTGCCCTCCTGCTCGATCGGATTTTGCGTTGCCATCACCAGGAACAACGGGGGCAGGGGATAGGTTGCCTGTCCCACACTGATTTGCCGCTCCGCCATGGCCTCGAGCAACGCCGATTGCACCTTGGCCGGCGCCCGGTTGATTTCATCGGCAAGAATCAGGTTGTGAAATAGCGGGCCGCGCTGGAACTGGAACGTGCCCTGTTCCGGCCGATAGATGTCCGATCCGGTCAAGTCCGCAGGCAACATGTCGGGCGTGAACTGGGTGCGATGAAAGTCGCATTCGAGCGCGCGCGCGAGCGCCTTGATGGCCCGCGTCTTCGCCAAGCCGGGCGGGCCTTCGACCAGCAAGTGGCCGTCCGCGAGCAGGGCGATGAGCAGACCCTCGACCAAAACCTCCTGGCCGATGATCTGCGAGGACAAATAATCGCGCGTGCGCAGAAATGCCGTCCTGACTGGGCTCGATTGAAGAGCGGGCACGATACTGAGAGAAGTGGGTTCTTTCATAGGTTCATTTAAGCACTAAAAAACCAGCAAAATCAGGGAACTTGCGCCGCGGACTTTAATTTATCCAAACGATTCTTCGCAACGAACCCTGCACCGCAAGGTATCTCCATCGGCTTAAGCGAATCTTAAGACGCACGTTGAACTTCGCGCAGGTCATTGCGATCCAAGGCGTATAGGACGGACGATGCGCACCTTCCATACCCTGACCCAATTCCCGCGCAGGAGTCGCCGCGGCGCCACATTGGCCGCTGTTTCGGCACTGTGCTGCGGAAGCATTCGAGCCGATAATTTTGCAGATGTACGCTACGATTCCCAAGCGCAGGAACTGGAAGTCACCATGGCGTATCGCGGCACCAATCCCGACCACTCGTTTTCGCTGGCATGGGGTAAATGCGAGGAGCCGGGCCCGGACGGTGTGCACAATATCGTTGCCGAAGTTCTTGATGATCAATGGGACGACAAGGCGGAGCAGGAATTCAAGAAAACGACGCGTTTCAGCCTGGCGGATTTTAGCTGCAGGCCGGCGGTTTTGACTTTGCGGACGGCGCCGCGGTATTACCTGGTTCTTCGAATTCCTTGAAACCCTTGGGTCGAAATACCCTCTCCGCCGTCCTGGCCGGTTGATCTACAAGCTTATGCCCGGTCGGCATATATTGATTCGCAATCCGTAGTTCCGGTGTCCCGTCCGAGGGACTAGTGTGCTCCTACCGCCAGCTGCGGGGCTCAAGGAGGTGTCGAGCCATGAGCGAAGGCCTGGGAAAGCGCATCTGCCGCGAATATGGCT
>Ga0302319_10020912_pt1 | contig 11808 bp, 11 predicted proteins | sample Bog_T0_2_FD_203319 | JGI IMG/M metagenome (GOLD analysis project Ga0302319, IMG submission 203319) | Peat permafrost microbial communities from Stordalen Mire near Abisko, Sweden - Bog_T0_2 | ecosystem: Environmental > Terrestrial > Soil > Wetlands > Peat | place: Sweden: Abisko, Stordalen Mire...
CGAACGGCCTCAACTTCTCCACTGCCACACCGACCTTATCGCCCGCCTCTGTTATGATGCCGGGTTTTTCATGAAGTTTCGCGGGCGGAACGCCCATCCCAACAGGCGACAAGATCGCCCGCCCCACGCGGCGCGGACAAGAGGTGCGACAGGCACGCCGTCCATGGTAACTAATAAGATCTGGTGGTAACCGACTTTCCCGGACAGAACCGATGAATCCTCTCGCTCAGGCCATCGCCGAACGGTTGCCGTGGCTTCTCGGCGAATCCGGCTTTCGGATCGTATATGAGGACTACTCTCAGAAAATATTCGGCAATTGCATCGTCGACCTCGACGGTCCCGGGCTTCGGCTGCGCCTGGTCGAAGATCGCAGGCAGATCATCGCCTATGTCGCCGCTCTTGCGGAACCGGAGAAGTGGCTCCCGATGGATTTTGTTCTGGACAGCATCTACAACAGGATGCCGGAACCGGATTTCGGGCTCGTGGCCGTGGGCAAACGATTGCGCGAGAACCTTCCGGCGCTGGCGACGGCTTTGGGCGCCGGGCTCGGCGATACAAAACGGGAGCTCGAGCGACGCGAAACGTTGCGATTGCGGGCGATTCAGAGCCGCGTCCGTCCGCCAGTCCCCCTATGGTTTTCGATGCCTCAGGCGTGTCATTGGGACGCTGAGGCCATCACGCTAGTGTGGTGTCCGGGAAACGGGTGGACAGGTGCGTGGTCCGGAGAGCCTGAAAGGCGGCTGCAGCCAATCCTGGCATTGGCTGCCCCACAATTTTGTCCCGCTCATTCGCGGACACTACGCTAGATTAGTCCTTGGCGCAATTCACGCTTCCTCCCGTCTATCCGATTCTCGATACCGCTACACTCGACCGGCTCGGCCTCGGTTACGTCCAGGCTGCCGAGGCGATCATCGAAGGCGGCGCGCGGATTTTGCAGATCCGGCATAAGGCGTTCTGGTCGCGCGAGACGTTCGCGGTCGCGGAAAGGATTGCAGAGCTTTGCCGGTCCGCCGGCGTGCTGTTCGTCGTGAACGATCGCGCCGACTACGCAGCCGCGCTGGACGCTGCGCTGCACGTGGGACAGGATGACCTGACGCCCGGCGACGCGCGGCTTGTGATCGGGCATGGGGCGATTCTCGGTTATTCGACTCACAGCGCGAAACAGGTTCGTACAGCGGAAGGCGAGGGCGCACAGACGATGGCCGACGTGGGCGTCGGCCGCGAACCTGGGGGTCCGCCCCACATCGATTACCTGGCGTTTGGGCCGTTGTTTCCCACCGTCTCCAAAGAACGCCCCGATCCCACCGTCGGAATCGCCGGTCTGAAGGCCATCCGCGCCCTCACCCGAAAACCTCTTGTTGCTATTGGCGGCATCACGCGAGACAATGCTTTCACTTGCTGGAATGCGGGAGCCGACTCGGTGGCCATCATCGCCGACCTTTATCCCAACCCGTGCACCAGGGAAACGCTGCGAGATCGGATGACTGAATGGCAAAATCTGACGGTTTCGTAAAAGGCCTGGGCCTGTTGGACGCCACCACGCTGGTCATGGGCTCCATGATCGGCTCCGGCATCTTCATCGTGAGCGCCGATATCGCGCGCCAGGTGAAATCGCCCGGACTCCTGATCGTTTGCTGGGTGATCGGCGCGATGCTGACCATCATCGCCGCGCTGAGTTACGGCGAACTGGCCGCAGCCATGCCGCATGCGGGCGGTCAATACGTCTACCTGCGCGAGGCTTTCGGTCGCCTGTGGGCGTTCCTGTTCGGCTGGACGATGTTCGTCGTGATCCAGACCGGCACCATCGCCGCGGTTGCCGTCGCGTTTGCTAAGTACACCGGCGTGTTCCTGCCGGGCGTATCGGCCTCGAATTACCTGATCGGTTCCGGCAAGGTCGGCCTGACGACACAGCAGCTTGTGGCGATTGCCATCGTTCTCGTGCTGACATACGTCAACACGCGCGGCATCCGGACGGGCGCGATCGTTCAGAACGTGTTCACGGTCGCAAAGGTCTTCTCCCTGGTGGGACTGGCGGGGCTGGGCTTCCTGCTGGGCCGGAATCCCGCGGCCATCGCGGCAAACTTCCACGACTTCTGGCGCGGGGCGTCTTTCTCGACGTGGAGCGGGAGCTGGAGCGTGGTCGCAGTGGTGGGCACGGCGATGGTGGGGCCGCTGTTTTCCTCCGACGCATGGAACAACGTCACGTTCACGGCGGGCGAGGTGCGCAACCCGAAGCGCGATCTGCCGCTCTCGCTGGGGATGGGAGCAGGCGTCGTTTCCGCTCTCTACATCGCCTGCAACTTCGTCTATCTGTCGGTGCTGACGCTGCCGCAGATCCAGACCGCGCCGGAAGATCGCGTGGCCACGGCCGTTGTCGCGGTGATGTTCGGGCCTGTGGCGACGAAGATCATGGCCGCCGCCATCATGATTTCGACGTTCGGCTGCGTCAACGGCCTGATTCTTTCCGGCGCGCGCGTCTATTACACGATGGCGCACGACAATCTGTTTTTCCGCCGCGCCGGAGAACTGAACCCGGCGACGCATGCGCCGGATTTCGCGCTGTATATCCAGTGCGGCTGGACAATTCTGCTCACGCTGAGCGGGCAGTACGGCGATCTGCTCGACTATGTTATCTTTGCAGTTCTGCTGTTCTACATTCTGACCATTGGCGGATTGTTCCGGCTTCGCCACACTCGTCCGGATATGGAGCGGCCCTACCGAGCCGTAGGCTACCCCGTCCTGCCTGCCCTCTATATTGTCGTTGCAGGCGTTATAGAGGTCTTGCTGCTGGTCAATAAACCCGCGTTTACCGTGCGCGGGCTGATTCTGGTTCTGCTGGGGGCGCCGGTTTATTTCCTCTGGCAGCGGAAAGAAGGTCCATCGACGTGAGTCTATTTGCGGTCAAACCGCTGTCGCGTATTTTTGAGGAGAGCGAAGGCGGAGAGCATCAGCTCAAACGCTCGCTGGGCGCCTGGCAACTCATCGCCCTGGGGATTGGCGCCGTCATCGGCGCGGGCATTTTTGTGCGCACCGCGGCGGCCATCGCGGAACGCGCGGGGTCGTCGGTCACGATCGCATTCCTGGTCGCAGGCATCGGCTGCGCATTCGCGGGACTCTGTTACGCGGAATTTGCGTCGATGATCCCGGTGGCCGGGAGCGCATACACATACTCGTACGCCACGATGGGCGAACTGGTCGCGTGGATCATCGGCTGGGATCTCACGCTCGAATACGCGGTGGGCGCGGCGACCGTCGCCATCGCCTGGAGCGAGTACTTCAATAAAGTTCTGCAATTCGTCGGCCTGCAGATTCCTTTCGGGTGGTGCCACTCGCCTTTCGAATCCGCCATGGACGGCAGCGGCGCTCACGGCATTATTAACGCTCCCGCGATCCTGATTCTGTTCATGGTGACGCTGCTGCTGATTCGCGGCATTCAGGAATCGGCGTTTGTGAACAATATCATCGTGATCACGAAGCTGGCGATTGTCGTCGCGGTGATCGTCATCGGTTGGGGATTCATAAATCCCGCCAACCATACTCCCTACATTCCGGCGGCAACCACTTACACGACACCCGAAGGGGTGACGCATCCGTTCGGCGGCATCATGGGCATTCTGGGCGCGGCCGGCGTGGTGTTTTTCGCGTTTATCGGATTCGACGCAGTCTCGACCGCGGCCCAGGAAACCATCAATCCCAAGCGCGATATGCCGATCGGAATTCTCGGCTCGCTGGTGATCTGCACCACGCTGTACGTGCTGTTTTCACACGTGCTCAGCGGCGTGGCCACGGTGAACGATTTCCGCACGGCCGGCAAAGAAGCTTCGGTCGCCTATGCCATCACCAAGTACATGATCGGATACGGATGGCTGGCGAAGTTTGTGACGGTCGCGATTCTCTTCGGCTTCTCGTCGGTCATCCTGGTCATGCTGCTGGGGCAGTCGCGGGTTTTCTATTCGATGAGCCGCGACGGGCTGATTCCGAAAATGTTCTCCGACGTGCATCCGAAATTCCGCACGCCGTATAAGAACAATATGCTGTTCTTCATCGTGACCGGCGCGTTCGGAGGATTCATTCCGGGGGACATCGTCGGCGAGATGACGAGCATCGGGACGCTGTTTGCATTCATCCTGGTGTGCATCGGCGTATGGATTATGCGGAAGCGCAGGCCGGATATCGTGCGCGGGTTCACGGTCCCGGCGCTGCCGGTGGTGGCGGTCCTCGGCATCTTCACCTGCGGCGCGATGATCTTCGGTCTCGGCTGGACCAACTGGCTGCGGCTAATCGTGTGGATGGTCATCGGCCTGGTGATCTATTTCAGTTACAGCCGTCAGCGGAGCAAGCTCATGCTGAGCGGGATCGGGAAATAAGCGAAGCTGGAGACATGCAGATAGCGCTTCCCAATCAGGACAGGCCGGTTACCCTGACCCTTGATCGTGAGCGTCGGTTTACCGACGACGAATACTTCGCTTTCTGTGCGGCGAATCAGGACCTGAACGTTGAGCGTACGCCCGAGGGCGAGATAGTTATCTTGCCACCGGTCGGAGTAGAATCCGATTTTCGTTCCGCGGAAACGGTCATTGCGCTTGGCGCGTGGGCCAAACGAGACAAGCGCGGCAAGACACTCGGGTCGAGCGCGCAGTTTCTGTTGCCGGATGGATCCGGACTTTCTCCCGACGCGGCCTGGGTGTCAAACGAACGACTGGCCAGCGTGCCCAAACGCGATTTGAAGCAATTCCCGCGCCTGGTTCCGGAGTTCGTGATCGAAGTGATGTCACCGAGCGATCGGCTCGCAGCGGCAAAGAGGAAAATGCGCCTTTGGGCGGCGAACGGCGTGGATCTCGGATGGCTGATCGACGGCGATAATCGCAACGTTTACATTTATCGCGGAACGGCGGAACCGCGCGTCGTCACCAACGCCGACAGCGTCGCCGGCGAGGGACCCGTCGAAGGATTTGTTCTGCCGCTCGAAGATATCTGGGCTGGCCTGTAGGTCCTCATGCAGATAGCGCTTCCCAATCAGGACAGGCCGGTTACCCTGACCCTTGATCGTGAGCGTCGGTTTACCGACGACGAATACTTCGCTTTCTGTGCGGCGAATCAGGACCTGAACGTTGAGCGCACGCCCGAGGGAGAAATCGTTATTGTGCCACCAGCCGGAGGAGAATCCGATTATCGTTCCGCGGAGGTGATTGGAGAGCTTCGCAATTGGGCCAGGAAAGACAAGCGTGGCAAATCGTTCGGATCGAGCGCGCAGTTTCTGTTGCCGGATGGATCCGGACTCTCCCCCGACGCGGCCTGGGTGTCGAACGAACGCCTTGGCAGCGTGCCGAAGCGCGACTTGAAACAGTTCCCGCGTCTGGTTCCGGAGTTCGTGATCGAAGTCCTGTCACCCAGCGACCGGCTTGCGGCGGCAAAGAAGAAAATGAGCCTTTGGGCGTCGAACGGCGTTGAGCTCGGATGGCTGATCGACGGCGATAATCGCAATTTATACGTCTATCGCGGAAACGCCGAACCGCGTGTCGTCACCAATGCCGACAACATCGCCGGCGAGGGACCTGTCGACGGATTTGTTCTGCCGCTGGGACCGATCTGGGCTGGTCTGTAGCCGTTCGCGCCGCAGAAACCTGGCCGTGTTGGAAAATGGAGTTCGTGTCTCCCGTCAATTCGAAACAAGTCATCACCCACACCGAACTCCCCGGCATCGAACGCATCGCCCGGGGCAAAGTGCGCGACGTCTACAGCATCTCCGATAAAATGCTGGGCGATCCGCTGCTGATTGTCGCAACCGACCGCATCTCGGCCTTCGACTGCATCCTGCCCCAGGGCATTCCCGGCAAGGGCCGCGTGCTGACGCAGATGTCGCTGTTCTGGTTTGACTTTCTGCGCGACGTCGTTCCCAACCATCTCATCACCGCAAGCGTCGACGAATACCCGGCGCCGCTGCACGCCTATCGCGATCAGCTCGAAGGCCGCTCCATGCTGGTGAAGCGTTGCCGCATGGAGCCGATCGAGTGCGTGGCGCGCGGCTATGTGGTCGGTTCCGGATGGAAGGATTACAAGAAGACCGGCGCGATCTGCGGCATCGCGCTGCCCGCCGGGCTGCTGGAATGCGCGGCGCTGCCGGAGCCGATTTATACCCCGGCGTCCAAGGCCGAGACCGGCCACGACGAGAACATTTCGTTTGAAGCTACCGTGGAGACCGTTGGGCTGGAGACGGCGTCGCTGCTGCGCGATCTGACTCTGCGCATCTACGGCAAAGCGGCGGCGCATGCGGCGTCGCGCGGAATCATTCTCGCCGATACAAAGTTTGAGTTTGGTTGGCACGATGGCGAATTGCTGCTGGCCGACGAAGTCCTCACGCCCGATTCCTCGCGCTATTGGCCGGCCGACGGTTATGCGCCGGGCGGCGCGCAGCCGTCGTTCGATAAACAGTTCGTGCGCGATTATCTGGAAACTCTCGACTGGAACAAACAACCGCCCGCTCCGCCGCTGCCCGACGATGTGATCGCGAAGACGTCGGAGAAATATCATGAGGCGTATCGGCGCATTACCGGCAAGGACTTGTGAAGTTCAACTGGCTCGACTATCTGCTGATCGCCCTCCTCGCGCTCTCGATGGTGCAGAGCTTTCGCCGCGGCTTCACGCGTGAAGTCGTCGGCCTGGCCGCGGCCATCGCCGCACTGGTTCTGGGAATGTGGTTTTACGGAACCGCGGGTACGCTCGTAAGACCGTGGTTCGGTTCCGATCGCGCGGCCAATCTGATCGGTTTTCTGCTCGTCGTATTCGCCGTTCTTCTGACCGGCGCGATCGCCGGAGCGATCGTCCGGCGCTTCGTGAAAGCCGTCGGGCTCTCGTTTTTCGACCGGTTGCTGGGCGCGTGTTTCGGGCTGATTCGCGGGGCGCTTGTAGCTATCGCGTTTCTCACCGCATACATAGCGTTTGGTCCGCGCGGCGAGTCGAAAACTGCGCCCGCTGCGGTGGTACACTCGCAGATTGCGCCCTGCCTGATGGAGGCGTCGGACATGTTCGTGGCTGCGGCTCCGATGGAACTGAAGCGCAGCTTCCGCGAAGCCTACGACGAATCGCGCACGGAAATACGGAACATGACGAGGTCGGTCGCCCAGGACGCGGCGAACGAAGACCCGGGGAAGAAATGAAAGAAAGTTTTGACGATTTTATCGATCATCTGGTCGGCGGCGGCTTTTTTATGGAGGAAGCCGTCGAGATTCTGGAGAAGGGGATGATTGTCAGAGCCCTGACGAAGTCGAACCAGAATCAGTCGGAAGCCAGCAAGGCATTGGGGATTCACCGCAATACGTTGCAGAGGAAGATGACGCAGTTCCAGATCGATGGCAAGCATCCGCGCCGCAAACCGCTGTCACGCGCTAAAACGGCAACACGCAAGACGCAGACCAGGCGTACGCGTAAGGCATCTTAAGCTATGTCGGGAAACACGCAGGGGGCCATCCTGCGCCACAACGGGCGGCGATGGCTCTTCTGATATTCGATCTCGACGGAACTCTCATCGATTCGCGCCTCGACCTGGCGAATGCGGTGAATGCGACTCGCGCCGAAACGGGCAGGCCGCCGCTCGAACATTCGCTCGTCTACTCGTACGTGGGTAACGGCGCGCCCGTGCTGATCCGTAAGGCCATGGGGCCGGATGCGCCCGATGAGGAAGTGCAGCGCGCGCTCGAATTCTTTCTCAACTACTATCGCGACCATGCGGTGGACGATACACAGCTGTATCCCGGCGTTCGCGAGTCGCTTGCGCAGCTACATGCGGCGGGAATGACGCTCGCCGTGCTGACGAATAAACCCGTCCGCATCAGCGAGGCCATCATGCGCCACTTCGACCTGGGACCCATGATGTTCCGGATCTACGGCGGCAATAGTTTCGAGCAGAAGAAGCCGCATCCGGTCGGCATCGACACGTTGCGGGCGGAAGCGGGAGCCGCCCCGGAACGGACCTGGATGGTGGGCGACAGCATTGTGGATATGCAGACCGCGCGCAACGCGGGCGTGATGGCGTGCGGAGTGACGTATGGTTTTCAACCGGAGACGCTGCGGGAGTGTCCGCCGGATCTGCTCGTGGACCGCATGGAAGAATTTGCGGTCCGGTTCCTGCAGGGCGGGTCCACATAAGCGCCGACTTAGTACTCCGTTTCCGAATTGAGGGCACGTATCTTACCGGCCTCACGTACCGCTGAGAATACGTTAGCGAGCTTCTGAAACGACGGACTTAGCGTGCTTTACGCGATGGTGCCCATCATTGCTGTCGTCACGCGCCGGGTGAGAAATGCGGGTTAGTTTGCGGAGGGCTTCTCCACGCGGTCGAGTACAAGCAGTTCGCGGGTTCCTCTGCCAGGATCGAGGCGAAGTCCGAGTTGCCGGCGCATTGCTTCAATCAGGGACGCCTGAGGGGAAGGGTCGCTTGCCTGGCCACCATCCGCATTCGACGAATTTGCAGTGACGGGCTCCCATTCCAGGTGAATGTCGAACAACCCCGTCAGGCCCGTCCGGTCGATAACAGGTTGTCCGCCCGGACGAAGGTGCCGAGCAAAAAGATCTATACCGATGCCGCGGATGTCTAACACCTTGAGCGGTCCGTTGCCTGACATCTGTACCACGTTACATGGCCTGGCGGGCGGAGATTGATCGAGATCCGTCGGATCGATGCGATCGCAACTGCCTTCCTCCGTGCGTTTCAGTATTGGGCCGCCTTTGTCCACGGTCATGACATAACCTGAAAATCTCTCTGGTCTCGCGGTGAACTCCGACGTGAAACCGGTCTTCGAGAAGAGCCTGCATCATGGGCCCCCGCATCATCGCCGGGCTTTGCGGACCATCCGCCTGCGCGTCGATTGTGTAAAGCGCGGAACTGGTCCAGTTCGGAGCGCCTTCGAGCGGTATCGGCATCGGAGGCTTCAGAAGATCGACTTTGCCGTCCGCGAAGGTGTCGTATGCGTCCGAGATCAGACGCCAAAGTGGCCAACACCCCAGGCGCAGCTTACCGGGTGAGGAGATTGGGGAAGGCGGTTGAACCTTGCCCACGCACTCCCTGATGGAGACCACTTCGAATTTCGGCCTGGCCGGAGACGCGGATGGGGCTGGAGCCGGGTCTTGCGCCCTGGCTATCGAGAACGCTGCGAAAACGAGAGCCACGCGGAGTAAGTCTTTTCTCACGTGAATCCCTCCTGCCTCACTGACGACCGCGCCTGGAGATTCGTTGAGCGGTTTTTTGCAGCACAGTCGTTTTCGCCAAACCACCACCCTGGTCCCGGCCAGCGACAGTTGGTTGACGCCGGCACTGTTCCTTCGATCGATGGGGGGTCGGCGGCGACTGCTGTGCCGTTGCCACTGCGGAGGCCAGGCGGCGCAACCGGGACATCGTGGTCACCCGGACGACCCCACCATCCGATCCGTTACCGCGCTCTAAAACAGCACTTCGAAATCGAACCTGTACCGCCGATGGTAGTTCCCGAAGAAAACGCCGTACTGCGGGTCGGCCACATTAGCGTGCACCGCCAGCGCGTTGAAATGATTCGTCAGGTTATAGCCGGTCACCGACAAGCGAACCGTATACTTCTTCGAAACCCTGAAGTCTCTCATCAACCGGGCATCCGCGGAAAAGAAATTCGGGAACCGTGTGCTGTTCGGCACGCCCACGTAATTCTGCAGCTGATCGAGCACTGTGTAGGGAAATCCGTTGCGGTACTCCAGCGTCGGAGAAAGCTCAAATCTCTGAAACGGAAGTTTTACATGTCCCCACATCAGAAACCGGTTGGGCAGATCTCCGGCCAGATTGGCATACGCGCTCGGCCGGATAAACGGATCCGCGACATTCCCCACAAAATAATCGAAGACGTTCTGATCGCCCTGCGCCAGGCTGCGGGTGTAAGAGAACACCAGTTGCTGGCCGTTCTGCCATGCCAGTTTGCCCGTAAACTCAGCCTGGCGGAACCGCGAACTGCCGCTCCCGTCGAGTACGATCTCATTCGTCGAGCCAAGCACATCCGGATGCATCACGATCAGCCCCACCGACCGGTTGTCCGTATAAACGGCGCGAAAGTGCAGCAGTTTCGAAAACTCATGTTCCACCTGGCTGTTCCACGTTACGCCGCGCGGCGAGAAGGCCCCTGCCACGCGCTGGCCATGCACGAGAAACGACTTTGGCCCCACGACGCTTCCAATGACGTTGACGAACGCCTCGGGCGTTCCGATAACGCTCCCGTCCGGAGCGTACGTCGTGATCGTCTGTTCGGGGTAGCGGCTGAATGCGTAAACGTCGAGCGGTATGTGGTCGTAAAACTGCCCGAAACCCGAGCGGAAAACGGTGCGCGCCTTCGCAAACGGAGACCAGGAGATGCCCGCGCGCGGCGCGATGCGCAGACTTTCCGCGAGCCTCTGATGTTCCACGCGCAGTCCCATGTCGATCGAGAGCCTGGCGGCCGGAGTCCAGTGATCCTGCGCGTAGCCGGTAAACTCAAGGTCCGTCCGCTTATACGGTCCCTGGTTCGTGAAGTCGATGCTCTCGATCGTTTGCCCCGCGGAATTGAGGATCTGCAGCGGCCTGTAGGTAAATTGGCCGCGGTCGCTGGAGACCGTCAGCGACGTGCCCGTTTTGACCTGATGCGCGCCAAAAAACCGAACGGGCGCGGGCGACCATATTTCCAGCCATTCCCTGCGGAAGGCGTCGCGCGTCTGAGTGCCGAAATAGTTCCCCGAATTTCCTTCCGGGGCGACGATCTCGTCGGCGGGGCCCTGCGCGCCGATAAACGTGTGAAAGCGCTGATAGGCGAAAGACGTGTCCAGCGTCCCGCCCCATAGACCCAGATGATCCGCGAGCGTGCCTTCATAGGCGGTCTGCGCATAGCTTGGCGTGACCTGTTCGGGATTAAAATAATCCGGGTTCACGAAGTTCGTATGCTCCGGATTGAAGTGGAAAGTCGCATTCACGATCTGGCGCTGCGACAGAATGTAGTCGATCTGCGTGAAGGAGTTCACGCGCTCGTGTTTGGAGACGTTGTCGGGAAACGGCAGCGTCCGGCTGGGAACCTTATCCAGAAAATACTGCAGCGCGGAGATAATGAACAGCCGGTCTTTGATCACCGGACCTCCCGCGACCGCGCGCGGCGTCTCGTTCGATATCCCGCGCATGTGATAGCTGCGAATGCGGAAATCGGGAAACGGATCGTTCAGATCGTAGTGCCACTTATCGCCGCCGCGCTTGGTTTCCACGGCCACCACGCTCTGGGTGAAGCGCCCGTACTGCGCCAGAAACGGCGTGTTGAGAACGTTCACCGTTTCGATCGAATCCACGGGAACGGTCTGGCCGAATTTGCCCGTCGCCGGGTCGGTCACGTCGCTTTCGTTGACCACGAGAGAACTGCGCTGTTCTCCGGACCCGTCCAGTTTCAGCTCGCCGTTGGGCGCCCGCACCACGCCCGGCACCAGCGGCAGTGCGTCGCTGATGGTGGCCGGATTCGACGGCAGCGCCTTCACTTCGTCGGGATGCAGTTCATAGTTCTGCGACGAACTCTGTTCGACCGGCGCGGGCGACGACGCGCTCACATCGATGCTCGACCGGCTCGTCTGCGGGTTCATCGTCAGCGTGACCTCGAAGACCGAATCGCCCTCATCCGCGATGTCGACCGTCGCGCCGGCGTCCTCGAAACCTTCCTTGGTGGCCTTTACGGCCCAGGTTCCGCAGGGCACATTTTCGAACTCCGCCAGTCCCGAAGCCGGCGTCGACTGCGTCGCCACTTCGACGGAATCCGATCCCACGCGAACCTTTGCGGCGAAGAT
>Ga0302319_10020915_pt1 | contig 11808 bp, 14 predicted proteins | sample Bog_T0_2_FD_203319 | JGI IMG/M metagenome (GOLD analysis project Ga0302319, IMG submission 203319) | Peat permafrost microbial communities from Stordalen Mire near Abisko, Sweden - Bog_T0_2 | ecosystem: Environmental > Terrestrial > Soil > Wetlands > Peat | place: Sweden: Abisko, Stordalen Mire...
ATGTGGCGAAAGATTCACCGCTTACAGTTGCGGGGGCAGCCGCGGCATTGGGGAAATCTCCCCGCACCGCATTCCCTTTTGATCCCCGAGATGGGGAACCGTCGCGAATATCTAGGATTTTGTCGGGCAAAGAGTCAATGCCATCGTCGGCCGCGCCGCCGCCGCGCGCGCCGGTACGCATTTTGTTCACGAGCCCCGCTTGTGCCCGACCTCAATCCTTGTATGAGCATTGAGAACGCGATGCGGCGGCGGCGCCTGAGGACGATTCATGAGTATTCAGAGCGTCATGACGACGGCTGACATCGCGGCGCGGCGGCGCGCGCGCGTGCTGGCGGCGCTTGGCGTGCTGGTCGCGCTCCTGGTGCTGCTCTCGCTCGGGATCGGCCCGGTGCGGCTGTCGCCTCTGACCGTGATCGATGCCCTGTTCGGTGGCGGCAGCGACGTGCAGCAGGTGATCGTGCGGGAAATCCGGCTGCCGCGGACGATTCTTGGATTTGCGATCGGCGCCATCCTTGGGCTTTCCGGCGCGGCGCTGCAGGGATTGCTGCGCAATCCGCTGGCCTCGCCGTCGCTGTTCGGCGCGCCGCAATCGGCCGCGTTCGGCGCGGTGCTGGTGATTTCGCTCGGCCTTGCCGACGTGCGATCCTGGGCGTTGCCAGTGGCGGCGATCGCGGCTGCCTTCGCCTCGGTATTCGCGCTGCTCGCGGTCGCCGGCCGCAACGCCGGGCTGTTGATTCTGATTCTCGCGGGGTTGGCGATCTCGAGCCTTGCCGGCGCCGCCACTGCGCTGGTGATGAATCTTTCGAGCAATCCGTTCGTGATCCTCGAAATCGCGTTCTGGCTGCTCGGCTCGCTGGAGGATCGCAGTTTCCGTCACGTTGTGCTGGCGTTGCCGTTCATCGTGGCCGGCGCGGTGATGCTGTGGAGCCAGCGCCATGCGTTTCGCGCGCTCAGCCTCGGCGAGGAAACGGCGCAGAGCCTTGGCGTCGATGTCGGCCGCCTGAGGCTATCGGTGATCACGGGCGTGGCGCTCGGCGTTGGCGGCGGGGTCGCGGTATCCGGCTCGATCGGCTTTATCGGCCTGGTTGCGCCGCACCTGATGCGGCCGCTGATCGGGCACGATCCGGCCCGGCTGTTGATACCGAGCGCGCTCACCGGCAGCGCGCTGCTTTTGGCGGCCGATATCGCCGTGCGCGTCATTCCCTCGACCTCCGACATCAAGGTCGGCGTGCTGACCTCGATCATCGGCGTGCCGTTTTTCCTTTATCTGATCATGCGCGAACGCCGCGCGCTGGGTGGAGGCGTGGCATGAGCCCCTTCCTCACCGCACAGGGCGTCGGCGTCAAACTGGCCGGCCGGCTGGTGCTGAAGGATATCTCGCTTTCGCTGTCATCGGGACATCTGGTCGCGCTGGTCGGGCCCAACGGCGCCGGCAAGACCACGCTGCTGCGCGCCTTGGCGGGGCTGGTGCCATCAGATGGCGCCATCGACGTCGGGGGCGCAGCGCTGTTGTCGCTTTCGCTACGGGAGCGGGCGCGGCGATTTGCCTACCTGCCGCAGCGCCACCTCATGCACTGGCCGCTGCCGGCGCGCGACATCGTGGCGCTCGGCCGCTATCCGCATGGGGCGACCGACCCGTCACGACTGACGCCTGGCGATGCAGACGCGGTGCTGCGGGCGATGCAGGCCACCGACGTGGTGGAATTGTGCGACCGCCGCGTTACGGAATTATCCGGCGGCGAGCGCAGCCGGGTCGCGCTGGCGCGGGTATTGGCTGTGGAAGCGCCGGTGATTCTCGCGGACGAGCCGACTTCCTCGCTCGACCCGCGGCACCAGTTCGATGTGATGCGGAGCCTGCGCGCCGCCGCCGACAGCGGCGTGCTGGTGATTGTGGTAACGCACGATCTGGGACTCGCGGCGCGATTTGCCGACACTGTGCTGGTATTGTCGGATGGCCGCCTCGCCGCGCAAGGCGCGCCCGCCGAGGCATTGTCCGAGCAAATCCTCGGCGAGGTGTTCCGGATCAGCGCCTATCGCTCGGAATACCAGCGCGAGGCGGTGATTGTGCCGTGGGCGGGAATTTGAGGTCCGCGGTCAACACCAGAATCCGATTTTTCGTCGCCGCGCTTGCGATGGCCGGGGGCGTCGTGCCGTCGCCCGTGCATGCGGAGGGATTGCCGCGCATCGCCTCGATGAATGTCTGCACCGATCAGCTTCTGGTCACGTTGGCCGATCCCTCGCAAATCCTCGGATTGAGCCGCTACGGGCGCGACCGCTATCAATCTTTCGCCGCCGACGATACGCACCGCTATCGAATTCTGTCCGGTGGCGCGGAAGACATATTGGTGTTGCGGCCCGACGTCGTGGTCGCGAGCCTGTTCGACAAGCGCTCGACGCGCGAACTGCTCAAGCAGAAAGGTCTTCGCGTCGCCGAATTCGCCGTGCCGCGCAATCTCGACGAGGTGAAAGCCCAGATCAGCCAGATGGGCGAACTCACCGGTCACCCCGATCGCGCCGGGGCCGAAATCGCAAGGCTCGATGTTGCGATCGCCCGGGCGCGCCTGATGGTGGCGGACAAGCGCTACACGGTGCTGCCGCTGTCGCGGCGCGGCTGGGTGTCCGGCAGCGACAGCCTGATCTCGGCGCTGCTTGCCGAGACCGGGTTGTTCAACGAGGCCTCCGAACTCGGCGTCGGCTCCGGCGGCTACGCGTCGCTGGAGGCGATCGTCAGTCTAAAGCCCGATTTCATCGTGGTATCGGAGGCTGGCGACAGCGCCGACGATGACGGCAAGGCATTCCTTTTACATCCCGCGCTCGAGCGCTTCTATCCTCCGGCAAAGCGCATCGTGATTCCCGACCGCCTGACCGTCTGCGGCGGCGTCATGCTGGCCGACGCGCTGGACGTGCTGGTGAAGGAGTTGCAGCGGGTGGAGCGGTAAGGCGAAATCCTTTCCCCCCTGCGCTGCGCCCACAAACTCACCACGTCCCGGCTCAAGGCCGGGACGACGTCAATGATTGAGCGCCAGTAACCACGATCGCCATGTCACCCCGTCAACACCGGGCCGCCGGCTTTCTTCCAGGCATCGATGCCGCCGGCGAGGTGGGCGGTGTTGGCAAGGCCCGCTTCCTTCGCGGCCTTGACCGCCATCGCCGAGCGTTCGCCGAAGGCGCAGAAGAACACGATGCGCCGCCCGGTCGCCGCCGCCACCTCGCGCAGCATGCCGCCCGGCCGCAGGCTTTCGCCGATGCCCGGATAGGGCGCGTGCAGCGCGCCGGGCAACATGCCGTGACGGGCGCGTTCGCCGCTCTCGCGCAAGTCGACCAGCAGGATGTCGGGCCGCCCGAAGCTGTCGATCCCCTCGCGCGCGCTCAGCGCCAGTCCCTGCCTGGCCAGTTCGTCCTGACGCAGGCCGACCTGCATGTTGGCGGGCACCGCGACATCCATCATCTTGGGGTTGGTCAGCTTCAGATTATTCATCAGCTCGACATATTCATCGACCGAGCGCACCTGCAGCCGCGGATTGTAGCGTTTCTCCTCGCCGATGGTGGAGACGGTGTCGCCCTTGTAGTCATGGGCGGGGAATACCATGGTGTCGTCGGGCAGTTTCAACAGCCGTCCGAAAATGGATTGGTACTGCGCGTGCGCACTGCCGTTCTGGAAATCGGTACGGCCGGTGCCGCGGATCAGGAGCGTGTCGCCGGTGAAGACACGGTCGCCCAACAGATAGCTGTAGGAATCATCGGTATGGCCAGGCGTGTACATGACGTCGAGGCCGAGGCCCTCGATCATCACTCTGTCGCCATCGGCGACCCGCATCGCCACCACGTCGGCCTTGCTCTGCTCGCCCATGATGGTGACGCAATGGGTGCGGTCGCGCAATTCGCCCAAGCCGGTGACATGGTCGGCGTGCAGGTGGGTATCGACGGCCTTGACCAGCCGCAGATCGAGCTCGCGCAGCAATTGACAGTAGCGGTCGACCTTGTCCAGCACGGGATCGAGGATCAGCGCCTCGCCGCCGGCGCGGCTCGCCAGCAGGTAGCTGTAGGTTCCCGAGACGCTGTCGAACAGCTGGCGAAAGATCATGGTGGGTTTGTCCCGCGAATCACGGCTCGATCAAATATCAGGGCCGGACATAACTCCAGCCCTGCTCCTGCAATTCCATGAGGCGAACGACGCCGGAAGGCACCACCATCGCGTCCGGCAGAATCGGGATGGCGTGGCCTTCACTCTTCTCCATGCCCTGCTTGGTGTTGTTGCAGGCGGAAAACTGGATCTTGCCGGGAAATACCATGTCCTTGAGGTGCTTGACGCGATCCTGCACCGGCGAGGTATCGGCCCGCAGCATGTGCAGGCCGGGACCATAGGCGACAATTTCGAGATCGACCTCTTGGTTTTTGCCGCGGTAATATTCGATCACGGCGTTGGCGTTGTTGAGGGCAAGGTTCATGACTTGTGGGTCGTTCTGGTCGACCTGAATGGCAATGTGATGCGTCTTGCCGTCGGCCGCTTGACTGGCCGGGGCAAACGCCATCGACATCAGGGCAGCAAAGGCAAGAAGACGAATGAAGCCGCGCATGATCAAAACTCCCTAGGGCCGAACCAGTGTATAGCCGTTTTCAGTCAGCGCCAGAATCTGTCCGACGCCGACCTGGACCGGGGTCGCGACGGCGATGATCTCAGGCCGTTTGCCGGTCTCGCGCTCGATGGTGTCGACGGTATTGAGGCAGACGTCGAAGCGTACGCCTTGCGCCACCAGGCTCTCGACCCGCTTGCGGTTGGCGTTGTCAGGGCGCAGCAGGTCGATGCCCGGACCGAACGTCACCACCTCGATCGCAACCTTGTCCGGATCATAGGCCTTGAGCAGGTTGTAGGCGACGCTGATCACCAGGGCCTGCTTCTTCGGGTCCTCATCCGAGAGCTGCAGTGCGATGCGGTGCTCGGCAAAAGGTTTTTCGGGCAACGGCGCCGGCTGGGCGCGGGCAAATGCCGTCGCCATCGACGCGGCCAGTGCCGCGCCGGATATGCGCAGCATCGACCGTCGAGATGTTGAAAAATGCGTCATCCCTGAACCGCGATACCCGGATTATCGTCGACGCCTCTCAGGGTGACGCCGGCGCCATGCGGGCCGGACGGTCTCCCGGAACGAAGATGGCGCGCAAACACATCCCACACCGGCGTGCCCTTTTGTTCGCTGACGGAAGCCCAACCCGCCACCTTGTAGCTCTTGCCGGCCTCCAGCGTGCGTCCGCTGTCGAGCCTGAGATCGGAAATCCGGCGCCCGACGCTTTCAGCGGGCGTACAGGTATAGGCAAAGCCGCCGACCCGGACCATGTCGCCGCCCTGCTGGTAATAGGGGTCGGCATTGAAGAGATTGTCGCAGACGTCTTCGAGGATATCCTTGATCTGGCTGCCGGTCATGGTCTGCACGTAGGTTTCGGGATAGGTGATCGCGGTCTCCGAGAACACGTCTTCCATCGTCACCGGCTGGCCCGGCAGCACGCTGGAACCCCAGCGAAAGCCCGGCGACAGCGCGATCTCGGCATCGAGTTCGCCGCGCAGCGCCGCGCAGATCAATTGATCGACGGTGCCGCCGAAATTGCCGCGGCGATAGAGCAGGCGATCCGCCACAGCCAGCTTTTCGGCGTAAGCCAGAGCCTGCGGCGCCAGCGTCTTTTCGATCAGCGCCTGCATCGCGGGATCCGGCTTGAGCAATTCCGAGAACACCGGAAGCAGCCGGTACCTGATATCGCCGACCCGGCCCCTGGCGAGTTCGAGATCGAGCACGCCCAGGAATTTTCCGCTCGAGCCGGCATTGGTAACCAGCGTCTTGCCGCCGGCATTGCTAACCGCGATCGGCTGCGGAATGGCGTCGTGGGTATGGCCGCCGAGGATGACGTCGATGCCGGTGACGCGGCTCGCCAGCTTGAGATCGACATCCATGCCGTTGTGCGACAACAGCACCACTGCGTCGACCTTGTCGCTGGTCCGCAAGGCACTGACCAGCTTTTGCAATTCCTCGTCGCGGATCCCGAACGTCCAGTCCGGCGTGAAGCGCCTGGGATGCGCGATCGGCACATAGGGAAAGGCCTGGCCGATCACGGCTATGCGATGGCCGCCGATCTCCTTGATGGTGGCCGGTTTGAACACCCGGCCCGAGGCGGGATCGAAGGCCTTGGAGTCGTTGAAGGCGGCTTCCTCGGTGAGGTAGACGTTCTGCGCCAGGAATTCGCCCTTGAAGCGATCGAGGTTGGCGCGCAGCGCTTTCTCGCCATAGGTGAATTCCCAATGGCCGGTCATCGCTTCGATGCCGAGCAGGTTGGCGGCCTCCACCATGTCGGCGCCCTGCATGGCGTTGGCCGATCCCGTGCCCTGCCAGAGATCGCCGCCATCGACGAGCAGCGAGTGGGTGATGCCGACATCGCTGCGCAGCCGATCGATCAGCGTCTTCAGATGCGCGAAACCGCCGAGCTTGCCGAAGCGGATGGCGGATTTCTCGAAATCGAGGCAGGTGAAGGCGTAGGCTTCGGCGCTGTCGGCGCTGATGCCGAAGCGGTCGAGAAAGGCGCGGCCGACCAGATGCGGCGGTTGTCCGGCCATGGCGCCGATCCCGAGATTGACGCTGGGCTCGCGGAAATACACCGGCTTGAGCTGCGCGTGGGTATCGGTCATGTGCAGGATGCGGGCATTGCCGAAGCGCTCGAGATCGTAGACGCCGGCGCTCTCGGCGCTGCGCGCCAGCCGCGGCAGCGCGCCGGCGAACGCGGCAGCGCCCGAGAGCTTGAGGAATTCGCGGCGGCGGATGGTCATTGCGATGTCTTCGCGCCTCCTGCAGCTCAGTGGATCTCGAGCGCCTTCCAGGCGTCCTTCTCGCTGGTGGCCTGGAAGATCGATGCCTTGGCCAGCGCTTCGGCTTCCTTCGCCGCCGCCACGGCCTGGTCGAAATCGCCTTTGTCGGCGGCCTTCTTCGCGTCGGACAAAGCTGCCGCCGTCACGGTCCATTGATTTCGCAAGCTGCCCGCTTCCTTGTTGGCGGCTTCCGCCGCGGCAAAGGCCGCCTTGTAATCGGCCTCGGAGCCAGCGGCCAGCGATGATGTCGCGCTTGCGCTCATCAGTCCGGCGACGAGCAGGATGGTTGTCCGCATCATGGCCGCGCTCCCGGGCCGGAGATCGGCAATCCGTTGCTGACATAGGACAGATAATATTCGAGATCGCGGTATTCATCGGCCTGCGGCTCCAGCGGCACGCCCCTGATCTGGCTGTTGCAGGTGGTGAAGCGGCGGCTGGTCGTGCCCATGCCGCTCCATTCGGAGCGGTAGATCGGCATCGCGTTGAGAATGCCGAGTGCGGGCGCGAGGATTTCGGCGCGGATTCGCTCGCCTGGATTCTGCACATGGCAGCTGGCACAGGAGAAGTTCAATTGTCCGCGCCGTGTATAGAAGTAACGCTTGCCGTTCTCGTAGGCTTCAAGCGCGCGGGGATCGTTCGGGATCTTGATGTCGAACGGCTTGCCGCGCGAGGTGAACGCCATATAGGCGGTCAGCGCAGCCATATCGTCCTTGACGTAGGACAGCGGCGCCTCGCCATTGGCCTCGCGGCAGCGGTTCAGCGCCAGCTCCAGCGTGACGACCTTGCCTTCCTTCGCATCGAAGATGGGATAGTTCTGGCGCACGCCGATGCCGCCATTGGCAAAGCAGTCGGCGTAGCTCTTGCCGTTGCTGAACGGCTTTGTGAACATCTCCTTGCCGGCTTCCAGCGAGAATTCGTAAGGCGGGAATTGCTCTTTCTCTTCCCACTGCTTGTGCATGTCCTCATTCATCGAATAGGGACCGTTGACGAAATCCTCCGGCTTCAGCTTGGGGAATTTCTGCGTGAAGAATTTCTGGAACGCTTTTGCATCGGCCACCGGATCCGGTGTCTCGGCGGCGAACACGAAAGGCGGCGCGGCAACCGCCAGCACGACCAGCGCAACAGCTAAATGAATCGCAGCTCGCACGTTCGCTCCCATCCGCTACTGAATCTTCGCCGTGGTCGTATCGCTCATGCCCTTGTTGTCGACCCAGCTGACTTTCAGGTCGTCGCCCTTCTTGCCGCCCTTGAAACTGAATTTGACGTAGGGGTCCTTGGAGACCGCCGCGCCCCAGTCGGCGACGAACACGGCCTTGCCGTCATATTCGAAGGTCAGCTCCTGGATGAAATGCGGCGGGATGGTCTCGCCCTTGGCGTCCTTGATGAAGCCGGAATCCATCGGATGCTGGATCAGCGCCTGGACTTCGGTGGTCTCGCCGCTCGACGTCGCACGCACGCGAATGCTCGATGCCATCAGAAAACTCCTTGCCTTGTCATTCGCGTATCAGCCGCCGCAGCCGCCGACGGTGACCTTGACTTCCTTGGTCGCGCTGTAAAGCTTGCCGCCGGCCTCCACGATCGCGATCACATTGGAGGTCTTGGCCATCTTAAGGCGATTGGCGACGCTCGGCAGGGTGCCCGCCGGAATTCTGTAGGACGCCGCCAGCGCGTTCGGATTGTCGGCGACCAGGAACGAGATCGAGGTGACGTCGGCAAGGTCGGTGGTGACCGAGACCGGAACCACCGCGCCGTTTTCGGCGATCTCCGGCGCGTCGAGCTTGACCTTGTCAGAGGGCTCGGCGGTCTTGCCATAAAGCGCCTTGACGGCGTCGGCATCGCTCTTCGCCTTGAACGCATCCTCCGGATATTTGTCGTTGGCGGCGGCGAGCGCCGGCGCAAGACCAAGCAGCGGATTGCCAAATCCGACCAGCGCCACCAGGCTTGCGCCCTGCAGGATCAGGCGCCGCGTCGCCGCAAAGCCGTTGTCGGTGATGTTCATCTCAAAAGTCTCCAAAGGCGGCCTCGGCGTCACAAGGTCTGCAGGAAATCCACCACCGCGTCGATCTCCTTCTCGGTCAAAATCCGGTTTCGTCCAAACGGCGGCATCACGGTCTGCGGATTGCGTTTGGTTTCATCGGAGACGATGGCGACGAGATCGTTGCGGTCGGGATATTTGCTTTTGATATCCTTCAGCGGCGGCCCGATGCTGCCGGGAAGATCGCCGCCCTTGATATCATGGCAGGTCAGGCAATTGCCCTTGCCGCGGTCGAAGGCGATTTTCTGGCCTTCGGCGGCGGCGGATTGCGCGGCGGCGAGGCTTGGGAAACCGAAAGCACCGATCAACAGCGTCAGTGCGAGCGCCTGCGGCAGCACGGACTTTGTCGGGGAATGGTTGGTCAAAGGCGCTTCCCGCAGGCTCATGTTGGTTGCCGGGCTCGGAATATAGGCGTTCAAAGCATAAACACCGTCGGCTGACAACGTAAACGAGGCCACCCGGGAAACAGCCTTAATGGTTTCTCGCGGTGCAAACCAATAGCAGGTAGGTTTTGACAGATCCTGGAGGTTGCCGTGGCTGAATATGTCGTGGAATTCGGAGGGGATGGCCGGCCGGTTCCGCCGGACGGCCGTCTTGATGCGGCGGCGTTTCACCGCAACCATCCGGCGATCTGGGCGGTATTGCAAAAATTCCTTGTTGGCAAATCCGGTGACGTGGTTGAGGCCGGTAGCGGCACCGGCCAGCACGTCGTGGAATTCGCCCGTCATACCCCCGATATCACCTGGTGGCCGAGCGATCTCAACGCGCAGCATCTCAAAAGCATCGAGGCGTGGCGGGCACATGCGGGACTTGTGAACATCCGACCGCCGCTGCGCATCGACCTTGCCGATCCGGCGTGGTGCACCGAGATGCATGACGGCAATGGCCCGGCAAATCTGCTGGCGATGTTCTGCGCCAACGTCATCCACATCGCGCCGTGGCGGGTCGCGGAGGGGCTGTTTGCCGGCGCGGGGCGTTCTCTGCCGGCAGACGCGCGGCTGTTCCTCTACGGCCCGTTCAAGCGCGACGGCAAACATACTGCTGTCAGCAATGCGGTGTTCGATTCGAGTTTGCGCCAGCGCAATCCCGAATGGGGCGTGCGCGATATAGCGGCGCTGGAGGCGTTGGCGGGAACTGCGGGCCTGGCGCTGCTTGAGATCGCCGAGATGCCCGCCAACAATCTTGTTCTGACGTTTGTCAGATCGGCTGCGGCCTGACCAACGCATGGCGCGCGCCCGATTGCGTCGGTTGATCGAGTTGGCGGCAAGCTCCATAGTATCGGGAATCAACAGGGTCGGCGGCATCCAACCGTAGCCCCGGGCGGAAATAGCCGATGATCGACATGACCGCAGCCGACGAGGTTTCCGGCGACGCCCGCGCCCGCTCCAACGTGGCGCGGCTGGCGGCGGCACAGGCGCTGACCGGCGCCAACTCGGCGGTGATTTTTGCGACTGGCTCGATTGTCGGCGCGACGCTGGCGCCGGATGTCTCGTTCGCGACCGTGCCGCTCTCGATGTATGTGGTCGGACTGGCCGCCGGAACCTTGCCGACCGGCGCCATCTCGCGCGCCTATGGCCGCCGCGTCGCCTTCATCATCGGTACGGCTTGCGGTGTGATGACCGGGCTGCTCGCATCGTACGCCATCCTGCACGCGTCGTTTGCGCTGTTCTGCTGCGCGACCTTTCTCGGCGGCCTCTATGGCGCGGTGTCGCAATCCTATCGCTTTGCCGCCGCCGATGGCGCCAGCGCGGCGTACCGACCCAAGGCGGTGTCGTGGGTGATGGCCGGCGGCATCTTCGCCGGCGTGCTCGGCCCGCAGCTCGTGCAATGGACGATGGATATCTGGCCGCCTTATCTGTTCGCGTTCAGCTTCCTGGTGCAGGCCGTGGTTGCGCTGATCGCGATGGCGGTCCTCTCTGGCGTCGATGCGCCGAAGCCTGCGCCGGCGGATTTCCACGGCGGCCGGCCGCTGTTCGAAATCGTGCGGCAGCCGCGGTTCATCGCCGCCGCGATCTGCGGCATCGTCTCCTATCCGATGATGAACATGGTGATGACGTCGGCGCCGCTGGCGATGCAGATCTGCGGTCTCAGCGTCAGCGATTCGAATTTCGGCATCCAGTGGCATATCGCGGCGATGTACGCGCCGAGCTTTGTCACCGGTTCCCTGATCGCGCGTTTCGGGGCGCCAAAGGTCGTCGCGCTCGGCCTGCTGCTTGAGGCGAGTGCGGCGACGATCGGACTGACCGGAATCACGGTGATGCATTTCTGGTCCACGCTGGTCATCCTCGGCGTCGGATGGAATTTCAGCTTTGTCGGCGCCTCCGCGCTGGTGCTGGAGACGCACCGGCCGCAGGAGCGCAACAAGGTGCAGGCGTTCAACGATTTTCTGATCTTCGGTATGATGGCGCTGGGCTCGTTTTCGTCCGGCCAGCTGTTGGCAAATTACGGCTGGTCCGCGGTCAACCTGGCGGTGTATCCGCCGGTGCTGCTGGGGCTCGTGGTTTTGATGCTGGTCTCATTGGCGCGGCGGCGGCGGGCGAGGGCGCAGGCGATATCGGAATTCCCCGGTCCGGGCATGTGATTCGGCGTCGCCGCGATGACCGCGGCTACCCTTCGGCTAGGATCGAAGCATTGCTGTAAGCGGCGGGGTAATGTGCCGGTCCTTATTCCCCGAACAGAGACAAGCATGGACGCGACCGGTCAAATCGCCGTCGACGAGACGTCCGCCCGCTACGACGGCTGGCGGATCGTCGCGGTCTGCTTTGGGGTCGCGACCTTCGGCTGGGGCTTCGGCTTCTATGGTCAGAGCGTCTATGTGGCCGAACTGCATCGCCTGCATGGCTGGCCTGCCTCGCTGATTTCAGCGGGCACGACCTTTTTCTATCTGTTCGGCGCGTTGCTGGTTGCCTTTGTCAGCGAGGCGGTG
>Ga0302319_10020917_pt1 | contig 11807 bp, 9 predicted proteins | sample Bog_T0_2_FD_203319 | JGI IMG/M metagenome (GOLD analysis project Ga0302319, IMG submission 203319) | Peat permafrost microbial communities from Stordalen Mire near Abisko, Sweden - Bog_T0_2 | ecosystem: Environmental > Terrestrial > Soil > Wetlands > Peat | place: Sweden: Abisko, Stordalen Mire...
AGGGGGGAGAGTCGGGGATGCTGCCGGACCGTACCGTTGATAGTAGTCGCTGTGGGCCGCGTCGGTGGAACCATTCACCAACGCTCCCAGCAGCTTTGCCGGTTCCAGCGCTTCCAGGCCGCGCTGCAGTTGCTGTTTCTCGGTAATGCCCTTTCGCGTAACCAATAGGATTCCATCCGCCAGCCGGGCCCAGATGCTGGTGTCGGCCAGGGGCAGCACCGGCGGAGAATCGATAATGATCCAGTCGAACCAAGCTGTCAATTGCTCCATCGTGGGGGATAGCTTTCCGGACTGCATCAGCTCCAGCGGATTCTCGGGGGCGCTGCCCGCCGGCAAGACCCAAAGCCCCAGAGCCTCGAGCCGGTAGATGTTCATGGTCTCGCTTTCCCCCCGGAGCCACTCGCTTAAACCCGGAACTCGGCCCAACCCAAACTTCTGGGCAACGGTGGGCCGGCGCAGGTCGCCCTCGATCAACAGCGTTTTGTGCTGTTTTCTTCGGGCCAGGGTGCAAGCCAGGTTGGCCGCGACCGTGCTCTTGCCTTCCTGGGGAATGGTGCTGGTAATCAGGACTTTCTTCAGCGGACGCGTTTGCCGAAGTTGCCGCAAACGAACCGCCAGAAAGCGGAATTTCTCGGCCCCCAGGCTTTCCTCTTCTCCGACCGACACTAACCGGCTATTGGGCAATATCGAAACCGGCAAAGCCGGAAACTGCTCCAAGGGATCCGCGTCCTCCGGGAGGGCGACACCCGGTGCGATCGTGGGCGCACTCGCGCCTCGCCGCTTGCGTTCGGCGGCCTGCAGCAGTTCGGTCGCGACAGAATACGTCGAGGGCTCGGCGAGGGACGACTCCGCCCCCGCGCGTTCCGCTTCCGATCTTTGTAGTGCGTCAAATATGTGGCTCATTTTTTATATTCCCGGTCTATCCGCTCACTGCTCCGTTAATCGGACGGGCACACGGGCCGCCAGTTCCTCTTCCCGCGCTTGCTCGCCCTGCAGGCGGGTATAGAGTTCGAGCAACGTCCTGGCCGCTTTCCGGTAATCGAGTTCGTCCGGCATTTTCCCGGTTTCCACCGGGACCGTGTGAACCCCCAGGCGGAAATCTTTCGCGATACCTTCGATGATGTCGGGAGCCACACTGGCGGCTTGCCTGGCATAGGCCGCAATCAACGCGTTCTCGCAAATGGTATTGATCAACCGGGGAATTCCCCGGGCGTGCCGGTGGATCGCCGCAACCGTCTCCTGCGGAAACAGCGAGGAGGGGTTGGGACTTCCCGCCAGCTGAAGCCTGCGCTCGATATAGCCCTTGGTTTCGTTCAGATCGAGCGCCAACAGATGGGAACGCAGCGCGATTCTTTGCTTCAGCTGCCGCAACTCGACCGAGTCCAGTTTCTCGTCCAGTTCAGGTTGCCCGACCAGCAGGATCTGCAGCAGTTTCTCGTCCGCGGTCTCCAGGTTCGTCAACAGCCGGATTTCTTCCAGAATGTCGGTGGATAAATGATGCGCTTCGTCGACCACCAGCACCGTAGTCAGTTTCTTTTCGCCGCGCGCGACCACGTAACCGGCCAACTGCAGCAGCAGTTCACTCTTGTTCTTGCCGGCGGCGGGCAGTCCGAGATCGCCGGCGATATATTGCAGGAACTCGAGCGGCGACAACCGTCCGTTGAATACGTAGGCGTACTTGACGTCATCGCTTTGCTTCAGCAATTGCAGCAGGCACCGGAGCAGAAGAGTCTTGCCGGTTCCCACCTCCCCGGTTAAAACCACGAACCCTTTGTGCCGTCTGACGCCGTAATACAGTGCAGCCAAGGCTTCGTTGTGCCTCCGGGTGGCGAAGAGGAACGAAGGATCGGGAGTGATCTCGAACGGGTTGCGCTTCAAGCTGTAAAAAGTTTTATACATGGATACTGTCGCTAGCCGCGCAAGTAACTGAGGGCCGACCCCAGCAGAATCGTAACCGAAACGACAGCTGCCGTCACCCAGCCCAACCACAACCGCCTGCGTTCAGTTTGCTCGTCTGCTGCCGCTACCAGAGCTGGGATCTCCGAGATCACCGGTACCGGCAGCAGCTTCTGCAGTTCCTTCTCGTCATAAATCCGGTCATCCATCATTTCGAAAGCCCCGGCCACAACCGCGCCCAGCGCCAATCCGATGCCCAGCCCAATCACGCAGAACTTCAGGCGATTGGGAAAGTCAGGTTTCAGAGGCAGGCTGGGAGGATCGACAATGCGAAAACGTTCCCCCTGCTGCAGCAATTCCATGCTGGTGGCCATGGCCGATTCGTTCTTCTTCTTCAACAGCTCGTCGTAATTTGCTTTGGATTGATCGTATCCCCGGGTTAAATCAGAGAGCTGTTGCTCGCGCACCGGTTCCTGATTCAGCCGTGCCTGGTAGTCCGTAACCTTGGCCTTCAACTCCGTAACGCTGCGCTCGCGGTTGGCAATCTCCACCCGGTTGGCCTGGACCTGACCCTGCAACTGGACCATGGGGGACGACGCGTCCCGCATATCGGCAGCGTCCGGTGCCGTCGTGCTGCCGGCCGTATCCGTCGGCGCGCCGGAGGCTTTGGCTTTCAGGTCGGCGACGATCTGGCTCCTCATTTTTTCGGTTTTGGCGATTTGTTCCTTGACCTTGCGCACGTCGGGATGGCGGTCGGTGTAATGCGAGCTGAGATCCGCCAGTTGTGCCCGGAGTTTGTCCAACTCTTCATCGATCGCCGGCAATCCCACGGTCGTGCCGCCTGCCGCTTTCGGCGTGCCTTGCAGCGAGCGGTACTGATTCACCAGAGTTTCCAGGTAGACCCGCTGCTGTTTCGCCGTATTCAGCGCATCCTCTTCCGTCTGCAACTGGGACTGCATGCCGGCCAGAATCTGCAGGTTGCTGCCTACTTGTGCGGGCAGCTCTCCGACGTGTTGTCCCTTAAACTCGCGAATCTTTTCTTCCTGATCGGACAAAATCTTTCGGGCCGTCTCCAATTGGCCTTCGAGAAATTTTGTGGTGTCTTCCGACTGCTGTTGGCGCACTTCCAGGTTCTCGCTGATGAACAGGTTGGTGAGCTCGCTGGTCACTTGCTGGGCTACATGCGGATCGTGCGAGGAGTAGTAAACGTTAAACGAGCTGACCCGGCCTTCCCCGTCGCGCACCAGTTCGATTTCGATCTCCTTCCGCATCCGCTCCACCTTGTCGTCGGGCGTAAGGTGGCCGTGCGAATCCCCGTACAGGTTCAGCTGATCGATGATGTGCAACAAGCGGGTGCGGCTGAGAATCTGCTGCGTAATGCTGCGCAGCCGGTCTTGCAGATCGTCGTTCACATTGGGCGTGACATAGTCCTTCGGCATGGTGGGCTGCTCGACCAGAATCAGCGTGCCGGAGCGGTACCGGGACGGCAGAACCCAGCTGGCCCCCCATACCGCAAGCCACCCCAGAAGCAGCGGGATCAGGAACTGCATGTGACGCCGGCGCACGATCCCCAGATAATGCGGGAGATCGAACCCGACTGGACTTTTCTCTTCGAGATCTTCAGACATAATTTATCTTCTTCACGTTCACGTTCACGCCTGTCTTCTTCACGACTATTTCGGGACTATCTTCCTAGCGGTCTGGCAAATTGATAAGAGATCGCAATCCACTCCCGGTTGGTGTCGGGATTCGCGGAAAAGACGCTGTAAGTCTGGTGCAGCCGCGTGTATCCAGCCTGCACATTCAGATGTTCGCCGACCTGCCGCTGCAGGGAGGCGCTGCCTGAGACGGAATGGCCGCCCAGGTCGGAAACCGCGAGCACGCCATTGTTCGCGTAAGAGCCCGCCAGCGAGGCGCTGAAGTTGCGCGTGAGCTGTTGCCGCACCGAGGCATTGGCGCTATCCAACTCGACCGCCCCAATCAGCCCGCCGCCGCTGCTGACGCTGTGCGAATAGCTGATGGCCACACCGGCATGCTGCGCCTGCCAGTTCAAGCTGGCGCCGCCCGCCGGAGACCAGGACCGCGCTGCTACCACCGTCGGCAGGCCTGCGCCGGGGTACTGCGGGCCGGCGCTGTAGTATTGCGGACCGCCAAACAGCGAAAACGAGAATCGGGGCGCCGGATAGAACGTATAGAAGAGAAAAACGCCGTCCGTCTCGGTCTGGTTGGTCCCGGCACCCGCATAATTCGGGTAAGAGAGCAGATCCTGATATTGATACGTCACCCCGATGTAGTTCTGCTTGGAGAGGCGGTAGCTGTAGAACGCCGATCCTCCCCGCGCAGCCGCATCATAGAGCCCCGGCACTTGGGTTGGATTCGGGTAGTGCAGATTGGTAAAGGTTCCGCTCGCCCCGATCATCGAATTAGCGCTGAATTGATAGGTAATTCCCGCGTTGCCATTGTTGTTGAGCCGGTCTGCCAGCGGCGCAATCACCGAATCGTTCGCGCCCTGCGCCGACCCGGAAACCGCGCCGGCTAAGCCTTGATCCGGCTGATTGAATACATCCGACGATTTTTGGAACGAGTCGCGCAGGCTGACCGTCACATGCGGACTCAGCCGGTACTGCAAATCCAACGACAGGTTCTGATCCGCTTCATTGCGCGAGCTGGTGCGCTGATAGAACGTGAATCCCGGAGCGTAGGAGATTACCCAGTGCAGCCGCGTCAGGGTCTGGTCGAGCGCGATCGTAGGCCAGATCGAATAACTCACATCACTCACCGGAGTGGCGCTGGTGACTCCCAAAACATTGTCGGAGTAAGCCGTATTGAAGGTCACGCCACCCCGCAGGTAGTTGGCTCGCTCCTCGGAGGCAAACGTCAGCGGATAGACCTGTCCGCTCACTGGAGGAGGCGTCAGCATGCGGTCTTCGCTGTTATTGTTCTGGTCGCCATTGATGGAGACGGAAATCAGGGGCCCGCTCACCGCCGGCGCCGGGACAGTTGGTTGCTCCTGCGGCCAAACGGGAACGCTGGCCAGCAAAACCAATCCCAGCCGGAATGTATCGAAGGTCTTCATGAGAATGATGGTGCTTACGGAATGGCGCTTACGGAATAGTGTTTACGGAACGATGATCGTATCGCTGGGCTGAAGCTTAATGTTCTGCGCCATATTCTTGCCTTGACTGACATCCTTGTAATTAAACGGGATGCGCGACTCTCCACTCGAGCCTTGCCGGAGCACGTAGATGGATTTCTTTTTGGCGAAGTCGCGGAAACCGCCGGCCAGCGCAATCGCGTCCAGCACCGTCGGAGAATTGGCGATCACGTACGATCCCGGCTTCACCACCTGGCCCAGGATGTTGAATTTCTGGCTGTTGACCTGCTGCACCATCACCGTAACTTCCGGCTCCGAGATGAAGTTCTTCAGCTTGCTGGCAATATCTTTTTCCAGCTTCAAGGGCGTGAGCCCGGCGGCCTGCACCTCCCCGACCAGCGGAAGCGAGATCTTTCCGTCCGAGCGGACCGGAATCGAGCGCGAGATATCGGGCTCTTTCCAGACATTGATGGCCAGCACGTCGTCGTTGCCAATCACGAAACTGTCGTCGTGCGGCTTCCCCGCCGAAGGGTCCACCTCGTGGCCCGGCGCGGCGCTTTGCGCGCAGAGCACACTGCTGAACAGAGCGCAAAACAGGAACACGGCCGTTCGTCCACTCCACCGGGTGTATGCGTCTGTTCTCATAAAGGCTCCTTGCCGATCAATGCCGATCAATTCCAGAGATATTTCCAGAGATATTCCGAATGGCCCGGTTCAACTTGCCTTTCCGTTGCCCTTGACCTCGTCGCCGTATACCGAAAACTCTTCGACCGGCGGCGGGGCAAGATAGGAGTCGGGAGCCCGCATGTGGTATTGATCGATCTTGTACAAAAGTGTGCGATAGCTGACCCTGAGCAACCGCGCAGCCGCCTTGCGGTTCCAGCCGGTGCGCCTTAGCGCCGCCCCGATGGCACTCTGTTCTGCTTCCGATTTGATGCCCTGGATCAGGGACTTCAGCGATTCGGGCCTGGATTGTTTCGGCCCCGATTCGTTCTCTTCCCATGCCGTCGCTGCCACTCTCACTGCCCGGGAGACGGGAGCGACTTCGAGACTCTCCGCCGAGTCTAAACCCATTTCACCGAGAGTCAATTCCTGGTCGCCCGCAACCAGGTGGCGTTTCACGAAGGTTTCCAGTTCGGCCAGGTTTCCCGGCCAAGAATAATTTTGGCAAGCCTCCAGCATGGAGGATGAGAACCCGCGGGGAGGAAGGTTGTAGTGCTTGGCCAGCTTGTGCATCAGGTACCGCAGCAGGATTGCAATCTCGTCTTTTCGCTGGCGCAAGGCCGGGACATGAACCGTGAAGGCGCTCAGGCGATAATACAAGTCTTCCCGCAGCTTCTTCTCGGCCAAGGCACGCTCCAGGTTGGCGCTGCTGGCCGCCAGGATTCTTACATCGGCGGCGATCGCGTCGGCACCGGTTGGCCTGCGGAACGCATGATTGTTGTTGCCTGGTAGCCCCTGATCCTTCAGGGTTTGGTTTTGCAGTACCCGCAACAGCCTGGATTGCAGCGCCGCCGGCATCGCGGCGATTTCGTCCAGGTAGATCGTGCCTTTCTCGCCCGCCGCAAACCTTCCCAAACTTGCCGGACGGGCACCACCATCCCGGTCTCCAAACAGTTCGGCTTCCAGCAGCGCTTCCGGCATTTCCGCGCAATTCACTTTGAGCAGCTTGAAACCGGAACGCACCGAGAGCTTGTGAATCAGGCTGGCCACCGTGGATTTTCCGGTTCCCGCTTCTCCCAGGATGAGCACCGGGACGTCGGTCTGCGCCAGCAGCGCGGCCTGGGCGCGCAGCTTCTGCATAATCAGACTGGCGCTGACGAAGAATGCGTCTTCGCCCAGTTGCTCGACATTCTCGCTGACGATCCACGCTGCCATGTTTTCTGACGACTCATTTCCTGCCGGGCTCAGGTGCCGCCGAATCACAGACTCGAGTTGTTGCCCGTCGAACGGCCTCACCAGAATCTCTCCTGCGCCCAGTCGGATCGCTTCTTTCTCTCTGGCCGCATCGTCGCGGTGGCACAGCACGATGACCGGAACATCCGGACGCAGCCGGCGCAGCCACCGCAAGAGGTGAAGGCCGTCGCCGTCGCCGCGGGGCAGGTCGAGCAACAAGAGCTGGGGCGCGACGCCGGATTGCACCCGTTCCATGGCGTCCCAACCACTCGCTGCGCTGTCCAAATGCCAGGAGTTGGACTCTTCGATCGAGCCAAGCTGGCGAAGAACCGCCGGATCCCGGCTCACAATCAACAGGCGAATTTTTTCGTGTGGGTTTTCCGTCAAGGTTCGTAGATCCTTAACCAGGGAAGAGAGAAACAACTGGAATAACTTCAGACCGGTTCGACTTCGTACCCCTCTACGCGCACCGCCAGCGATCGCTGGATCGCCTCCACGGAGATGACCAGGGTTCGGTCGCCATTACGCGAGACCAGTATGCCCTCCATGCCATTCAGCGCCCCGCTCCGGATTCGCACCCGCTGTCCGATCTTGAGGAAGGGATGAGAAGACCAGGGCAGTTGCCCTTCCACCAGACCCCGAACCGCATCGATTTGCTCGTCGGGAATAGGCGCGCCTTCACCCCTGGCGCCGATCAGCCCAAATACCCCGTCCACGCGGAGAACGCGCAGCCGTTCCGACCGGTTCGGCGCAAACTTCGCGAACACATAGCAACGAAAAAGCGGCACCTGCACTGACTTCTTGCGGTCACTCCAGTGGTGCACCTCGGTGACCACCGGCAGAAAGGTCGTCACACCTCTCTCTTCCAGCCGCTGCACCACAATCTTTTCGTGACGCGAGCGCGTCTGGAGCGCGTACCAGTTTTCAGCTTCCGTTTCGGCCGGTGCAAGCGGCTGCGGAAGCGCCAATGATAAGCTGCTGACGGCCATAGCTTCGCCCTCTAAGTCACTGCTCACAGTGACCCCAAATTGGAATTACAAGTCTGTCGCTGTCGAGATCTCAGCGATGAGATCCAAGGGGGATTACCACGTTGGGCAGGAAACTGGGGGGACGCTGTTTTCCTGCTTACTTCAGTTAGAGTTTTTTCGTCGAACCGACCGTTTAACTACTCAAAGGCCATTTCCGTTCCGGGTCACCATGGTGCAGTTCTCAGAGTGCATGAAGCAGGTCGACTGCCAAAGCGATCACGCTAATTAAATCGCTATCAATCCTATAGACATTATTGCATATTACTGCAGCCTGTCAACAGGATCTTCTTCAGCTCTTCGCGCTTCCACGGATTACCTAGGGCCCATCGGGCTGGGGGAGAACCAAAACCGGCTGCATGAGCCAGTCTGCCCTGATGTCAACCAGCTTACATCGGATTGCAGATCCTTGCAAGGGGTACAAAGTACCCAGCGGTGGTTACTTCTTGTCGTAGGAATCGGGCATTCTCATGAGCCCTGGTTCTCACTTCTTTTTCCCGGTGCGCACCCATCCACTGGCATGATCCACAGCACCGAGGGGCGGCATCGTAACTTATTGATTTAACGTTAGCTTAACACTAATAGGCTCTCAAAATCGGGTTCCCCGCTGTGGACGTTGCACCCTCGGCGAAGGCAATGCCCGCCTAACGCAAACCTGCTCCCGTGTGTGCAAGAAGTTGCGCTTTATGTCCATCACTTGCGACATTGACAGCAAAGCGACACCACTTCATTTTGCCTGTCGCCGACCTTGGTCGTGGGAAGAGCCGCTGGAAGACTAAGAGAGAAGACTAGGAAGAAAAAGAGAAGATAGGAAAAAGCGCCACAAGTGATTTCCTCGGTGGGTTGCCGGTGGGGACAGTTAATTCCAGAAAGCGCAAGTACGACAAAAACGGCGTGCCTGATTTCTGCACGCCGTGTAGATTTCGAATCGGTCCGGAATGTCGCTGTCTAGACAAAGATCAAGTGCGCATTAGTTGGTTTCGTTCAGAGAAGCATGCCGTCTGGATCGGAAAACAATCACTCCCAGGCAACACAGGCCGGACAGCAACACGTACATCAGAGCTGTCCCACCCTCTGGCACCGTCGTGCATCCCTTGCCCCCGTTGCCGCCACCGCCCCAACCGTTGTCGTCCCAACCTTGGTTGCCGCAGCCGTTTCCGCCCCCGCCTCCGTTGCCACCACCGCCACCGTTTCCGCCACCGCCACCGTTTCCGCCTCCCCAGCCGCCACCGTTAGGGCCGCCAGGGCCGAAGGTCAAGGCCAAGAAGCCTGTTGGCGCGCTGTTCAGAACGCTGTATCCCGCACTCGTCGCCTTCACGCTGACCGTGCCTTGACCAAAGGCACCAGGCGCGAAACTCAAAAGCGCGGCAAAAGCTACCCACACCGAAAACCTGGTAATAGATTTCATCATCAACTTCTCCTCATTATTTAGACAACAGGTTATTGGGGGGAGGGCTGCCTGCTACCGCACACCTACATCCTCACTCTAGCGCGAAGCCCAGAACTGTCAAGACTGATAATTTCTGCAACCCCCGTTGCAGCCAATTGCAACTGTCAAGCAAGCCAAATTCTTTTCCACGAAATTATTAATAAGAGAGATTAAGAGAGATAGTAAGCGTCCGAAGCGCACCGTCTTGCTAAGTGTCCACGAAAAGGTTAAGTGGACACTTGCACAGATGTGGATTTGAGGTTCCAAGGCAAAAGTTCGTCGATGTGGTTGATGGGATGATCGGCGATGCGGGTGAGCACTTCGCGCAGATAGGCTTCGGGATCGAGGCCATTGAGTTTCGCCGAACCAATCAGGCTGTAGATGGCGGCTGCGCGCTCGCCGCCCACATCCGACCCTGCGAACAAGTAGTTTTTGCGGCCCAGGGCCACGCCGCGCAATGAGCGTTCGGCGGCGTTGTTGTCGATCTCGATGTGTCCATCCTTTATATAGCGCGTAAGCGCGTCCCATCGCGTCAGCGCGTAGCGAATCGCCACCGTCGTCTCCGACTTGCGCGAGAGCTTCGACAACGTCGCTTCGAACCACTGGCGCAGAGATTCCAGCAGCGGGCTGGCTTGCGCCTGGCGGACTTCGCGGCGTTGGTCCGGGGGCTTACCACGGATCTGTTCTTCGACGCCGTACAGTGCGCCGATCCGCTGCAGCGCTTCCCGCGCCACCGGTGATGCGTGCGCTTGCTCCAGATCGTAAAACTTGCGCCGCACGTGTGCCCAGCATGCGGCTTGCTCGATGCGGCCGTTTTCGTAGAGCTGATTGAACCCCGCGTAGCCATCGGCCTGCAGCGTGCCACGAAACTTCTCCAGATGACGCTCGGGATGTTCGCCTTTGCGATCGGGTGAGTAGGCAAACCATACTGCGGGAACTGCGGTGTCGCCCGCGGGACGGTCATCGCGAACGTAGGTCCACAATCGACCGGTCTTGGTCTTGCCCTGGCCCGGAGCCAGCACCGGCACCGGCGTGTCGTCGGCATGCAACTTACTCGCCGCCGTCACGTAGCGGCGCAGCGCTTCCACCAACGGCTGAAGAAGGCTCGCACTGCCGCCGACCCAATCGGCCAAGGTCGAGCGCTCCAGTTCTACATCCTGACGCGCATAGATCTCGCTTTGCCGATACAGCGGAAGATGATCGCAGTACTTACTCACCAGAACGTGCGCCAGCAGCCCCGGCCCGGCCAAGCCGCGCGCGATCGGTCGGCTCGGCGCCTCGGCCTGCACGATGCAATCGCACCTCGTGCAGCTCAGCTTGGGGCGCACCTGACGTATCACCACGAAGCTGGCGGGCGCGTACTCCAGCACCTCCGAGACATCCTCGCCTAACTTGCGCAGTTCGCCCTGACACTCCGGGCATACCGTTTCTTTCGGCTCGTGTCTGCGTGTTTGTCGCGGAAGATGATCGGGCAGTGCGCGACGCGTGGGCTTCGTTACAGCAGTCGCAGAGGCGGTGACGGGAGCCGGTGCGCTGGGTCCTTGCTCGCTGCGCTTCGATTCCAACTCCTCCAGCCGCAGCTCCAACTGTTCGATCTGCCGCTCCAGCTTCTCCGACTTCCGCCCAAACTGCATCCGATGCAGCTTGGCCAGCAGCAGCTTGAGATGCTCGATCTCGCGATCCCGAGAGATCAGTTGCTCGTGTTGTGCCAGGATCAGCGCTCGCAGCGCATCTGCGGGAAGAGCGTCGAGATCGGGGAGCGCCACCGCTGACATGCGCGGAGTATCGCATGAACGCGCGTGTTTTCATCCCCGTGCGCGCAAAAAAAGTTGTGCAAAGAATCTCACCGGTTACACCGACAGCTGCGGCTCCCACGTCCGCTCCGGCCGCCGCCAGTCGATACCTTCCAGCAGCATCGATAACTGCGCCCGCGTCAACGAAACCGTGCCGCTCGCCGCTTGCGGCCAAACGAAGCGCCCACGCTCCAGTCGTTTCGCGAACAAACACATCCCGTCGCCGTCGTACCACAGAACCTTGATCAGATCGCCTCTCCGCCCGCGAAACACAAACATGTGCCCCGAGAACGGCTTCTGCTCCAACTTGCTCTCTACCAGCGCACTGAGCCCCGTAAACCCGCGCCGCAAGTCCGTCACTCCCGCGGCAATCCAAACTCGCGTGTTCGTCGGCGGCCCCATCATCCCCGTAGGCACTCCAGCAACACGCGCACCAACGCCGGATCGGCGCTGCCTTCGATCCGCACCTGTGCCTGCCGCAGTTCGATGTGAATCGTGCCCGCCTGTGGTCTCGGGAAGTCGGCAGATCCACACTCCGGAAGAGGCACCGGCAAACTCTCGCTCACCCGAACCGGCAGCAACTTCATGGCCGGCTTGCGCTCCCCCAGTCTTCCTGCCTGGTAGAGCCGACGCCAGCCAAATACCTGGTTCGCGTTGATGCCATGCGCCCGCGC
>Ga0302319_10020918_pt1 | contig 11806 bp, 14 predicted proteins | sample Bog_T0_2_FD_203319 | JGI IMG/M metagenome (GOLD analysis project Ga0302319, IMG submission 203319) | Peat permafrost microbial communities from Stordalen Mire near Abisko, Sweden - Bog_T0_2 | ecosystem: Environmental > Terrestrial > Soil > Wetlands > Peat | place: Sweden: Abisko, Stordalen Mire...
CTCGGATGCCCTCCTTTCTGACTGGCGGAGGGTGGCCGGGATCAGATTGGAAGGGTGGCCGCCATCAAATCGGTAGGCTGGCCGCGATCAGATTGGAATACCTGGCCGCCTTGCGTTGGAATTCGCATAAGATGGGCTACTTGCAGTCCGCCCGTAAATTCATCCCAACATCCAGTCAAATACGGTGGTGCGCGAACCGGGGAGAGACCATGAAATCTTCAAAAAGACATACAAATTGTGCCTATAGCGGGGAAGTGAGGTGTGAACTGTACCGGGAGTTTGATGCGGACGCCTTAATAAAGCCGTATAGCCCGAGTGCAAACTATACGGTAGTCGATCTGCCAGGAGAAAATAGTCTTGGCCTGCCGACTTCCGTAGTGAATTTCGTTTCCTGAGTGATGCCAGTCTTACCGCCCGATTGGCAGGATCGCGAAGAGCAACACTTGATACGGCAGCGGGTACATACCGATCTGGTTGACTGGGCGATCTTGAACCACACACAGTGCGGTCAGGTTCCGGCAGCGCACCATCGGCTATTGCTCGAAGAACTCGACCAACTGAGCAGAGGGAAACTTGATCGACTAATGGTGCTTATGCCACCGGGCTCCGCGAAATCCACTTACGCATCGATTCTATTTCCGGCCTGGTGGTTCACCCAACACCCTGGTACATCGATCATCGCAGCTTCTCATACGGCTGGTCTGGCACAGCACTTTAGTCGCCGTCTTCGTGACACAATCAACACAAACAAGGAGATTTTAGGATATCGTGTACTCCGGGGAGTCGGGGGAGTGTCTAATTGGCGGACCTCAACGAATGGTGAATATTACGCGGTAGGGGTTCGTGGAGGGATTACCGGACGCCGGGCCGATCTCGTTATAATAGACGACCCTATAAAGTCCCAAGCGGAGGCTGAAAGCTCCAAATATCGCGACGGGATATGGTCTTGGTACCGTACTGAACTTACAACGCGCCTTAAGCCAGGAGCGCGTGTTGTTCTAATCATGACTCGGTGGCACGAAGAGGACCTCGGCGGTTTATTGGTAAGACACGATGGCAACAATTGGAAGGTTTTACGTCTGCCTTCGCTTGCCGAGGGGAATGACCCCCTAGGCCGGTTCGCTGGTGAAGCCATTTGGCCGACTTGGGAAAACATCAATCAAATTGAGAGAAAGAGGAGCTTAGTCGGTGAGCGAGTCTGGGCTGCTCTGTTTCAGCAAACTCCCCGACCGGCATCGGGCGGCTTGTTTCGGGTAGACAAGGTTATTGTCTTTGACAACTGCGAGCAGACTCCATCCGACCGTATTGTCCGGGCATGGGATTTAGCAGCAACGACTGCAATGGCTGGGAACGATCCCGACTGGACCGTCGGTGTCAAGTTATCCTGCAATTCTCGCGGTCAATATATGATACTCGACGTCGTGCGAATAAGGGGAAGCCCCAGAGAAGTAGAAGACATCATCAATGCTACCGCACGGTCTGATGGGGAGGCAGTTTGGATCGGGTTGCCAGAGGACCCCGGCCAAGCGGGTAAGAGCCAAGTCGCGTATCTGAGTGGTCGTCTCGCCGGATACAAAATTGTAGCATTCCGCGAAACGGGATCAAAGTTTACCCGCGCGCTTCCAATTGCATCACAGATCGAAGGAAATAATGTGGGTATGCTAAGAGGAAATTGGAACGATGCGTTCGTCGATGAGCTTAAGGACTTTCCTCTCGGCCGCAAAGACGACCAGGTCGATGCACTTGTAAGAGGTTTCATGACTCTAACCCGATCTCCCAATCCGCTCCGCCAAACATCCATTCCATATTTAAGCCGCTAGCGGAACGCGTGCCGACAACTTCAATGCACGGATGCCGGAGAAGCCATGTTCGATACCATATGTGATCTGATCCCCCGCGACACAGACTATCCTGAACGCACCAGAACCCTTGACATCTTCAATCGGGTATTGAACGGCCGGATTTACGACGTACTGCCCTACCAATTTCACGACGAAAGAGGAGCGGCGGGAGAATACATCCCCTTGAGAAAGCGTCGACCTAACGTTCGGTATCCCTTGTGCAAGATAGTCGTCGAAGACGGCGTATCCCTTCTTTTCAGCGAGGGGCATTTCCCATCGATCGACTGTTCAAATCGTGATGCCCAAGATATCCTGTCCAAAATATGCAAAGAAGCAAAAATTAATCTCGTTATGATTGACGCCGCATTGCGCGGATCAGTGGGTTCTGTTGCAATATTGATGCGAATTCTCAAGGGCAGAGTTTTCCTTGACGTTAAAGACAGTTTGTACCTCGAACCGGTTTGGGACGTTGAATCTCCAGACGTTCTCTCCAGCGTCACCGAGCGGTATAAGGTGTCTGGTACAGTATTAATAGGAAACGGGTATGCTGTTGACGACACTAGCGCAGAATATTGGTTTTGTCGCCTCTGGGATAAAGAGTCAGAGGTGTGGTTCCGCCCAGTTGTGGTTGGTTCACCAGTTGAGCCAGTTGTCGATCAGTCCAGGACGGTGCATCATGGTCTTGGCTTTGTACCAATCATTTGGATCAAGAATCTCCCGGGAATGCCGGCATCATCATCAACGGTGGATGGTGCGTGCACTTTTCGTGCAGCAATAGAAGCTCAAATCGAGATCGACTACCAACTGAGCCAGGCGGGCAGAGGACTCAAGTACAGTAGCGATCCCACACTATTGCTAAAAGAACCGGCGATGATGAGCGGAGATCTTTTGAAGGGTGCAGGGAATGCCCTTGTTGTCGGCGAAAAGGGAGATGCTCGCCTCCTCGAAATCGGTGGAACAGCCTCAGCGGCTGTCCTTGATTACGTGAGAACACTGCGTGAATTTGCGCTGGAGGCCGTACACGGCAACAGGTCGAGTCCAGATCGTCTTACGACAGCGCAGTCAGGCAAGGCTCTTGAGCTGATGAACCAGGGTTTGCTTTGGCTTGCAGACAACCTCCGAATCTCATACGGCGAGGTCGGTCTCTTGAGTTTGATGCAGATGATCGTCACGGCATCACATATCTATCGGTTAAAAGTAATGGGAGACGAAGTTTTACCGATAGATCCAGGTGGCCCACTCTCTCTCAAATGGCCGACATGGTATCCGCCGTCGGCGGACGACCGTCAAAAAGACGCGCAGACCCTGGTCATCTTGACTAATAATGGCCTAATTAGCAAGGAGTCCGCTATCCACGCGATTTGCAAAGTCTATGACATAGACGTGTGTTCTGATGAGATAGCGCGAATTACAACTGGAATCTGATTATATGAGTACAATGTCAGACACTACTCACCTCTCGGAGACCTCTACCGGCGAAACTGAGGCGCTACAAAGCCGGGCTGATCGCCTAGAGCGCGAGGTTGATGAGATACGTCAGGTTGCTGACGCTAGAGTAATCAAATCGGAGTTGAAGGCCGAAGCCCTGCGAGCGGGTATGATCGACCTAGACGGCATTAAACTGATGGACATTTCGACCTTACAGCTAAGTGCCGATGGTTCCGTGGCCGAGGCGAGCCTGGCCATGGACAAATTCAAGAAGCAAAAACCATGGCTGTTCGCGGCTAGCTTCTCGTCCAATCCTGCCGTGCCGCCTCCCGTAGGTCCCGTTAGGCCGAAGCTTGCTACCGAAATGAATGATGTCGAATACAAGATAGCCCGCGCTGCAATTCTCAAACATCGCGGCTAGTGTTCCGACCGCTCCCTGAGATTTTTACCAATAGAATCTATGAAAAGGACCTACGACTGACATGGGAATACAAAATTTTCCTGCCGCCTTACAGCCCATTATTCAGCAGGGCTTCCTCGAACGCGAATTCGACCAGGCGCTCAGATCCAGACTTGGATACAGAGCTTGCGCGGACAGAGAACAGATAGCTGTGGGCATTGGCGAAACCCTCACGAAAACCCGTGCAGGGCTCAAGCCGACTGTAACAACACCGCTTGCACCAGCTACAAATACCAACTTCGATAATGGCCTCACGCCGACAACCTGGAGCGTTGAGCAATACACGATTTCTATTAACCTCTACGCTGCGACAACCGATCTAAACGTGGTTACGAGCAGGGTTGGAATTGCATCACAGTTTCTTCAAAATGCTTACGTGAATGGAGAGCAAGCTGCGCGTAGCCTCGACGAGATCGCTCGCAATGCGCTGTTTGGCTCATATTTGGGTGGCAACACGCGTGTCAGGGTCGGCCTAACGACGGCTGGGGCTTCGATCTCAGTTGACGATGTCCGCGGCTTCCAGTATGCATTTGCGAATGGAGTACAGCAGCCGGTAAGTTCGGCTAATCCACTTTCCGTCACTGTTGGTGCGAACATCTATACTGCTGTGAGTACGGTTGCCGACGCGGCAAATATCTCGACGGCTCCGAATGGAATCTCGGGGATTCTAACATTTTCGGGAAATATTATCGCAAGTGACGGCGCTGCGGGCAACACGGTGACGTCGGCAATTGCGTCGTCAATAGTTCGGCCGTCCCAGCGGTTGAATACGTCGCTGCTGCAGGTCGGTGATACTCTCACGATGTCTAATCTCCTTGATGCTGTCGCAAAGTTGCGCATTAATGCGGTTCCGGACATCGATGGTGCCTACAACTGTTACCTTGATCCCGTCTCCGCGAGGCAACTTTTCTCGGATCCCGACTTTAAACAACTATTTCAGGGTGCAACCTCGTCAAACCAGGTCTTTCGCTCTGGCATGACAAATGACTTTCTTGGGCTTCGCTTTGCTCCTACGACAGAGACGTTTGTGCAGGCTCATCCGACGCTAGCCGGTGTTATGATTCGACGGCCCATCATATGTGGCCAAGGAGCGTTGGTTGAAGGCGATTTTGCTGGAATGGCGGCCGAAGATGTCGCTCCGGCAGACTCTATCATTTCGGTCGTTAATGACGTTGCCATGGTGACCCGGGAACCGATTGACCGGCTACAGCAGATTATTGCCCAATCGTGGTATTGGATCGGCGGTTTCTGTGCGCCCTCCGATACCACCACTAACGCCTCGACGATCCCAACCGCCACTAACGCTGCATTCAAGCGGGCGGTCATCGTCGAGCATGTTGGTTAAGCGAAATTGCGAACAGGATTAATGGTATGGCTACCGGTACGACAAGTGGATTTCGGCCTACAGGAACTATTGGGTTAACAGCCGGAACCATCTCCACTAACGTGATGCTATTGGGTGGCGGCGAGACAGTCGTCGTCACGAATACAGCTACCACATTGGCTTATGTCCGATTTGGGACCGATCTTACGGTCGCGGCGTCGAACTCTGATATGCCGATTCTGCCTAACAGTCGTATTCTACTTTCAGTGAGTACACTTGTTAGCACGGCATCTGCCGTACTAACTAGTGGCAGCGGCATGGTTTTGTTCAGTCGAGGGGACGGGTCATTTCTGTAATCACTCTAACGGATGGGGAAAAGGCAGATGCGAGACGATTTTGCGGTTATCCGGTGTATGGAGCGCCTCCCTTCGGTTTCCAGACTTGGCGATATTACCAAGTTTATGGGCTGTTAGAATTTAGATTAAGCAATCTTTCTTTGCCGGAGTTAAATATAGCCAGGCGATATCTTTCTACTCTCAACGGCCTGGAGCAGGCGATCCCACGCGCAGGGGAGGGCTTGGACACCGACCAGGCATCTGTTTGGATAAGAAACAAGGATGAACCTCGCGATCGTGCGCTTTTGTTTGATGATTGGCGACGGCGTCTATGTGGATTTCTCGGAGTTCCTTTTGGCCCTGCACTGGCAACAAGCAACACCATATTGGTGGTTTAGCATGGATTTAGCGCACCTACAGGATCGCATAAGTTGGGGTCTTAACATTGCGTCGAGGAAAATTGGCGCAACTGCCGATGCCTATCGGCCGAGAGGGTCGCACGATCCTTTGGCGAAGTCGAACCGCTTCCTTCGACTAAATGTTGCATTCAGCCCAGTATCGGGAGGGTTCTCGCATTCGAACCGGTATGGAAATGCAATATGGGATGCGACGTTAGATTCTGCATACATTCAATTGGGTGACTACCTAGTAATATCGGATGCAATTTGGTTTATTGCGGATAAGCAGCCACTCCTTCCTGTTCTATGTGTTCGAGCCAACCGCACGGTCTCCTTCAGTCACCCGGCAAGTGCCGTGGCAACGGGCAGCTCCAGCTATGGTGGTGTAATAGGTTCTACGTCCATATTGTTGATGAACAATTGGCCAGCGAGTGTCCTAGGAGCTGGCGGCCAGGGTGCTCCCGAAGCTGCCTTGCCGAGTAATGGGACGGTTCCGTATTGGACTGTTCTCGTACCAGCGCCGGCACACGTGATCATATCTCCGTCCGATATAATGTCCGACGATCTGGGCAGAAATGCCGTCGTGGAGGCGTCGGAGCTTTCATCGATGGGGTGGCGACTAAATGTGAAGCAGGCGATGACCTGATGGCTGACATCGCCGATGTTGAACTCGCGGTCTTATCTGCGGTAACAGGTGCATTGTATCCGTTGGGTATTCAAGCTCCCAGCACGACAGGCGCAATATATAGGATCTACCGAGGCTGGCCCATTCCTGCGAACCTCAATTCGGATCTGAATGCTGGTACAGTCAACGTCACAGTGTCCCCTGACCGAAATCAAGGCAAGACGACAACGCGGTACGCACCAATATGGCGGTATGAGCTTAAAGCGCCTTCCTTGTCGGTTTCCGTATTGGATCATGCCATAATATTTAGTGGATCGGTGTCAACTGGGATTGCGGTAGGCTTACGAGTCGATCAAAATACCTATACATATCGTCCAAAGACTCAGGATAGCCCTTCAATTATTGCAGCTATCCTAGCAGCTCAAATACAAGTAAATCGGATTGCACTGCTCTCCGGGCAGACCATAACCATCCCGGGAGCTACCATCCTGTTCGCGCGCGTTGTTTCCGACGGCGTCGCAGTTCAAGAAGTACGGCGTCAGCAAAGGGACATTCGGGTCATTAGTTGGTGCCCGAGCCCTGCCGCTCGGGACATGTCTTCATCGACTATTGACGCAGCTCTTTCGGCGATGACATTCATTCCACTCCGAGATGGCACGAAATCGCGCCTGATCTACAGTGGTACAGAGATATCGGACCAATCGCAAAATGCGCTTCTCTATCGTCGGGACCTTATTTATACAGCAGAGTATCCCGCAATGATTTCTACGTCTGCGGCAGGTATGTTGTTCGGTAATGTAGGATTGAATGATCTAGATATTACAATCTGATACAAGTAGGGCATTATGAATTTGATCGTTGTAAAGCCATTCAAGGACTTCGTGCGTGGAGACTTCATCACGGACCCAACTATTATTAGGGAGGTTCTGCAGAGCGGAAATAAGAACTTTGTTGTTCGTGTTTCCGAAAGCACCTCCAAAAAAGGTTAAAATTTATGCCAATTGTGCAGCAAGGGGCGATTAATACGACTTCGCTAATAGTACCTGGTCTCTATGTCCAGATTGTGCCCCCGCAGAATCTCGTATTGAATGGTGTGCCGACAAATATAATCGGCATAGTGGGGACTGCTACTTGGGGTCCGGTCGGGGAGCCGTCCATCCTAGCAACCATGGCGGATTACGCGCAGCTATTTGGACCGGTAATGCTGAACCAGTATGATATGGGCACTCAGATCGCGACAGCGGTCCAGCAGGGTGCTCAAAACTTCCGTTGTGTCCGAATTTCCGACGGAACTGACGCTGCCGCGCAAACCGTCGTACCTGGTACAACAGTAACTTTTACGGCGTTGTACACGGGTTCTTTAGGAAATAAGATAATTGTGTCACTGCAAGTGTCGCCGTCAAAGGCCGCGACCTGGCAATTGACCGTCGGTCTAGCGGGTGGCATTCTGGAGGTTTATGATAAGATAGCTGGCACAGGTGCGGCTTTTTGGCAAAACCTTGCATCTGCCGTTAATAGTGGTCTGGGGCCGCAACGTGGTCCGTCGATGCTGGTTATTGCGAATGCTGGTGGATCGGTTATCGCCCCTGTGCCATTTTCGGTGATGCTGGGCGCAGGTACACCTGGGTCTGATGGCACAGTATTGGTAACGACCGAAACGCTGGTGGGTTCAGACGTGCTACCACGTACCGGTATGTATTCACTTCGCGGTCAAGGCTGCAGCATCGGACTGCTGGCTGACAACGACGATCCAACGACCTGGGTAGCACAGTCAGAATTTGGATTGGAAGAGGGGATTTACATGGTTCTGACCGGGCCACCGGGTGATACAATCCAAAACGCCGTTTCCGTGATGCAGGCTGTTGGATTAGATAGCTATTCGACGAAGCTCATGTTCGGTGATTGGTTGTGGTGGTACGATCAGGCTAACGCCATGACACGGCTGGTCTCGCCGCAGGGTTTCGTGGCCGGCCGTCTGGCAAACTTATCGCCTGAACAATCGAGCCTTAACAAGCCGCTGTACGGTGTGATTGGGAGCCAGAAATCGGGGACGCCTGGATCGGGTCAAAGCACAGTATACTCCTCAGCGGATTTAGCGGTATTGCTTGGTGCTGGAATTGACGTAATTTCCAATCCCCAGCCGGCAGGTAGCTTCTGGGGGGTCCGAGGGGGTCATAATACGTCATCGAATGCTGCTACTAATGGAGATAATTATACACGCCTCACCAATTACATTGCCGCCACCTTGGCTGCGGGGATGGGGCAATTTGTGGGCCAGGTGATAACTGCTCAGCTCTTTCAGCAGATTCGCTCTACACAGTTGTCATTTCTCCAGACGATGCTCCAACAGGGCTTATTGGGGAGTACTGATGGCAGTTTACCGTACAGCGTGATCTGCGATACTTCTAATAATCCGAGCAGTCGGACCGGTCTGGGGTATGTTCAATCTGACGCGCAGATTCAATACCAAGCGATAAACGAAAAGTTTATTGTGAATGTCGAGGGGGGCCAGACGGTTCAGGTTTCACATCAGACCCTTCCAGTCGGACAATCGTCGTAGGAGAGAGAGGGTTCAATGTCCGTTACTAGTTTTTCGGTCGGCCGTGACACTCAACTTGTTATCATGGGACCTTCTGGTCGAGTGGATCTCACCCATGTAACTGGCTTCGAGAGCCGCCAACTAACACATCCCGTTCGTGTCAGCCGACTGGACGGATCACAATTGGGTGCAGAATTACCCCGAGGTTGGGAAGGAAGCTTTGAGATTGAGCGTGGCACGTCACAGGCGGACGATTTTATCGCGGTGGCAGAGCAGTTATACTTCAATGGTGGTCCCGTACCTGCGGGTACAATGTATCAGTATGTTACCGAAGTAGATGGTTCGACTTCGACTTACGAATATGACGGTGTAGTCTTTCGTTTGACTAGTGCAGGTAATTGGAGGGGGGACGCAAGTGTGAAGCAAAAGCTTGATTTTTTTGCTACTCGGAGGCTACGAGTTTAGATGTCGCCAACAAAGTCAATTATTGATAAAGCGGCCGAGACAAAAATGATCAAGGATGAGCTCGGACGACTGCTGGCTGTTCGACGCCTGACAGCACTTGATACATTGCGGCTCTTTAAGGCCGCGGGTTCGGAATTGTCACAAAACCAAGCTTGGCTTGGGATAGCTAGCCTAGCTATGTCGGTCACAGCAATAGACGATATACCAATCCCGATCCCAATAAATGAGGCCCAGATCGAATCAGCCGTTTCTCGCTTGGGGGAGGAGGGGTTAGCCGCAGCAGCAGACGCATTCGATTCTTATGGCGGAGCGGTATCTTCTGCCGAGGCGGAGATCGCGGGAAACTTGCACGGCACCCTGACCTGATTGACTGCTTGTATTTGGTCAAGTGTGGGGTGCCATTCGATGTCGCATTCTTGCTGCCACGTGATGAACGTCTCGCCTACATTGTAGCGCTCGGAACACTTGAAGGTCATGAATTCGATTGGGCAGCTTTGAAATGGAAATAAGCAGGCGCAATGTCGTCACGAGAAATAGAATGTTTCCAGCGATCCTGTCTGTGAGTGGTACGAGCCTGTCCGTAATTCTGTGTGCGAGGCATAACCGACGCCAAGGAGGCGTATCATGCCGACCAAAGTCAGGAAACTGGAACGCGACGCAGGCAAGCTGCCATCCATCCCGAAGGAGCTGGTCAACCAGTTCCTGATCGGTCCGACGACCGAGCAAGCGATCAACGCGGCGGGGCATGCATTCAAGCAGGCGCTGATCGAGGCGTCGCTGAACGCCGAACTCAGCCACCATCTCGGCTACGCGCCGGGCGCGGAGCGGCCGGAGGCGGCAATCAACCAGCTCAACGGCTTCACCAGCAAGACGGTGATGACCGGTGACGGCAAGCTGTGGATCGCGACGCCGCGCGACCGTGACGGCAGCTTCGAGCCGGTGTTGTTAGCGGCGGCGAGAACCCGCGCATAAACGGCGCGGGAGCCAGCCCGAGCAGCGGCGCCTGGCGTGGGCCGATTCTGGTCGGGGCTACGCCTCTCCCGCCGTCGGCCCACGTCAGGCGCGGCGTGACCGCCGCGGTCCCGGGTATTGGGATCAGGATCGGACCGTGGTCTCGGCAGCATGCCGGGTGGGTGCCAGACTTGAGGGCAAACACGGCGCCGACGGTAACTTGGCGGTTCTGCATCGGCGCCGTGCCCCACACCGTGCCGGGCACAAATGCAGGATCACTATCCGGCCGAAGACGGCGTTCGTCCACGCCGCGTCTGCGACAAAGGACAGACGGAATCGGTCTCGGGCCGGTTGTTCCTGTGTCTGGCCTGCCGCTGCCAGGCGGTGATCTGCCGCTGTTGCGACCGCGGCCAGGTCTACTGTAGCGGCGACTGCGCCCGGCGCGCGCGTCGGCAGTCCCTGCAAGCGGCCGCTCGGCGCTATCAGGCGTCGTTTCCCGGCCGCCGGACCCATGCCGCCCGGATGGGCCGTTATCGGGCCTGGCAAGAAAGAGTGACGCATCACGGTTCACCCACGCTGCCGCCGGATGATTTTCTGCCGGACGGCGCGATAGCGGCGACGAGCGACACGGTTTCCCCGGCTGAGCAGCCCCGGCACGCGGCATCGCACTTTCATTGGTGCGGTCGTCCTTGCCTGGCGCAGCTTCACCACGGGTTTCTGCCCCGGCGTGATCGTCATCGCCGCCGTGTTGACCACGCCCGGACGGAGCGCAAACCCCCACGGTGACGCCAGCGAACATCGAGGCGCAGATCCTGCGCTATTACCACGCCGAAAAATGGACCATCGGCACCATCGCCGCCCAGTTGCACGTCCACCACAGTGTCGTCCGGCCGGTGCTGGCGCAGGCCGGTCTGCCGCGGCCCGGGCCGCCGCCGCGGCCGTCGCAGATCGATGCGTATCTGCCGTTGAGAAGTTCCCATCCCTGACCGCCAGCCGCCTTTATGCGATGGTGCGCGAGCGTGGCTATCGCGGCAGCCCCGATCACTTCCGCCACCTGATTGCCTGCCACCGGCCACGTCCCAGAGCCGAGGCCTATCTGCGGCTGCGCAGCTTGCCCGGTGAACAAGGTCAAGTGGACTGGGCTCATTTCGGGCACCTCGACATCGGCCGCGCGCGGCGTCCGCTGATGGCCTTCATGATGGTGCTGAGCCATTCGCGGCAGATCTTCCTGCGCTTCTTCCCGGACGCTCGGATGGAGAACTTCCTGCGCGGCCACGTCGCCGCCTTCTCCGCATGGTTCGGCGTACCGCGTGTCCTGCTCTATATTACTAACCTACAGAGATCGCGCAAACTGCGGTGAATTTTCCGGGTATTGTCCCTAAGCTGCTAATTTGGATAGCGCTTCCGTCCCAATGTTTCGTAGTAAGATCAATGCCGTGA